>Ga0247727_10000171_pt1 | contig 146937 bp, 140 predicted proteins | sample WisWelCaveWW1625_FD_202498 | JGI IMG/M metagenome (GOLD analysis project Ga0247727, IMG submission 202498) | Biofilm microbial communities from Wishing Well Cave, Virginia, United States - WW16-25 | ecosystem: Environmental > Aquatic > Deep subsurface > Groundwater > Cave microbial mat... | reverse complement strand
GGCGAAGGCGGAGCCCGTCTTCCGCTTCTACGTGCTCTACGACAAGATTTGTCGCGAGGACATTCTGCGTCACGCCTACGGGCTGGCTCGCGCGAATGCGGGCGCTCCGGGGGTGGATGGGGTGACCGAACTCGATTCCAAGACCATTCGCGATGCCCAAAGCGCCGAGCGCTCCGCCTTCGTAGCCGATCGCCGCGGCACCCCGCGGGTCGTTGTGCAGCACGAAGGCCATGCCGTCGGCCGCCGCGTCGCTGTTGCCGAGGTTGATCTGGAAGGTCAGGTCGAAGTCCTGGCGCACATCGATGCGCCCCTCCGTCATGACGCTGCCCTTCTTGAAGGCAGCATTCGGCGTCACAAGGTAATCGTTCGGCAGGCTCTCGTAGACGGCATCCCCGTTCACGACGAACTCGGGCGCTACCGGCAGCGCCGCGCGATCGGCATGGACTGTGGTCCCGTCCTCGACGGTGGCATCGAGCTTCAAGATGCGCACCACTTGCTCGGTGGTGACGCCGCCGGTGCCGCCTGTGAACCCGAAGTACGCGAACGGCGACCCGCCCAGATAGGTCGCCGTGATGTCCTGGTTGAGGGTTGTGATCGGCGTGCCATCGAACCAGTAGGTGAGGGCTGCGCCATCCCAGCTGACGCGGACGCTGTGCCAATCGCCGTCTTCGATATTGCCGAGGTCGGTCACCGGGGAGACCGTGGGGTCTGTCGCAGGCGTATCGGTATCGAAGAAGCTCGTGTGATCGTTGGCGAGTTCGGTCGCGCTCGCCCCGTTCTGATAGATGTCGAACTCGATTCCGAGACCGTTCTGAATGCCCAAGGCACCAAGGGCCCCGCCTTCATACCCAATCGCCGCAGCCCCCAGCGGGTCGTTGTGCAGCACGAAGGCCATGCCGTCGGCGGCGGCATCGATGCTGCCGAGCTTGATCTCGAAGGTCAGCTCGAACGCCTGACGCAGATCGATGCGCTCCTCGCTCATGACGCTGCCCTTCATGAGGGGGGCGTTCGGCGTCAGAAGATAGGAGTCGTCGAAAGCATCGTAGGCCGCCTTGACATTGCTCTGGAGCTCGATGCCGAGGTCGAGCGGCAGCCGCTCGGGAAGGTAGTAGGCCTGCTCCACGTCGATGTGGATCGTCGATGCGATCGACGGCGTCCCCTGATCATTGATGGCGAAAAGCATCCAGTAGCCGGGGGTGAGCACATTGACATTGTCCGGCAGCGCGACAAGGAGCGAGCCGTCCGGCTGGACCGTAAAGGGGAGCTCGATGCGGCGCGCCGCCATATTGAATGCGTGCGTCGCCGAGTCGAAGGCCAGCAGCGCCAGCGTCTCGATCGACTGGGGGTTATCGACCGTGATCGTGAAGGCGTCGCCAGCGTCCAACTCCTGTGGCGCTGCCGTGATCACCGGACGCACGGCGGCGGCGCCGGTCTCGTCGAACAGGTAGTCGGGCTTGTAGATCTCTCCGTTGAGGTTGGTGAGCGGACCGGGGGCGCCGCCTCCCGTCGAAACGACGCTGCCATCGGGAAGCAGCAGGGTGGTTGAATGGTAGAGGCGCGGCACCGCTGCCTCGTCTCCCAAGGTCCACAGCCCGGTATCTGGATCCCACAATGCCGCGGTGTTGTTGACGTCGACGAGTTGGTTGTCGACCGAGCTGCCGCCGGTCACCAGCACCCTGCCATCAGGAAGCACGAGCATGTTGGACCACTTGCGGTCCACGCCGATGTCGGCGGTGCGCTCGAAGACGGGAGCAGCGCCGCTGATGTCCATGGTCCAGGCGGAGCCGTCGTTGCCCATGATGAGCACGCGGTCCTGGTCGAACATGACGGCCGGCTGCCACCACGCAGCCTGGAACGGAAGTTGGCCGATGGCGTCGGCTGCGCCCTTGCCGGTCGGATCGATGGCGTAGACCGTCGCGAAGCCGGCGTCGGCTGAGAAGGTGACGATCTTGCCGCTCGAGGCAACCCATGAGCGGGGATAGTTCGAGATGACGTCGAACTCCGGGATGTAGGCACCGGTCAGCGTGCGCCAGCCCATATCGGGCGTGTAGATCTCGATGAAGCCATTGTAATCGTTGGCGTCATCTCTCCCGCCCAGGACGACGAGCTGTCCAGTGGCCAGCGTCAGCATGGTGGGATACCAGCGCGCGTACGCCATCGGCCCGGTCGGCGAGGACTCGAGACTCATGTGCTCGAAGTCGTAGACGTTCACGTCGGGGACGCCGGCATTGACCGCGCCGAGCGGGCGGGCATCTCCACCCGAGATCAGGATCTCGCCTGTCCCGGGGACAATGAGCGCGACGGAGCAGAAGATGTCGGTGTGTGTGACGTGCTCGAGCGTCGTGTGCGTGTTGGTGACCGGGTCCCAGACATCGTAGTAGTGCAGGCCGCTCTGCACGCCGTTGATGTCGGTGCCGAAGGTCAAGACCTTGCCGTCCGGCGTCAGGACAGCATGGAGGCCAACGAGCGGCCAGGAGACGACGTCGCCCCAAGCGCCGATCTCAAACGGTTCCGGCATGAACTCCTCCCGATTATTTGGTGCCCACCGCAGCCGCGGTGGTTCGCGGCGATGGTGCACGCGGGTGCGAACACCGGCGCTGGCAGTCATTGATCATGACGTTCTCCTATGCCGTGTCGAAGGTTTGTGGGGAAGCGAAGGCGCGCTTGAGAAGCCCCTTCCAGGCCTGCAACGGCAGGGGAACGAGCGCCGTATTGACAGGCGCTACGGTGAAGAGTCGCCGGATGAGTGCCGACCGGGTGATATCGTCGTGACGAAACCTGACCTCGATTGCCTGGCCGCGCGTGTTCAGCACGTCCGCACTGATCCAGCCGACGCCATCGACATTGAGCTTCAGCTCGTTCGACCGTAGCCCGCCCACGATCTCGGGCGCCGACTGCATGCGCACGGACGCGCCGTCGACGGCCAGCTCCTCGAGCACACACGCAAAGCTCTCCGTGCCGGTAGCGAGCAGCGTCGGCTCGGAAAACGCGAACCGCTCCTCTACGTGCCGCCGCGGCAAATCGATCGACACCAGGATGGCAACGAAGCAAAGGATCATCGAGACGACGCTCCAGAAGAAGTTGAACAGGAAGCCTGGGTCCGAGGTCACGGGCACGTACACGTCGAGCCGGGCCCCGATCATGCCGATGAGCGTCAGACCGATTATGCCGGCGAACAGGCAGACGTAGCCCCAGTGCACGGTGACGGATGAGCGGTCGCCACCCTTCGGCGTCACCTTGAACGGTTGCCCGAATGGGCGCACCAGCGCCGAAGCGATCGTCACCGTGACGGGTACGGCGGCAATGATCTGCGATACCTCGGTCAGGAGCGGCAGCACGCGGCGGCCAAACCGCCAATAGCCGAATGCCCAACTGATAATGAGGGCCGGAACGCCGTGCTGCAGGAACGAGACGTAGTCGGTAAGGATCGCCGGCAGGCCGAACAGCCAATACACGACCGGCGCCAGCAGCATCAGGATGACGAACGGCCGGCCGAACCAATGCAGCAGCCCATGCCAATAGTGCAGGCGCTGTGTGAAGGTGTAGCCGGCGCCGAGCACCGGGCCGTCCTTGAGGCAGGCCACCTGAATGGCGCCGAGGCACCAGCGCGAGCGTTGGGTGACATACTCTGCCAAACCCTCCGCCGAGAGGCCGACGCTGAGCTTCTCGTTTAGCCAACGGGTCGTGTAGCCGAGCGACATCAGACGGTAGCTGAGGTAGAGATCCTCCGCGACCGAGTCCTGCGGATAGCCGCCGAGCCGAGCGAGCAACTCGCGGCGAACGACAAAAGAGGTTCCGACGCAGAACGCGACGCCCCAGGCGTCTTTGGCGGGTTCGATGATGTCGAAGAACAGCCGCTGCTCGTCGACCCAGGATCGGCTGCCGAGCAGATTGTGCTGAATCGGATCGGCGTTGTAGTAGAATTGCGGCGTCTGGACGATGCCGACTTTCTCATCCTCGAACAGGCCGAGTATGCGCAAGAGAATTCGCTTGTCGGCGGCGAAGTCGGCATCGAGAACCAGAATGAAAGGCGCATTCGTCAGCGCCGCGGAATGCCGCAAGCCGTTGTTCATGTTGCCGGCTTTTGCACCGGCGTTATCGGACCTGGTGACGTAGCGCGCGCCCACCTTCTCGCAATACGCGCGCAGCCACGCCCGACGCTTGTCGTCGAGCACGTAGACGGTGTGGTTCGGGTAGTCGATGGCGAGCGCTGCCAGAATGGTCTTCTCGAGGATCCGCAGCTCCTCATTGTAAGTGCAGATGAAGACGTCGACGGCGGGCAGCCGGTCCTTCGACATCGTCCACTGCTCGCGCATCTGCACCTCGCTCCGATCTGCAAGATGCCGATAGTCTGACGTTCGCGAGAGCACGAGGAAGGAAATCATGGTGCCGAGCAGGGGTATGGCCTCACAAGCGAAGAACCCCCATTGCCAGAGGGCTGCGACCGTGAACGAAGGGCTCGGCAGCGTATCGAAGGCCCGCCAGATGAAGTAGTCGGCAACGAGCGCAGCGCCGATCGCCGAGAAGAGACAGCGGTCAGGGCCCCGCTCGCGGTCGAGCACCGAGCAAAAGACGTAGACCAGCGCCAGCACAGCGAAGATATAGACGACGGTGGTGCCGAAATCGGCCGTCTGAGAAGTCATCATGTTCTAGCCTCGGCTCCGATTGCGGACATCGCGGCCCGTCAGCGGGTTCCAACCGACCGCCGCGAGGGCGGCCCAGGCGGTCGCGCCGAGATGAGGCAGCCGCTGATACACAAAATCTGGACTCGTCGATTGAGGTCCGAGCGCCAAGCCCGTGGTCAGGACGGGGATGCGAGAGGCGTAGAGCAGGCCGCTCGGGGCGACGTCGTTGGCGATCTCGAGCAGCAGTTCGTCGGCCCGCTGCGTCATGCCGAGCACCTTGTAGACAAGCGCTGCTTGCGCGGTCCCTTCCACCCAGAGGCCATCACGATCATCGTTGAAGTCGAAGCCGCCTGGCACTCCGTGGTGCTGCTCGGCCCACGCCAGCGCGCGCTGCCAGGCTGGCTCGTCATCGCCGAGGACCAGGATCGGCCAGAGCTGCGCGTCGAGCCCGGAACCGCTGTCCACCGGGGTTCGCCCGTCCGCCCCCGTCCCCAGACGAAAGCGCCCGATGCGCTCGTCGAACATCGCTGCCACGAAATCCCTCGCAACTCGCGCGCATCTCTGCCACCCGGCAGCACGATCAGGCGCTTGGGGCTCCCTTGCGGCGAGCCACGCGAAAGCCGCGAATGCGTCGATATTGTGCTCGGTCGACTTCCAGGTGAGCGGCACCTGATCGGGCTCCGGTCCGTGGAAACCGCCAGGAAAGCCGAAGGCTGGCGCGCCCGTCGCGCCGTCGTCACACGAGAACTTCGCCACCCATCCCATCACTGTGGCCGCAGCGTTGCGATACTGCGACTCGTTGATCGCGGCGGAGACCGTGAGCAGCGCGAGTGCGGCCCATGCCGCGTTGCCGGTGGTCGTCCCGACGTGTTGGGCGTCCTCTAGCCGGCGCTGGAGCTGGGGATCCCACCAACCCGGAAGCGCGGGCGCGCCGGATGCGATGGCGCCGGCGCGGTAGGCGTTACGAATTCGCCCATCCTGGTAGGAGCGATCGCCGTTGATTGCGGCGACCAGGGCGTCTGCGATTCTGCGCGCTTCGGGAAGCCGGCCGCACGCGACGAACGCAATCGCAGCGAGCGCGTTGTCGTAGACGAAAGCCACGTTCCAGAGGCCGGGCTCACGGGTCTGCCGGTCAGGTGGAACATCGTAGCTGACGATGAGAGCGGCAGCCGATGTCTTGTCGGCAAAGCTTGCCGACATCGCGTCGCAGTAGGCCAGCGCTGACGCCGGCGGGCGTCGGCCCGATTCGGCAGAGGCATTGGGAAGCGCCGCCGCAAATACCGCGCCACACACCAGAGCACGAGCCCGCCGTTTCCCGCTGGTGCGCCGCAGGCAAACCATCTCCCTACCTCCCGGCGCGAAAGGCTGCGGGAATATCCGACAGCGTCATGACGCTCATCGTCGACTTGACGCTCTGCGCAACGGACGGAAGACCGTCGCCTGCATGCCGCGCCGACTGGTCCGCAGCTGAAAAGACCCGCCGGATGGCTCCGGCGAAGGAGCGCTGCCACCTGCTCTCGATGGAGGCACGGACCCAGCCGCCGATGTGGCAGTTTTGATCCGGCGCTTCGCGGGAGAGATCCTCGTCAAGCGCCACCAATACGTAGATCTCGTTGCCTTGCGCGGGAGGAAGAGGGACCCAGAGCTTCTCGCTCTCGCGATCCGATTCCCGTGGCAGTATCCTCGAGACGCGGCCACTAACGTGACGGCCAGCCTCGAGTAACTCCACATTCACAGTGGCCCCCAACGTCACCTCTCCCACCATGCTTATGGGGAACACGGCGGTGACGAGGGCCGTTTTGCAGGTCGTCATGCGCAGGATCGTCTTGCCTGCGTCGACGAACTGACCTTGACGCTGCTCGACATCGAGCACGTAGCCGTCGGTCGGGGTGACAATGACGGCTTCCGCGAGAGACTCGAGGCGCCCGGTCTCGCTCTCGATCAACCTCTTCAGCTCTCCGGCCCGCCACTCGACGGCCTGCTGCTCCGTCGCCACCCTTTTCATCGCTGTCGCAGCCGCAATCCTCTGCTGCTGCAGCCCGTTCAACAGGCCGAACGCCTCGCCGATGAACGCGCCACGCCGCGCGGCTTCAAGCGCGGCCGACTTGCTTTCCCAGGTGTACTCGGCCGCCGTCCGGTCGGCTTCGGCCGCTGCGGCTTGCAGCTGCAGCAGCTCGATGTGAAGCGGCGTTATGATTTTGGAGTCGAGGAGCGGCTGCATTCTCCTCGCCTGCGTCTGCCGGGCAGTTGCAGTAGCGCGCGTCGAGGCCAATCGCGCACGAGCCTCACCCTCGCTTGCCAGGAGCTGCAGCATCACCTCGGGTTTCAGCGCTGCAATCTGGCTGTCGAGCTCGGCGACGCGCTGGTGCTGCTGCTCGACCTCAGTTCCCAGGATAACGCGCCTTTCGTCGACGCCGAGAGATTGAAGGCTCAACTGCACTAGTACGTTGCGATCAATGGTGGGATTCTGCACGCGGGCCACGACGTCACCTGCCCGGAAGCGTTGTCCGGCTATAGTTGGACCTTCGAGGATGCGGCCGGAGATCGGTGACGTCACCAGCGTCACGGGGGCGTTGATCACCGCGCGGCGTGAGCTGCTGGAAAGAAAATTAGGCGCAATATTCGCCAGCAAGAGGATGGCGAGGAGGCCAGCAAACCCGACCGCGAAAAGGCGGCCATAGTCGAGGATACGAGTCGAATTCGTGTGATCTGACATGGAAACGCTCTGCGGTTGCTCGCACGATGCGACTGCTCAGAGCCTTCCTCGGATCATCCCTCCCTTGCAGTCATCGGCCGGCCGATTCAGTTTTTAATCGACGTTGCCGTTTCTTGGGCCGCGGAAACACGTCTTCCGCTCGCCAGTCTGCGTTCTGATCGGGGAGGCTCCCGTCTGCTAGGCGGTCTGCGTCAGCACGCGACGCTCCTTCCCGATCAGTAGCTAAGTTCGGTTCGTAACTCCCATTAACAACTCATTGTAATCGATCAGTGTCAAGCCTAAAGCAAAGGCAGGTGCTGGTCAGATTCTGCCCAGGGCGAAATCCGATCCGGTGCGTAGCGCCGATGTCGGCGCAAAGCGTGGCGAGAAATGCATCCGAGTTTCGTGGATCGGCGTGTGCGCGACCGAGGTCGTCTTCCACGATTGATGGCGCGCATGCCGGCATGCCTTCGTGATGTCGCCTCAGTTTTCATCATCGACATCCGACAGTAACGGATGCGCTGCTCTCCTTGCACCGCTGGAACGCGATGTCGCTTTCATCGCGACGTTGTCACAGCGTCAAGCCAACGGCTGCAGGCAAGGTGGCGGTAAACGAGTTGGCGGCCACCGAGTACGAGGGCCAGCGCCTGCGCACCATCCGCAAGGGTGACTGCATCCTCCAGACACCCGGCATCAAACACCGCGAGATCGCCTGCCCCGACGATTTCGAAGTCCTCGAGATCGTGTCGCCGGCGGACTTCAAGACACGGGTTGTCGAAGCGCCGACGGCGCAAACCTCTGAGGAGCTAACCGAGCCTACGCTTCAGTACCTGAGTCAGATCCTGGCATTTGGTTGATGAAGTGCGGCAGACCCCGTCGTCCGGTATAGGCTCAAGTAATCGGCCCACTCCGGCTCGGAGCCGCCAATTGGGTGCAGCCGGCATCCCGCGCCAATTTTCACAAGCCATTGGTATTATTGAAATATTGGTGCCCAGGAAAGGACTCGAACCTTCACGATCTTTCGAACGCCAGCACCTGAAGCTGGTGCGTCTACCAATTCCGCCACCTGGGCAACTCGGGGCAGGCTCGGACAGTCGGCGCATCACCTAATGCGCGCCCCAGGCCTTGTCAATTCCGCGCCGAGCCGCCCTCGACACGCCCCTGGTGCGCCCATGGGCACACGCTGGCCGCTTCACACGCGGCAGCCAGGGGGCTATTGCTCGGCCCAAGGATGCAGGGCCCCGGAGCAGGAGACGGCGGACGATGGCCTCGCGAGAGGAGCAGGGAAGCCTGGTCACGGTGTTCGGTGGCTCGGGCTTCGTTGGCCGCCATGCCGTGCGGGCGCTGGCCGGCGACGACTGGCGGGTGCGGGCCGCCGTGCGCCGCCCCGACCTTGCCGGGCATCTGCAGCCGATGGGTCGGGTCGGCCAGATCCATCCCGTGCAGGCCAACGTGCGCTATCCCGATTCCGTGCGCCGCGCGGTGGAAAGCGCCGAGGTGGTCGTAAACCTGGTCGGCATCCTGGCCAAGTTGGGCGCGCAGACCTTCGAGGCCGTGCACGTGGCCGGCGCGCGCGCTATCGCCAGGGCGGCACGCGAGGCCGGCGCCGGGATGCTGGTGCATATCTCGGCAATCGGCGCGGACAAGAACGCGCGCGGCAGGTACGGACGCACCAAGGCGGCGGGCGAGGCCGCGGTGCAGCAGGAGTTTCCCGGCGCCGTCATCCTGCGCCCGTCGCTGGTGTTCGGGCCGGAGGATCAGCTGTTCAACCGGTTCGCCAGCATGGCGGCCATGGCGCCGTTCCTGCCGCTGATCGGCGGCGGCAAGACCACGTTTCAGCCGGTCTATGTGGGAGACGTGGCGGCGGCCATCGCGGCGGTGTGTGCCGGCAAGGCCAAGCCCGGCACCATCTACGAGCTGGGCGGACCCGAGGTCGTCACCTTCCGGCAGCTGCTCGACAAGGTGCAGCTGTGGTCGGGGCGCAGGCGCGGGTATGTGCCGCTGCCGTTCTGGCTGGCCAAGCTCGGCGCGCTGCTGACCGTGCCGCTGCCGAACGGCCTGCGGCCGCTGACGGTCGACCAGGTGCGCATGCTGCAGCGGCCCAACATCGTGAGCAAGGCGGCGCAAGCCGAGGCGCGCACGCTGCAAGGCCTGGGCATCGAGCCGCTGCACTCGATGGGCGCGATCGTTCCGGCCTACCTGGAGCGCTTCCGACCGCACGGGCAGTTCGCGCATTATCGCGGGTGAGGCGGCAGCGCTAGGATGCCGGAACTCCCCGAGGTCGAGACGGTGCGCCGGGGGCTCGAGCCCGCGATGCGCGGGCAGCGGTTCGTCGAGGTGCAGCAGCGCCGCCGGGACCTGCGCTTTCCCTTTCCCAGCCGCTTTGCCGAGCGGCTCACCGGCCGCCGCGTGGAGCGGCTCGATCGACGCGCGAAATACATTCTCGTGCATCTCGACGGGGCTGAGGTGCTCGCCATCCACCTCGGCATGACGGGGCGGTTCAGCGTGACTGCTCCCTCCCCCATCGTGCCGGAGGCGCGTCTTCGACACGATGTGGGGGAGGGCAGGGGAGGGGGGGATGGCAGAACGTCGAACGTCGGGGTTCCCCCCACCCCTAACCCCTCTCCACAAGGGGGAGGGGAATCCGCGGAGCGCTGGCTCGGCGAGTACGAATACGAGCACCGCAACAACGCCAAGCACGACCACCTCGTTTTCAAGATGTCGAACGGCGTGGTGGTCACCTACAATGACGCCCGCCGCTTCGGCTACATGACCCTGATCGCCGAAAGCGAGCTGGCTGGGAGCAAGTTCTTCGCCGGGCTGGGCGTGGAACCGCTCGGCGCGGATCTCACCCCTGCGCATCTGGCGCGCCGGGCGCTCGGCAAGAAGGTCGATCTCAAGGCCCTGCTGATGGACCAGCGCGTCGTTGCCGGTCTCGGCAACATCTACGTGTGCGAGGCGCTGTTCCGCGCCGGCCTCGATCCCCGCAAGGGAGCATCGCGGCTGGCGACCAGGACCGGCAAGCCGACGCCGGCGGCGGAACGCTTGGTGCCGGCGATCAAGGCCGTGCTCGAGGATGCGATCCGCGCCGGCGGCTCGACCCTGCGCGACTACAAGCAGGCCGACGGCAATATCGGCAGCTTCCAGAAGGAATTCGCCGTCTACGGCCGCGCCGGCGAGCCTTGCGCGAGGCCCGGCTGCCGGGGCACGGTGCGGCGCAGGATGCAAGGCGGCCGCTCCACCTTCTATTGTCCGGCCTGCCAGCGCTGAAGCAACCGCCTGCAACGCTAAGGAGCACGAGCTATGGCGTATGAAACCATCGTCGTCGAGACCAAGGGGCGCGTCGGCCTGATCCGGCTCAACCGCCCGAACGCGCTCAATGCCCTCAACGCCCAGCTCATCGACGACCTCTCGAAGGCGCTGGACGGCTTCGAGGCCGACACCGGGATCGGCTGCATCGTCGTCACCGGCAGCGACAAGGCGTTCGCGGCCGGCGCCGATATCAAGGAGATGCAGTCCAAGTCCTACATGCAGGCCTACAAGGAGGACTTCATCGGCAAGTGGGACCGGGTTGGGCGCTGCCGCAAGCCGGTGGTGGCCGCCGTTGCCGGTTTCGCGCTCGGCGGCGGCTGCGAGCTCGCCATGATGTGCGACATCGTCATCGCCGCCGACACCGCCAAGTTCGGCCAGCCCGAGATCAAGCTCGGCGTTATGCCGGGCTCGGGCGGCACCCAGCGCCTGATCCGCCAGGTCGGCAAGTCGAAGGCGATGGAGATGTGCCTCACGGGTCGCATGATGGACGCGGCGGAGGCGGAGCGGGCAAACCTGGTGAGCCGGGTGGTGCCGGCAGCCTCCCTGCTGGACGAGGCCCTGAAGACGGCCGCGACCATCGCCTCGATGTCGCTTCCGATCGCCATGATGACCAAGGAAAGCATCAATCGGGCCTACGAGACCTCGCTTGCCGAGGGCGTCCGCTTCGAGCGCCGGGTATTCCATTCCCAGTTCGCCGTCGGCGACCAGAAGGAGGGCATGGCGGCGTTCGTGGAAAAGCGCAAGCCGGACTTCAAGCACGAGTAGGCACGGCAAACCTGCCCAATTCGGCACTTTTTGCGGGAGATTGGCGCTTTTGATGGAAGCAAAGCGCTTCCATCAAAAACGATCTCGCTCTATGACATCGCACGCCGCCGCGGATTTTCCGCGTCCCGTCGAATTCAAAGACCTCAAAGGAGCACCTGGATGGCCAACACCTCATCGGCCAAGAAAGCCGCACGCAAGATGCTTCGCCGCACCGAGATCAATAAGGCGCGCCGCTCGGAGCTGAAATCGTATGTCCGCAAGGCCGAAGAGGCGCTGGCCTCCGGCGACAAGGCGGCCGCCAAGAGCGCGCTCAGCGTGGTCGAGCCGATCCTGGTGCGGACCGCGCAGAAGGGCGTGATCCACAAGAGAGCCGCTGCACGCAAAGTTTCTCGGCTGACGGCGCGCCTGCGCGCGATGCCCTGAATAGCGGGGTGTTAATAATTCTCTTACAAAGCCGGGGATGGCCCGTCGTTGTTGCACGAAAGCCTCAACGTCGTCGGGGGGCGCGGGTCCCCGCAGGCAGGGTTGAAGAGGCGGGACTCCAATGGCTTGCCGGCGTTCGAGATGATCGCCCGGTAGCGCGAGGCCTCCCCTCTGGGCGTCGGCGCAAATAGAATTTTCACGTGAACGTCGCTCATTTTTCACAACGTTCAATCGGCTGGCGGCGATGGGGATGACCTGTGGAATCTGTTCGGAGACTCAGGGCTTTCTCCCCAGCAATCGACCCCGATCGGGGCTCCTGTCCACTTGCTCTGTGCAAATCCGCCGAGCGATGCCGCAGCCGGCAGACGCTCGTGCGGTTGTTGCCAGGCGGGCAGGTCTGCTCTAAGAGATGAGGACAAGCGAGCCAAGAACTCGCTGGTCGGGCTGCGTAGGTTCCTGAGTGTTGGCCAGTGTGCGTTACTCAGGATGTTTGGCCTTAATTGGCTGCAAAGTCTTGTATCGCGCGTTATCACTAAAGGTGAGCAGCAGGTAAAGCTTGGCTTTATCTAATGTTTACCATGGTGAGCACTTGCAGCCTGCGAATGATGCGGCGTCGCAGGTGGAGAGAAACGTGAGTGAAGTCCACATCGAAGCCGTTTCGGCGGAGGATGCGTGGGCGAAGCTGAAGAGTGATGCGGGGTCGGTGCTGATCGATGTGCGGACGATTGCGGAGTGGGCCTATGTCGGCCTGCCCGAGCTGTCCGTGATTGGCAAACGGCCGGTGCTGGTCGAGTGGCAGGGCTTTCCTGACGACCGACTCAATACAGCCTTCGTCGAGCGTGTCGTCGAGGCACTCGGTCCGATCGGCGCAGATCGCGATAGCGAACTTTTCTTCATTTGTCGCTCGGGGCAGCGAAGCTTGAAGGCTGCCCGGGCGATGGCGGCAGCCGGCTATAGCCGCTGCCGCAATGTTGCGGATGGATTCGAAGGGCCACTCGATTCCGGCCGCCATAGAGGGCAGCTCACAGGTTGGAAGGCCAAGGGGCTGCCCTGGGCGCAGGGCTAGGCGTCCAGGAAGTGAAATGCGTGCGGGCTGCAGGTCGCGTTCCGGATGTAGGGCGTTACGGGCGAGACCGGTGGCAAGCGCGTCGAATGCGGCAGTCACAAGTCACGTGCGGGGGTTACCATGCATCAAATCGATCAGGCACAAAGCGTCCCGTTGGGCGCAGGCGATCTCGTCAGCAAGCCGGAGGTGCCGGCCAAGCCGGAGGCCGCCGCGCAGTCGTGCAATGCACGTGGCGAGAAGGTGCGCGCCATTCTGCGGGCGCGGCTCGGCGAGGACATTTTTTCGAGCTGGTTCGCTTCGATGGAGTTTGAGGATTTCGACGGCCGGGTGGTGCGCGCCACGGTTCCGGTCAAGTTCCTGAAGAAGTGGATTCAATCGCACTACGCTGACGATCTGCTGCAATGCTGTGAGGCGGAGTTCACCGGCGTCGAGCGCGTGGACGTGGCATTGCGCGAGCCTGGCATGACCGAGGGTCGGGCCTCGGGCATAGCGGCCGCGGCGGCTTTGGCGCGCGGGAAAGTCACTGTCGGCGCCGACCCTGCCCCCCCTGAGACCCGACGGGTGGCGGTGCAGCCCGGCCCAGCCCTGATGATGGGGCGCACCCACGTCAACGGCTTCGAAGGCTCGCCGCTCGATCCACGCTATACTTTCGAGAGCTTCATCGTCGGGCCGGCCAACCGCATGGCGCATGCGGCGGCCACGCAGGTTGCAGAGACGGTGCTCTCCGACGATCGCGGCTTCAATCCGCTCTACCTGCATGCCAACGTCGGCCTCGGCAAGACCCACCTTCAGCATGCCATCGCCTGGGAGGTGAAGCGGCGGACGCCCCGGGCGCAGGTGCTGTATCTCACGGCAGAGCGCTTCCGCTACCAGTTCGTGGAGGCGGTCAAAAGCCAGGACGCGATGGCGTTCAAGGACAAGTTCCGGCAGATCGACATCCTGCTGATCGACGACCTCGAGTTCATGCGTGGGGAGAAGACCGAGCAGGAGTTCGAGCACATCATCAACTCGCTGCTCGACGGCGGCCGGCAATTGGTCGTCGCCTCGGCACGGCCGCCGGTCCAGCTCGACGGCCTCAACGATCGCATGCGCTCGCGCCTGCAGCGCGGGCTCATCACCGAGATCAGCGCCATGGACGCGGGGCTGCGCCTGAAGGTTCTGGAGAAGCGGGCGCAGGAGAAGCGCGCGATCGATCCCTCCTTCGAGCTGCCGAGCGACGTGGTGGCTCTGCTCGCCGACCGGCTCACCGAGAGCGGCCGCGAGTTGGAGGGCGCCATCAACCGCCTCTATCTCACCTGGCAGCTGATGCGGGCGCCCGTCACGCTCGATATCGCGGAAACCATCATCCGCGATCTCGTGCAGGGCATCGAGCCCAGGCGTATCAAGATCGACGACATCCTGCGGATCGTCTCGCGGCACTTTGCGGTATCCAAGCAGGACATTCTCTCGCAGCGCCGCCACCGCTCCGTGGTGCGCCCGCGGCAGATCGGCATGTATCTGGCCAAGCACCTCACGTCCCGGTCCTTGCCCGAGATCGGACGCAGATTCGGCGACCGTGACCACACGACGGTGCTGCATGCGATCCGCAAGATCGACAGAGAGGTCGGGGAGAACCCGCGCCTCAAGGACGAGATCGAGGAGCTGAAGCGGCAGTTGAGCCGCTGAGGCGTCGCCTGACGAGCCGACGATCGAGCAGACGAAGAATAAGAATTCGCCCACCAAGAGGGGCTCTCGTGGGGGCGGATGCAGCGGGGACGGGCGGCGCGTGAGCGCCGCTCGTGCTGCTGTTTTGGACCGGCTGATCCCCTGTTTTGAGCGGTGCAGGCCTTGCAATAGAGCGCGCCGGGGTCCACCTTGTCGAGGCGTGCGAATCTCCCAAGCAGATCCAGGGGTTTTTTGTTTTCGCGAAGATTTCAGGGCCGCTGCACCAATGAGGGCGAGAACCAAAGGTTCCCCCACACGCCCTGCGTGCGTCGCCGGCCAGAAACTCGAGCATCTGGCGAGGCAAGGTCATGAAGTTGGTGGTTGAACGTGGCGAGCTCCTCCGGGCTCTCGGCCACGTGACGAGTGTGGTGGAGCGCCGAACAACGATACCCATCCTGTCCAACGTGCTGCTCAAGGCGTCGGGCCAGGCGGTGCAGTTCAAGGCCACCGATCTCGAGCGCGAGGTCTCCGACGAGGCGCCGTGCGATGTCTCGCAACCCGGTGCAGTGACCGTACCGGCTCACATCCTGCACGACATCGTGCGCAAGCTTGCCGACGGGGCGCAGGTCGAGATCAAGCGCGACGCCGACAAGGAGCGCCTCACGATCCGGTCGGGGCATTCCCGGTTCGCGCTGCAGACGCTGGCTCCGGAGGATTTCCCCGATCTGGCCGCGGGCGAGTTCAGCCACAAGTTCGAGATCGCCGCCAAGGATCTGAAGCGCCTGATCGACAAGACGCGCTTTGCCATCTCCACCGAAGAGACGCGCTACTACCTGAACGGCATCTATCTGCACACCGCGGCGCGCGGCAAGGCGCCGATGTTGCGCGCAGTGGCGACCGACGGCCACCGGCTCGCCCAGGCGGAGCTGCCGTGCCCGAAAGGCGCCACCGACATGCCGGGCATCATCCTGCCCCGCAAGTCGGTGCACGAGCTGCACCGCCTGATCGAGGCGAGCGACGACACCGTCAGCGTCGGCGTATCGGCTTCGAAGGCGCGCTTCGAGATCGGCACCATCACGATGACCACCAAGCTCATCGACGGCACCTTCCCCGACTATGGGCGCGTGATTCCGAAGGGCAACGACAAGAAGCTCAAGGTCTCCAACGCCGAGTTCATGAGCGCGGTCGATCGCGTATCGACCATCGCCAGCGAGCGCGGCCGCGCCGTCAAGCTCAGCATCAACGGCGACAAGCTGGTGCTTTCGGTCAACAACCCGGAAGGGGGCAGCGCCACCGAGGAGATCACCGTCGACTACGATTCGACGCCGCTCGAGATCGGCTTCAACGCGCGCTACCTGCTCGACATCGCCGGCCAGCTCGAGAGCGAGACCGCCCAGTTCCAGCTGGCCGATCCGGGCTCGCCGACCATGGTCAAGGACGACAGCGACGACGGTGCGCTCTACGTGCTGATGCCGATGCGGGTCTGATGGACGATCTGCGTGTTGCAGGCACGACGGCCGACGTGCGCCGCTCAGCCGACCCGGGCACGAGCGGCGCCGCCGCGGCTAAGCGGGTCTGGGTAGAACGGCTGCAGCTCACCGACTTTCGCAACTACGCGAGCCTGTCGCTCGATGTCGGGCCCGGCCCGGTCGTGCTCACCGGCGCCAACGGTTCTGGCAAGACCAACCTGCTCGAGGCCATTTCCCTGCTGGCACCGGGTCAGGGGTTGCGCCGAGCGCCCTATCCAGAGCTGGCGCGCCTCGGCGCCACCGGCTGGGCCGTGGCCGGGCGGCTCAATCTGCCGGCGGGGCCCGTGGACATCGGCACCGGCCTGCTCGATAGCGACAACGACGGGCGCGCCGCTCGCAATATGGGCCGCATCGTGCGCATCAACGGCGCGACCCAATCGGGCTCCGGCGCCTTGGCCGAGCATGGCGAGATGCTGTGGCTGACGCCGTCCATGGACGGCCTTTTCACCGGGCCGGCGTCGGATCGCCGTCGCTTTCTCGACCGGCTGATCGCGTGTTTCGATTCGGGCTACCGGCCCCTGCTCGGGCAGTTCGAGCGGGCCATGCAGCAGCGCAACCGCCTGCTGGCGGACGACGTGCGCGCCGGCGCGCGCTTCGAGGGGTTCGAGCGCATCATGGCCGAGGCCGGCGTCGCCATTGCCGCCGCCCGCGCCACGGCCGTGGCCGAGCTCGTCGCCGCCATCGGCGTGCGCCGCGCCGGCGGGCGCGGCGACGCATTCCCATGGGCCGAGGTGGCGCTGGTCGGCACCCTCGAGGCGGCGCTCGCCCTGCAGCCCGCGATCGACGTTGAGGACGACTACTTTGCGGCCTTGGGCAGGGAGCGCGAGCGCGACCGCGCGGCCGGCCGCACGCTGGATGGACCCCATCGGTCCGACTTGGCCGTCGGGCACGGGCCGAAGGAAATGCCGGCCAAGGTGTGCTCGACCGGCGAGCAAAAAGCCCTTCTGATCGGGTTGGTCCTGGCCCAGGCCGACCTCGTTAGCCAGCGCTCGGACGGTGCCGCGCCGATCCTTCTTCTCGACGAGATTACCGCCCACCTGGACCCCTCTCGGCGTGCCGCCCTGTTCGAGGAAATCGTCGCCTTGGGCAGCCAGGCCTGGATGTCCGGGACCGACCGAGAGGTCTTCGCAGGCCTCGGCGACAGGGCCCAGATGCGCCGCGTCGATGACGGCCGGATCGCAGCGCTCGCATGACTCCGACCGGCGCCCGCGCCGCGGCTATAAGCATTTGTAATTCAAAGGTATTTTTTTGATCTGCGGGCATGTTTTCACGTGCTTTCCGAGCCCATTCCGGGTATTGTTGCGACACACAAAAAATCCCCCGAGGACATCTCCGACATGAGCGCTAAACCGGCGAAAAAAACCAATGGGGCCGAGAACTACGGCGCCGACGCGATCAAAGTCTTGAAGGGGCTGGACGCGGTCCGCAAGCGGCCCGGCATGTACATCGGCGACACCGACGACGGGTCGGGTCTGCACCACATGGTCTACGAGGTGGTCGACAACGCCATCGACGAGGCGCTCGCCGGCTTCGCCACCGAGGTGGTGGTCACGCTCAATCCCGACGGCTCGTGCACCGTGCGCGACAACGGCCGCGGCATCCCGACCGACATCCACACCGAGGAAGGTGTCTCGGCGGCGGAAGTGGTGATGACCCAGCTGCACGCTGGCGGCAAGTTCGGCGATGGCGAGGACGACAACCCCTACAAGGTCTCGGGCGGGCTGCACGGTGTCGGCGTGTCGGTGGTCAACGCGCTGTCGACGGTGCTGGAGCTCAAGATCTGGCGCGAGGGCAAGGAGCACTTCGTGCGCTTCCGCAATGGCGTGACCGAGACCCCGCTGAAGATCACCGGCGATGCCGGCGACAAGCGCGGCACGGAGGTCACGTTCTGGCCGAGCCCCGAAACCTTTCACAACGTCACCGAGTTCGATTTCGCCACCCTCGAGCACCGTCTGCGGGAGCTCGCCTTCCTCAACTCCGGCGTCTACGTCGTGCTGAAGGACGAGCGGCATGCCGACAAGAAGGTCGAGGAGATGCGCTACGAGGGCGGCATCGCCGAGTTCGTGCGCTACATCGACCGCTCCAAGACGGCGCTGATCGAGGCGCCGGTCATGCTGCGCGCCGACAAGGACGGCATCGGCGTCGAGGTGGCGCTGTGGTGGAACGACGCCTATCACGAGCAGATGCTGGTCTTCACCAACAACATCCCGCAGCGCGACGGTGGCACCCACCTCGCCGGCTTCCGCGCCGCGCTCACCCGCATCATCAACAAGTACGCGGAGGAGACCGGCATCGCCAAGAAGGAGAAGGTGACGCTGACCGGCGACGACGCCCGCGAGGGGCTGACCGCGGTGCTGTCCGTCAAGGTGCCCGACCCGAAGTTCTCCAGCCAGACCAAGGACAAGCTGGTCTCATCCGAGGTGAAACCGGTGGTTGAAAGCGTAGTCGGCGACCAGCTCTCGGCCTGGCTCGAGGAGCACCCCAAGGACGCCAAGATCATCATCACCAAAGTGGTCGAGGCCGCGGCCGCGCGCGAGGCGGCGCGCAAGGCGCGCGAACTGACGCGGCGCAAGGGCGCGCTCGACATCAACTCGCTGCCGGGCAAGCTCGCCGAGTGCCAGGACCGCGATCCCGCCAACACCGAGATGTTCATCGTTGAGGGCGACTCGGCCGGCGGTTCCGCCAAGCAGGGCAGAAACCGCGAGTTCCAGGCCGTGCTCCCCCTGCGCGGGAAAATCCTGAATGTCGAGCGCGCGCGCTTCGACAAGATGCTTTCCAGCCAGGAGATCGGCACCCTCATCACCGCGCTCGGCACCGGCATCGGCCGCGACGACTTCGATCTGTCGAAGCTGCGCTATCACAAGATCATCATCATGACCGACGCCGACGTCGACGGCGCCCACATCCGCACGCTGCTGTTGACCTTCTTCTACCGGCAGATGCCGGAGCTGGTGGACAAGGGCCACCTCTATATCGCCCAGCCGCCGCTCTACAAGGTCAACAAGGGCAAGTCCGAGACGTACCTGAAGGACCAGCGCGCGTTCGAGGACTACCTGATCGTCGCCGGCCTCGAGGAGGCCACGCTGGAGCTCGGCAACGGCGAGGTGCGGGCCGGGCGCGACTTGCGCGATGTCGTCGAGCAGGCGCGCGGCATAGCCAAGGTGATCGAGGACATGCATTCCCGCTACGCCCGCTTCGTGGCGGAGCAGGCGGCGATCGGTGGCGCCTTCGATCCCAAGCTGCTGGCTTCGGCCGAGCAGGCCAACATGGTGGCCGACGCGATAGCTGCCCGCCTCGACAACCTGGCCGACGAGACGGAGCGCGGCTGGACTGGCCGGCTCGGCAACGAGGGCTTCGTGTTCCGCCGCCAGGTGCGCGGCGTGACCGAGGCGCACACGCTCGACCGGGGCCTGCTCGGCTCGCTGGAGGCGCGCCGCCTCAACGAGCGGCACGCGCACCTGCAGGAGATCTACGCCGCACCCGCCAAGCTCAAGCGCAAGGACTCCGAGACGCCCGTGTTCGGCCCGCGCACGCTGCTGGAGGCCGTTTTCGATACCGGACGCAAGGGCATCGCCCTGCAGCGCTACAAGGGTCTGGGCGAGATGAACCCCGGGCAGCTGTGGGAGACCACGCTCAACCGCGACTCGCGCACGCTGCTGCAGGTCAAGATCGGCGACCTCGGCGAGGCGGACGAGATCTTCTCGCGCCTGATGGGCGACATCGTCGAGCCGCGCCGCGACTTCATCCAGGCCAACGCGCTGTCGGTGGCGAATTTGGACGTGTGATGACGCGCGACGCGCCCCAGAATGATACCGCTGTCACCTTCACTACTGAGTTTGGCTTCTGGCTCCTTACGTCCGATATTGCGTCCGATAGCGAGCACTTCTTGTCATTTTGGCGGTTCCCCTGGTTCCGCAACGCGTCTGCGACCCACATCCTGAACGTGGAGGAGCCAACTCCCGGCCACTACCACTGGCCCGATCTTGATGTAGACTTGAACCTGCAGATCATCCGCAATCCGGAGCGGTTTCCTTTGACCGCCAACGTGAGCTGATTTGAAACGATGCCCGGCGACTTCCTCAGGCGAACGCCACAGCTGACAATGACGCAGTTCCACGCCTTCCGGGATTCGCGCCCGAAGGAGGAGAAGTGGGAGCTGATCGATGGTGTGCCCATGATGATGCCGCCGCCCACGCTGATGCATCAGCGCATCGCCTCCAATCTCGATCGCCTGCTGAACGCGCAGTTGGAGGCTTCCAAACCCGCATGGCGCTCGGATCGGGAGGTCGGCGTCTGGCTGAAGGGCGACGAGAAATACAACCCAGAGCCGGACGTGACGGTCATCGATGCCGCCATTGCCATCGGACAGATCTACGTAGAGCGGTTCTACTTCGTAGCGGAGGTGCTGTCGCCGAGCGAGAGGAGGGAGGTGCTGGACTCCAAGCTCGCGTACTACCAGACCCACGAGCACAATGGCTGCGTGCTGTTCGTGCGCCAGGACACCATCGGCGCCGAGCAGCACGAGCGCACGGCCAGCGGCTGGCGCACGCAAACTCTCGATGATCCCGAGGCAGCTTTGGTCTTCGGCGGCGTCGGCAGCATCGGCCGTCTCGGCGATCTGTACAAATTCACGCCGCTCGACCCGTTTGTTCGGCATTGATGCTGGCCCCTGCGATCGGGCCATGCCGCAAAGAAGAAAGGTCCATCCATGGATTTCGGCGTAGGGACGATGACGCGCGGGGAATGTGCCACGCGGGATGGCTACACCGCCGTTGCCGAGCGCGCCGAGCGCTTGGGCTTCGGCTTCATCAGCGTCAACGACCACATCGTCATCCCAGGCGACATCGCCTCGCGCTACCCCTATTCCGAGGAGGGTCAGTGGCCGGGCCGGACGGCCGGGGAGTGCCTGGACCAGCTCGCCGCGCTCGCCTTCCTGGCCGGCCGCACGGAGCGCATCCGGCTGCTGACCTCCGTCATGGTGGTGCCGCAGCGCCACCCCGTGCTGACCGCCAAGATGCTGGCAACGGTGGACGTGCTGTCCGGCGGCCGGCTGATCGTCGGCTGCGGCGCCGGCTGGCTGAAGGAGGAGTTCGAGGCGGTCGGCGCACCGCCGTTCGCCGAGCGCGGGCGGGTCACGGACGAGTATCTCGACGCCTTCAAGGTGCTGTGGACGCAGGAGGCGCCGCAGTTCGGCGGCAAGCACGTCAGCTTCGGCAATTTGATGTTTGCGCCCAAGCCGGTGCAGAAGCCGCATCCGCCGCTCTGGATCGGCGGCGAGAGCCCGGCAGCGCTCAAGCGCGCCGTGCGCGTGGGCGACGGCTGGTATCCGGCCTCGAACAACCCGCAGTTTCGTTTGGACACCCCGGCCAGGCTGGCCGCGGCCGTCGGCGAGCTCGGGCGCATCGCCGCGGCCGCGGGGCGCAATCCCGGCGGCATCGATGTCGCCTATATCGTGCTGTGGCCCATCGACTGGGCGGCGCAGACGATGGCGGACGGCACGCGCCGCATGCTCACAGGGCGCTCGGAGGACATGGCCGCCGACATCGCCGCGCTGACGTCGGCGGGCGTGCGCCACGTCTGCCTCACGTTCCAGACGCCTAGCCTGCCGCAGACGCTCGAGCGCATGCAGCGGTTCGCCGAGGAGGTGATGCCGCTGGCGCGATGAGCTGCTGCCGCGAGGAGCGGCGGGCCCTCAACCCGCAAAAGGTGGGTGGGGTTGCGAGCCTACACTTTGCCACTTGGCTTGATTGCACCACGCACGGCATCGCCGACGATCGTGGGAAGATCGCGGACCAACCCGTCGACCTTGCCTGCCAGCCTGTCGACTTTCCCTTCCAATCTGTCCAGGCGCTGGGTGTGATCGTTCAATTGCCGAGTGTGGCCATTCAACAGCTGGGTATGATCGTTCAACAGCTGGGTATGATCGTTCAGCACCTGGGTATGGTTGTCCTGCACGGCCTGGATTTGCCCCAAGGTGCCGGCCACCCACCTCAGCGTGCCCGCGTTCTCGGACTGCGCCTTTTCGAGTGCGATCACGCGCCGCTCCAGCTCTTCGATGGTGGCTGCCATACCGAATCCCACATGAATTCGCCGACAATGTGCGGGGGAACATACCATCAAACCCAAGACGCCACCAACCGCCAGCCGATTTGACCCCACCACGGCCTGCACCTAGATTCATACCCATGTACTCAGACAAGCCGTTCGGCCGTCCAGCGTCGCTGGAAAGCCTCACCGAGCTGCAGAAGCTCAACGAGCGCTCCCGCACCATCTTCCGGCATATCGTCGAGGCCTATCTGGCGACCGGCGAGCCCGTCGGCTCGCGCAACTTGGCGCGCCACCTGCCGATGGCGCTCTCGCCGGCCTCCATCCGCAACGTCATGTCGGACCTGGAGCACCTCGGCTACATCAGGGCGCCGCATACCTCGGCTGGTCGGCTGCCGACGGAAGCGGGCCTGCGGCTGTTCATCGATGGCCTGCTCGAAATCGGCGATTTGACCGATGAGGAACGCCGCCACATCGAGACCGAGCTCAGGATCAAGCGCGAGAAATCCGTCGACCAAGTGTTGGCCGATGCCGGCGAGATGATCTCCGGCCTGTCGCACTGTGCCGGCGTGGTGTTGGCCGACAAGCAGGTCAGCAAGCTCAAGCACGTCGAGTTCGTGCCGCTCGAGCCCGGCAAGGCACTGGTGGTGCTGGTCGGCGACGACCAGAGCGTCGAGAACCGCGTGATCGATTTGCCTACCGGATTGCCGCCCTCCAATCTCACGGAAGCCGCCAACTACCTGAACGCGCACATCCGCGGCCTGACCCTGAGCGAAGCCAAGGCCCGCATCGAGACCGAGCTGGCCACGGCGAGGGTCGAGCTCGACGAATTGACACAGAAGGTGATCGAGGCCGGCCTCGCCACCTGGTCGGGCACGCTCGGCGATCAAAAGAGCCTGATCGTGCGCGGCCAGGCCAACCTGCTCAAGGACGTCGACGGGCTCGAGAACCTCGAGCGCATCCGCCAGCTGTTCGCCGATCTGGAGACCAAGCGTGATCTGGTCCAGCTGCTGGGGCTCACGGACCGCGGCGAGGGCGTGCACATCTTCATCGGCTCGGAGAACAAGCTGTTCTCGCTCTCGGGCTCCTCGCTGATCGTCGCGCCGTTCGAGGACCCGAGCCACAAGATTGTGGGTGTTCTGGGCGTGATCGGGCCGACGCGTCTCAATTATGCACGCATCATTCCGATGGTGGACTACACCGCCAAGCTGATCGGGCGTCTGTTGACTTGATTTTTCTGCCGCACTGCATGATATCCGGCCTGAGCAAACCGGGCCCAGTCGGCCGATGCGGCGATCACATTCGCGGAAGGCATGATGGTCAATACATCCCCAAACGAGTCCGATCCGAACATCGCGCGGCCCGGCGAGGCGCCGGGCGATCCAGGTGGCGCACCCCCTGCAGATCAGCCCGCACCGGCTGCAGCGGAGGCAGGCGAGCGGACGGTTCACGACGTCATCGCTGCGCTGCAGGCGGAGGTGGCCGACTTCAAGGACAAGTGGCTGAGGGCGCACGCGGAGATCGAGAACGTCCGCAAGCGCGCGGAGCGCGAGAAGGAAGACACCGCCAAATACGCCATCACCAAGCTCGCCCGCGATGTCGTCAACGTCGGCGACAACTTCCAGCGCGCCATCGAGGCGGTGCCGGCGGGTGCGGCCGAGCAGGACCCCGCGCTCAAGAGCTTCCTCGATGGCGTGACCATGACCGAGCGCGAGCTGCTGAACGTGCTGGAGCGCCATGGCATCCAGCGCATCCATCCGCTCAACGAGCCGTTTAATCCATACCTGCACCAGGCGGTGATGGAGATCCAGCGCACCGACGTTCCGGCCGGCACGGCGGTGCAGGTGTTCCAGGCCGGCTACACCATCGAAGGCAGGGTGCTGCGGCCGGCCATGGTGGCTGTGTCGAAGGGCGGGCCGAAGGCCGACGCACCACCGGAGGCACCTCCAGGTGCCGCTCAGCCCAGTGCCAACAACAACACGCCGCCCGGTCAGGACGGCACCAGCTAGGCGCGTGTTACCCGCCGCAGGGTCAGGTTCAATCGGCCGCCTTCCGGCAACAGGGTCGACGTGCCGGGATGGATTCGGTCGATGCCGTGGTAGCTCATGCGCGCCGCGCCGCCGAGCACCACCACGTCCCCCGACTTGAGCAGCATCCGCCGCTTGGGGTCGGTGCGGCGCGCGCCGCCGACGTGGAAGGTAGCGTCATCGCCGAGGGAAACCGACACGACCGGCGCCGCCGGGTCCTCTTCGTCCTGGTCGCGATGCGACCCCATCCTGGCACCGGCGGCGTAGTAGTTGATCAGGCAGGCCTCGGGCGGGACGGGATACCCGCTCACGTCCTGCCAAATCTCGACCAGCGCCGTCGGCATTGCCGGCCAGGGGCGGTCGGTGTCGGGATGCACCCCTTGGTAACGATACCCACCCCGCTGGTCGGACACCCACCCGAGCGGCCCACAGTTGCTCATGCGCACCGAGAACGGCTTGCCGGTGTGCGGCATGATCGGGGCAAATAGCGGTGCCGCAACAATGGCCTCCCTGATTTGGGCGAGCAACCGGGCCTGGCGGTCCGGCCGCAGGTAGCCGGGCAGATGGCGGAAGCCCTCCGTGCCGGTCATGTGCCGATCCCGTGGACGGTCAAGGGCTGCCTCCGTGGCTGCGGTACTCCGATCAACAGTTTCGAGCCGCACCGAGCCTTAGAGTTGAATTGCGGCCGTTGCAGCCCCATGGGGCCCCTACTATATACCGATCACAACCAGCGCAGTTCCAGGGGACCGTTGCCTGCGGGTCATTTGGGGGCCTCCAGGGATCCGGACGCCGATTGCTGGGTTCGGACGGTCTGCCGCAAAAGAGAGGACTAACACATGGCCAAAGTCATCGGCATCGACCTCGGCACCACCAACTCGTGCGTTGCCGTCATGGAGGGCAGCAAGCCCAAGGTGCTCGAGAACGCGGAAGGCTCCAACACCACACCCTCGATCGTTGCTTTTACGGATGACGAGGAAAGACTGGTGGGACTGCCGGCGAAGCGGCAAGGCGTCACCAACCCCATGAACACGCTGTTCGCCATCAAGCGCCTGATTGGCCGGCGCTACGACGATCCGATGGTGGAGAAGGACAAGAGGCTCGTTCCCTACAAGATCATCAAGGGCCCGAACGGCGATGCCTGGGTCGAGGCGCAGGGCAAGCAGTATTCTCCCGCGCAAGTCTCCGCCTACATCCTTCAGAAGATGAAAGAGACGGCCGAGGCCAAGCTCGGCGAGCCCGTCACGCAAGCCGTGATTACCGTTCCCGCCTACTTCAACGACGCCCAGCGCCAGGCCACCAAGGATGCCGGCAAGATCGCGGGCCTCGAAGTGCTGCGCATCATCAACGAGCCGACGGCGGCCGCGCTCGCCTACGGGCTCGACAAGAAAAGCAAGTCGAGCACCATCGCGGTCTATGACCTCGGCGGCGGCACGTTCGACATCTCGATTCTGGAGATCGGCGACGGCGTGTTCGAGGTCAAATCGACTAACGGCGACACGTTCCTCGGCGGCGAGGACTTCGATATGCGCCTCGTCGAGTACCTCGCCAGCGAGTTCAAGAAGGAGAACCAGATCGATCTGAGGGGTGACAAGCTGGCCCTGCAGCGCCTGAAGGAGGCGTCGGAGAAGGCCAAGATCGAGCTCTCTTCCTCGCAGCAGACCGAGATCAACCTGCCGTTCATCTCCATGAATCCGCAGACCCAGTCGCCCCTGCATCTGACCATGAAGCTCACCCGCGCCAAGCTGGAGAGCCTGGTCGACGACCTGATCGAGCGGACCAAGGGCCCCTGCATTCAGGCCATCAAGGATGCCGGCCTCAAGGCGGCGGACATCAACGAGGTGGTGCTGGTCGGCGGTATGACCCGCATGCCGAAGGTGCAGCAGCTGGTCAAGTCCCTGTTCGGCAAGGAGCCGCACAAGGGCGTCAATCCGGACGAGGTGGTCGCCGTCGGCGCCGCCATCCAGGGCGGCGTGCTCAAGGGCGACGTCAAGGACGTCTTGCTGCTCGACGTGACGCCACTTTCGCTCGGCATCGAGACGCTGGGCGGGGTATTCACGCGCCTGATCGAGCGCAACACGACGATCCCGACCAAGAAGAGCCAGGTATTCTCCACCGCCGATGACGGGCAGAACGCGGTCACGATCCGCGTCTCCCAGGGCGAGCGCGAGATGGCGGCCGACAACAAGTTGCTCGGCCAGTTCGATCTCGTCGGCATTCCGCCGGCGCCCCGCGGCATGCCGCAGATCGAGGTTACCTTCGACATCGATGCCAACGGCATCGTGCACGTTTCGGCTAAAGACAAGGCGACCGCGAAAGAGCAGTCGATCCGCATCCAGGCGTCGGGCGGCTTGAGCGACGCCGACATCAAGCGCATGACCGAGGAGGCCGAGCGCTTCAAGGACGAGGATAAGAAGAAGCGCGAGCTGGTGGAGGCCAAGAATGGCGCCGACGCCATGATCCACGGCACCGAGAAGTCTTTGAAGGAGCTGGGCGAAAAGGTGGCGGCTGGCGACAAGAGCAAGGTCGAGGCGGCGATCGTGGAGCTGAAGGAAGCCACCAAGAGCGACGACGTGGAGACCATCAAGGCCAAGACGGCGGCGCTGGCGCAGGCTGCCATGAAGCTCGGTGAGGCCCTCTACGGGGCGCAGCCGGCGGGCGGCGAGGAGCCGAGTGCGGGCGCCGGCGCCAAGCGGTCCGACAATGCCCCTGGCGGGGAGAACGTGGTCGATGCCGACTTCGAGGAAGTGAAGGACGACAAGAAGAAGTCTGCTTGATCCTCCACGATGCTTTGATCGTCCACGTGTGACAATTTTTGCATGCAAGCCCCCGTCCGACCGGCTACGCTGAACCGAGCGCCGAAATTCCGGTAGGGCGGGGGTTCCGTGTTCGTGCGCGCGTGACAGCGGCCAGCCCGCGGCGCTGACCTAGGAAACTGGGCCAAGGAAACTGGAACTGGCTCATGGCCAAGCGCGACTACTACGAGATACTCGGATTGGCCAGGGGGGCAAGCGAGCAGGACATGAAGGCGGCGTTCCGCCGGCTCGCCAAGGATTGTCACCCCGACCGCAATCCCGGCGACAAGAACGCCGAGAAGAATTTCAAGGAGCTGAACGAAGCCTACGAGGCCCTGCGCGACCCGCAGAAGCGCGCGGCCTACGACCAGTTCGGGCATGCCGCGTTCGACGGCCATGGTCGGGGAGCGCACGGCTTCGGGCCTGATTTCGCGTCCTCCATGTCGGACATTTTCGACGACCTGTTCGGCGAGTTCATGGGCGGCCGTCGTGGCGGCGGCGGACGCCAGCGCACAGGGCGCGAGCGCGGCGCGGACCTGCGCTACAACATGGAGATCACGCTGCCCGAGGCGTTCGCCGGCAAGACTGCCCAGGTGCGCGTGCCGACCAGCGTAACCTGCGAGGCCTGCACCGGCTCGGGCGCCAAGCCCGGTACGTCTCCGTCGCAATGCCCGACCTGCGCCGGCGCCGGCAAGGTGCGGGCGACCCAGGGCTTCTTCACCATCGAGCGCACCTGTCCGTCCTGCCAGGGCCGCGGCGAGATCATCAACGACCCGTGCGGCGCCTGCAGCGGCTCGGGCCGTGTCGTCAAGGAGCGCACCCTGTCGGTCAACATCCCGGCGGGCGTGGAGGACGGCACGCGCATCCGTCTCGCCGGCGAGGGTGAAGCCGGCTCACGCGGCGGGCCGGCGGGCGACCTCTACATCTTCCTATCGATCAAGGCGCACGAGTTCTTCCAGCGCGACGGCGCCGACATATTCTGCCGCGTGCCGATCTCGATGACCACGGCTGCCCTCGGGGGCCATATCGACGTCCCGACCATCGACGGCGGCAAGACGCGGGTGAAGGTCCCGGACGGCACCGAGACCGGCAAGCAGTTCCGCCTCAAGGGCAAGGGCATGCCGGTGCTGCGCTCCAAGGTGACCGGCGACATGTACATTCAGGCCGAGGTGGAGACGCCCAAGAGCCTCTCGCGCCGCCAGCGCGAGCTGCTGGAAGAGTTCGAGCGCGAGAGCAGCGGGCAGACCTCGCCGCATTCGGCGGGCTTCTTCACCCGCATGAAGGAGTTCTTCGAGGGCAAGCCGGGCTGAGGCGCGCCTGCTGCGTGCTCCTACGCCGTCATTCCCGCCAAGCGCAGCGCTGAGCGGGAATCCACCCGCGCATTCGACTGTCGAGATCGGGGCTGGATTGCCGCCGACGCTGCGCTCGCGGGCATGACGACGGATGCACCCCTCTGACCATTCGCCGCAATGGCCTCGCCACATTGACGGCCTAGAGCAAGATCGTTTCTGATCGAAGCGCTTGGCTTCGATCAGAAACGTGAATCTTGCTCTCGACTCTATGACTAGAGCAGGATTCACGCTTCGGCCGCCACGTCTCGATCGAGGCTAAGTGATTCAATCCGAAGCGATCCTGCTCTAGGGTGCGGCCGACGACTTCACCAACAACCATCGGTCGATGATCATGGCTCGCAGGCTCCGCCGGCTTTGGCGAGGAACGGTCCTTGTCAGCTTCGTCGCGCTGAACGCGGTTCTGCCGGTCGGCGGCACGGTCGCAGCCCCCCTCACCTGGGACAGGAAGGGTGCGTTCGAGGCCTGCCTCGAACGCAGCCTCGAGGCGTGGATCAAGGCGCAGGCCGAACTCGTGGTCAACGAGGATCCGGCCGCCGGAAATCTCGACGATCCCGCGGTGGCGGCCTGGGCGGCACAGGTGCTGGCCCAGTGCAAGGCAAGCGGGGGCGGTGAGGTGGCCACTTCGACGGACCGCTTCACCAAGCACATGGCACAGTGGCGCCAGCATATCTATGATCTCGCCGCCGGCATCCGGCAAAAGGGCGGCGCGGACTAGTGTGATGATCGAGAAGTCCGCTACATCGTGCTGGGCTAGGTTGCGGGGCGGACTTCTCGATCTGAATCACACTAGAATCATAAATTTGCTAGTGTCCTTCAAATCGCGAAATTCGTTCCACAGCCGCCGCACACTGAGGCGAATTTCGCGATCAGGACACTAGAGGACATCGCCGTGACGAGGTTGAGCGCACGCGACCGGCTGATCGTGGCCCTCGATACGCCGACCGTGAACGAGGCGCGCGCCCTGGTGCAGCGGCTCGGCACCGGCGTGACCTTCTACAAGATCGGCCTCGAGCTCGCCATGAGCGGCGGCCTCGAGCTGGCGCGCGAGCTGGTGCGCGGCGGCAGCCGCGTGTTCCTCGACATGAAGCTGCTCGACATCGAGAACACCGTGGAGCGGGCCGCGCGCAACGCGGCGGCAACAGGTGCGACCTTCCTGACCGTGCATGCGCACGACGCCAAGACCCTGCGCGCGGCCGTTGCGGGCAAGGCGGGTACGACGCTGGGGATCCTGGGCGTGACGGTGCTCACCAACCTCGATGCGCGTGACCTTGCGCAGCAGGGCATTGCCGGATCGCCGGAAGATGTCGTTGCGCGCCGCGCCAAGCTCGCACGCGATGTCGGCTGCGACGGCGTGGTCGCGTCGGGCCAGGAGGCGCAGCGCGTGCGCGCCGTCGTCGGGCCGGACATGGTGGTCGTGACGCCGGGCATCCGGCTTCCGGAAAACGATGCCGGCGACCAGGCTCGCGTCACCACCCCGCAGCAGGCGATCGCGGCCGGCGCCGACTATCTGGTGGTGGGACGGCCCATTACGGCCGCGGAACATCCCGACCGCGCCGCGGAGCTGTTCGTGCGCTCTATCGAGGAGGCCCTGGCCCTGCGCCCGCTGGGACCGCAGGGCTAGAAACTTACATTCGCGTTTGATCGATCTCGCTTCAGGAGGAGACCATGCCCAAAGGATACGTCATCGCCCGCGCCACCGTGACCGACCCCACCGCGTGGGGCCAGTATGCCGCCAAGGCCGGTGAGGCCATGAAGAAATACGGCGGCAACCCGATCGTGCGCGGCGGTCGCGTCGAGACGATCGAGGGAGAGGGCCGCGCCCGCAATGTCGTGATCGAGTTCGTCAGCTTCGACGCTGCGCGCGCCTATGCCACCTCGGCCGAGTATGCCGCCGCAAAGGTGCTGCGCCAGGGCGCCGGCAGCATCGACATCGTCGTGGTCGAAGGCGCTGCGTGAAGCCTACACGCGCGGGACACCGGTGGGGTGTCCCGCGCGCTGTCTTGCGTCACGCTGTCTGGCGTCACGCGGAAGTATTGAGGCCGTACAGCCGCGCCTTCGTGAAGTCGACCTTGTTCAGAACGGCGCCGGCGATGCGGGCGTCGTTCTTCACCAGCAGATCGACCGCCTCCTTGGCCATATCGAACCGGGTCTTCAGCCACTCGATAATCACCACGGTGGCGTCGACGTGGCGGGCCAACATGCGCCCGTCGAGGCAGGTGACGATCGCGACCGTGTCGATCACGACGAAGTCGTAGTTCGCCTTCGCCCACTCCAGCAGCTTGTGCATGCGGGGCGAGGCCAGCAGCGAGGCTGCGTTCGCCGCCGAGCGGGCCGCAGGTATCAGGTCGATCATGGCCTGCTCGCTGCGGGCCACGGTCGCCTCGATCTGCGCATTGCCGTTCAGGTAGTCGACCAGGTCTGCGGTCGGCTCGTTGGTCGGCCCGAACCAGTTGACCGTCGGCGTGCGCAGATCGGTGCAGATCAGCAGCACCTTGAAGCCCGATCGGGCGGCCGTCTGGGCGAAGTTGGCCGCGATCACCGACTTGCCCTCCGTCGGCGTGGCCGAGGTGAACATGACAGTCTTGATCGGCGCCTCCCGACTCATCGACTGCAGGCTCGACAGCAGCCCCAGCATGGCGTCCCCGAACGGCGAGCCGATGTGCTGCGAGGCGAAATGGAAGGCGTTCTGAGCGGGCGTCCGCGTCGGGCCGCCGGTGCTCAGCTGTCGGGCCGGCAGCTGCGGCACGTCGACCAGATGCGGCACTCCCAGCTTGGCCTCCACGTCGCGGCCGCGCTTGAAGGTCTTGTCCAACAGCTCGGTCAGCAGCGTGAGGCCGATGCCGAACCCGAACCCGAGCCCCAGCCCTGCCAGCACCAGCACCTTGGTTTTCGGCTGGCTCGACATCAGCGGCGGCACGGCCTCGGCGACCACTCGGAAGTCGGCTGATTTCCACGTCTCCTGGGCGGCGGCCTGCTTCATGCGCTGCAGCATCGCCTCGTAGAGCGCCTTGTCGCTCTCCTGCTCGCGCTGCAGCTCCTTCAGGCGAACGTATTCGACCTTCTGCTTGGAGGCTCTGGCGGATGCCGCGTTGAGGCTCTCTCCCAGCGATGCCTCCCGGCTCTTGGCGATCTCGAACTCGCTTCTCAGCACCGCGGAGATGCGGCTAACCTCCTCGCCGATCTCCCTGTTGAGGCCCTGCTTCTCCGCGCGCACCTTGACCACCGCGGGATGGCCGTAGCCGAATCGCGAGCTCAGGCTGTCCTCGTCGCGGCTCACCTGTGCGAGCTGCGTGCGCAGCTGCGTGATCAGGGTCGACTGGGCGATTTCGGACAGCTCCTTGTCGGAGATGGCGGGGCCGACGACCTGCTGCTGCACGCTCAGGAGCTTGGCGCGGGCTTCGGCGGTGCGGGCGCGCGACAGCACCAGCTCTTCGTTCATGCGCACGACCTGTTTTTCCTCCAGCGTCGTGCCTTCCTTCTCCACCAGGTCCATCTGCGACCGGAGGCGCTCATAGCGCTCCTCGGATTGGCGCAACCTCACTTTGTGCTCGTCGAGCCGCTCCTTCAGCCAATCGGTGGCGCGGCGCGTGGTGCTGTAGCGACCTTCCAGCTGCTGGTCGAGATAGGCGTCGGCGATGGCGTTGGCGATGCGCGCGGCTTTGCGCGGATCTTTGGAGGTGACATTGACTTGCAACAGATTGGTGTACTGCGAGGGTACCACCTCGATGCTCTTGCGCAGTGCTTCGATGATCTCGATCATCTCGTCGCTGAGGCCTTCACCGGTGTTGGCCTCGCGCGGGCGCACGCCAAACAGCATGAAGAGCTGCGCCTTGGTCGTGCCGAGCAGCCCGGCCGTGTACGGTTGCACCTCGAAGTCGGGGTCTTTGGCGAGCTCGAGCTTGTCGACCACCCGCTTCAGCACGTTCGGCGCCACGATCACGGCGGCCTCGCTGGCGATGGCGTTGGAGGATGGTCGAAACGGCGCCACTACCGCGTCATTGAGGATCTTCTCCTCGCGGCTGTCGACGATCAGTGTCGTCGTGGCCGTGTATTGGGGCCGGATGAGCACCAGCAGCGCCAGTGCCAGCACCACGCCGAGAAGGGCGCCGAACCCCAGCATCCGAACGTGCCGCCGCAGCATCAGGTAGACGCCGCGTAGGTCCAAGCTGGACTGCGGGAGATGTTGTTCCATTGGTAACCCCTCACCAGTGAGCGGAGCCGGCCATCGCGTTTCGCCTGGAGCCCCTCTGAGCCCCAAAAAGACGGCCCGGGTCGCCTCCCCAGGGTGCATGCCAGCACGTGAAGGCCGGCCGGCTGCTATCCCTGCACGATGCATCTGAGGGCGGCTGCGTTGAGGGGTCAACGACAGCCTTAAGTTCTCCTTAACGCGCGAGATCGAATGCTGGTGGTCGACGTTACGATCTAGAAAGGCGCCATGCGACGGCGTCACGGATGATACCCGGAGGGACGATGCTATTCCGGCCGACGAGGCTTGCGGGGGTGAGGCTGATCGACCTGGAGCCCGCCCGGGACGAGCGGGGCTTCTTCGCCCGCACCTTCTGCGTCGAGGAATTCGCCGCCCAGGGCCTGGAGACCCGGTTCGTCCAGCATAGCCTTTCGCATACCGCTCGCGCCGGCTCGGTTCGGGGAATGCATTTCCAGCACGCCCCGCACCAGGAGGTAAAGCTTCTCCAATGCGTCCGAGGCGCTATCCACGACGTGCTGGTCGATCTGCGCCCGGAGTCGCCCACGCATCTGCAATGGGAGGGCTACGAGCTGACCCTCGAGAACCGCCGCCAGCTCTACGTTCCCGCCGGCCTTGCGCACGGCTTCCAGACCCTCGCGCCGGATACCGAAGTGGCCTATCTGATCTCCGCCTTCTATGCCCCCACCGCGGCCGCCGGCATCCGCCACGACGACCCCGCCTTCGGCATTGCCTGGCCGCTGCCGGTTGCCGACATCTCCGCCAAGGACCGCGCCTGGCCGGATTTCACGCCGGCTTGAGGTTGTCGAGCAAACCCGCCTTCTGCAATGCCTGTGCGGCCGACAGCGCGACATGGAACGGCAGGCCCGACCGCTCGGCGATGTCGAGCAGCGTGCGCGATCCGTCGGCTTGGTTGAGCACCCAGAGGTAGGCCATCGCGCGTGCGGGACCGTCCTTGTCGCCGCCGGTGGTCGCATAGAGGCCGCGCCGGCCGAGCTGCGGCTCGCCCTTGGGAGAGAGGTTGAGCGGGGTGAAATCGTTCTCGGCGATCTCGATTGTGCGCCAGATCGCGCGCAGCGAGTCGGCCAGGTGCTCAGCCGAGATGAAATCGAGGTTGTCGGCCGAGGTGTGATACTGCGGGAACGTGCCGAACCGGCTCCTCTGCAGTAGCCCGACCGGCAGATCGAATCCCGGCGAGCAGAATTGGCGCTCATCGTAGCCGTAGGGCTCGAAGTCGATGACCTTTGGTGTCGCAAACGCGTGACCGAGCACGTGCGCCATGGCGCGGTCGACTGCGCTGTCGCCCCTGCGGCTCTTCTTGTACGTCGGCCCACCACCGTCGCCGACGCCGGCGACGACCAGCCCGTATTTGATGCGTCCCACACCGGCTTCATTGTGTGCGAGCCAGGTGATGGGGCCGATGGTGCCGGGCGAGAACAGGAAGCGGTAGCTCAGCCGCGTGCGCGTGCCTTTGAGGTGCTGCGCCAGCAGCGCCAGCAGCGCGAGTCCCGAGCAGTTGTCGTTAGCGAGCGAGGGATGGCAGATATGCGCGGTCAGCAGGAACTCGTCGGCGCTTGCGCCCGGGTGCAGGTATTCTCCGTAGGTCAGCGCGCCGTCGGCGAGCGTCGAATCGATCATTACCTCGTAGTCGCCGTCGGCCAGTGCGGAGGCCTGCCTGTGCGGGAGACAGAAGCCCCAGGTCTCCGCCCAGTAGCTGGTGCGGTAGGGGATGTGGTCGGGCTGATCGGGCAGCGTGTGCAGGTGCTTGCGCAGCTCCGCCAGCGGCATGGTTGTGCGCACCGGCACGCTGTAGCTCTGCACGTGCAGGTTCGAGTGGGCGAAATCGACGACGGCGTTGCCGTTCGGGTCCTTGATGTGCGCCGCGCGGATGTTCCATTCCTTCGGGATGGCCCAGTCGAGCACCCTGGTGCCGGTCGGCACCTCGTGCACCGCAAGATCGACGTGGCGCCGCATCACGTCGAGGCTCGCGCGCACGCCGTTGCCGGTGAGGCTGCGGCAGATGGGATAGAGCTCACGCGCGAGCGCATACATGCGGCTGCCGGCTTCGGCGAAGTCCGGCTCTCTCAGCTCGCAGTCGACGGCGTCCTGCATGTCTGTCCCGTATTGTAGCCCGAGCCTCGACTGCGCCGTGGCGAGCGTCCCGCTATAGCACGGCGACGCGTCTCGTCCGGCGCCGACGCTGATCCAGAGTTAGCGCTCCGCCGCCCTCGCTTGCCGGTCAGCTAGTGGCATTTACCGTAATCGGCGCTAGCCAATGATGCGTTGCGCAAATCTTGCAATAGTCGATCGCACTTAAGGAAATGTGAGCTGTTGCGGCGCGAGCCCGTACGGGCGGGGGCAACGTTTGCAGGGTGCGCGGGGTGTTCGCGCGCCGGCGGCAGTGGCGGCAATATTTGGGGGTAGATCGACGTGCAGGACAGTATCGCAGCGATTGCTTCGGACGAAGCCCGGCCCGCAACCCGCGCGCGCGAGCCGCGCTGCCGCATGTGCCGGTCGCCGGTGAAGCACACCTTCGTCGATCTCGGTATGTCGCCGCTGTGCGAGACCTTCCTCACCACCGGTCAGATCGATCAGATGGAGCCCTACTTTCCCCTGCACGTGCTGGTCTGCGACAAGTGCTTCCTGGTGCAGCTGCAGGAGTACGTGAGCCCGGACCACATTTTCAAGGAGTACGCCTACTTCTCCTCCTTCTCGACCAGCTGGGTCGAGCACGCGCGCACGTACTGCCACATGATCAAGGACCGCCTGCGGCTCGGGCCCGACAGCCTGGTGGTCGAGCTCGCCAGCAACGACGGCTATCTGCTGCAGCACTTCCTGCCGCTGGGCGTGCCGGTGCTCGGCATCGAGCCGGCGGCCAATGTCGCTGCAGCCGCGCGCAAGCGCAATGTGCCGACGCTGGTCGAGTTCTTCGGCACCGCGCTTGCCGATCGGCTGGTCGCCGAGGGCAAGCGCGCCGACCTGATCGCCGGTAACAACGTGTTGGCCCAGGTCCCCGACCTCAACGACTTCGTGGCCGGCATCAAGATCCTGCTGGCGCCGGAAGGCGTGGTGACGCTGGAGTTTCCGCACCTCGAGCGGCTGATCGCCGAGAGCCAATTCGACACCATCTATCACGAGCACTTCTCCTACTTCTCGTTCGTGACCACCGACCGGCTGGCCGAGAGCCACGGCCTGAAGATCATCGACGTGGAGAAGCTCAAGACCCACGGCGGCTCGCTCAGGGTCTATCTCGCGCACGTGGCGTCCTCGCACGTGCCCTCCCCGCGCGTCACCGAGCTGCTCGAGCACGAGATCGAATCCGGCTACCTCGAGATCGAGACCTACCAGCGCTTCACCGAGCAGGTGCGCAGGACCAAGCACAAGCTGCTGTCGTTCCTGATCGCCTGCAAGGAGCAGGGCAAGCGCATCTGCGCCTACGGCGCGCCCGGCAAGGGCAACACCATGCTCAACTACTGCGGCATCGGCACCGATTTCATCGACTTCGCCGTCGACCGCAATCCCTACAAGCACGGGCGCTTCACGCCGGGCATGCACATCCCGATTCTGCCCGTCGAGGCCATCGACGAGGCCAAGCCCGACTACCTCCTCATCCTTCCCTGGAACCTGAAGGACGAGATCGTGCACCAGATGCGCCACGTCGGCGATTGGGGCTGCCGCTTCATCGTTCCCATCCCCGAGGTGCACGTCATCGACCCCAGCCGGAGCGTGTCATGAAGGTCGTACTGTTCTGCGGCGGTCTCGGCACCCGCATCCGCGACTATTCAGAAAGCATCCCAAAGCCCATGGTGCCGGTCGGTCAGCAGCCGATCCTGTGGCACGTGATGCAGTACTACAGCCAGCACGGGCACCGCGATTTCGTGCTTTGCCTCGGCTACAAGGCCAACACCATCAAGGATTTCTTTCTCAACTGGCGGCAGCAGAGCTACTCCGACTGCGTCATCTCGGATGCCGGCAAGAAGGTCGAGCTGCTGGGCGAGCAGCCGCCCGACTGGCGCGTGACGCTGGTCGACACCGGCATATGGCGCAACATCGGCCAGCGCCTGTTGGCGGTGAAGGAGCACCTCAAAAACGAGGAGATGTTCCTCGCCAACTACTCCGACGGGCTCAGCGACGCGCCGCTGCCGGAGATGATCGACCTGCTCAAGAAGAGCGGCAAGGTCGGCTGTTTTCTCACGGTGCGCCCGCCGCTCACCTTCCATCTGGTCGAGTTCGACGAGAGCGGCAACGTCGAGCGGCTGCGCGCCAGCGCCGACTCCGACATCTGGACCAACGCCGGCTACTTCGTCTTCACCAACCGCATCTTCGACTACATCAAGGAAGGCGAGGAGCTGGTGATCGAGCCGTTCCAGCGCCTGATCGACGAAGGCCAGCTGCTGGCCTATCGCTACAACGGCTTCTTCCGCGCCATGGACACGCTCAAAGACAAGCAGATCCTGGAGGACATGGTGGAGCGCGGCGATATGCCGTGGCAGCCCAAACTGAAGCCTGCCGTGGAGGCCGCAGAATGAAAGGCCTGCGTCTGGCCGAGCCCGGCCAACGCCTGTCAGTGCTGTGTCTGGGTGCGCATTCCGACGACATCGAGATCGGCGCCGGCGGCAGCATTCTGCAATGGCAGGCCACGGGCGTCCAGCTCGACATCGTATGGTGCGTGCTGTCCGCCAACGGGCCACGCGAAGCCGAAGCACGCGCCGCCGCGGGCGATTTTCTGCAGGGCATCGAGCGCACCCGCGTCGAGACGCATCGCTTCCGCGATGGCTTCTTCCCCGCCGAATCGAGCGACATCAAGGCCTGGTTCGAGCAGCTCAAGGGCCGTGTGCAGCCCGACGTGATCCTAACCCACCGTGGCGACGACGCGCACCAGGATCACCGCGAGGTCAGCCGGCTGACGTGGAACACGTTCCGCGACCACTTGATCCTCGAGTACGAGATTCCGAAATGGGACGGCGATCTGGGCCAGCCCAACGTCTATGTGCCGATGAGCGCGGCCGTGATGGCGCGCAAGGTCGAGCTGCTGATGCGCCACTTCGGCACGCAGCGCTCCAAGCACTGGTTCGACGAAGAGACGTTCCGCGGTCTCGCCCGCCTGCGCGCCGTGGAGTGCCGGGCCCCCGACCGCTACGCCGAAGCTTTCTTCGCCCGCAAGCTATCGCTCGGATAAACGGCTCGACTCATGAACGAAGGTGCAGCAACGACTGCGAGAGGAAGCGCCATGACTACCATTTCCGTCGTGATCCCGATGTACAACGCGCAGGCGTGGATCGAGGAGACGCTGAAAAGCGTGCTCGCCCAGAGCTATCCCGCCGAGCGCATCGAGACCATCGTCGTCGACGACTGCTCGAGCGACGACAGCGTGGCCCTCGCCAGGGCGTTCCTGGCGCGGCATCGCATGCGCGGCATGGTAGTCGAGGGCGACCGCAACCGCGGGGCGAGCCATGCGCGCAATGCCGGCTGGCGGGCGGCCAGCGGCGAGTGGATCCAGTTCCTCGACGCCGACGATCTGTTGGCACCCGAGAAGCTGGAGCTGCAGACCAGGCTGATCGCAAGTGCGTCCGACGAAGTTGCCGTGGTGTACTCGAGCTGGCAGCGCCTGGCCCTCGTCGGCGATGAATGGAAACGGACGGGACCCATCGTCGGCCCGGAATATGAGCGCTCGGTCATCCTGCGGATCGTCACCATAAACGCGGGCTTCCTCGGACCTGCGCTCATCTGCCGGCGCTGGCTCGAAACCACCTCGGGTTTCACTGAGCACGTAAAGTACGCTGAGGATTCGCATCTGATGCTGAAGCTCGCCGGCGCGGGCGGCACCTTCATCGTGGCACCGTCCGCATCGCCCATGTTCCTCATCCGCCAGACGCCGTTCTCCAAATCGCGCAGCTCGTTTGGTAAGGCGGCCCGCCAGCACATGGAGAACATGGTCATCGCCGAGCGCATGCTGCGCGATCGCAGTTTCGGGGATATCTCCATCGAGGATGCGAAGGAGATCAGCAGGCTCAGCGATTGGGCGCTGAGCGAGCTCTACAGATACGACCAGGCCGGGTTCCGCCAGTTTCTGCAATGGATCCGCGACATCGATCCGACGTTCCAGCCCCAGCACAACGCGAAACTCAGGCTGGCCTCGCGAATACTCGGTTACGAGGGCGCGGAGGAGCTCGCTGCGGCCTACCGGCGGCTGCGCTCCTGGCTCCACGGCGTCCACACCTGGTATGCGACCAAGCCAGCTGCCGACTCGAGCAAACTCTGAAACACGAATTCGTATCCGAGGGGCCGCCAGGGGCGGCTTGATCCGCACTCATGCAGCAGGTTATCGAGCAGGGCACCGTCTCGCGGCGCAATATCTCAGGCGTTACGGTCTGCAGTGGACCACCCGACCGCTGGGTGACGGAGATCGATGCCGCGATCTCGCGCCAGAAGACATGCGTGGGGTACGTCAACACGCACACCGCTTATCTGCTGGCGCGGGATGAGGCTTATCGCTCCATCTGCCGCAACTTCACGTTGCTGAACGACGGCGTCGGCCTCGATATCGTGAGCCTCATCACCTACGGGCGGACTTTCGACTTCAACCTGAACGGCTCCGATTTCACGCCCTTCTTTCTACGGAGCACACAGCACAGGTTCCGCGTCTTCCTGCTGGGCGGCAGGCCCGGTGTCGCCGATCAGGCGGCCGTCGCCTGCAAGCGGATCGCCCCGCAGCACGAGTACGTCGGCAGCCACCGCGGACATCTGAGCGAGGCGGAGGAGCGTGAGGTGGCGAGCCTCATCAGGGCCTCGCGCGAACCTGATTATCGTCGGCTTCGGCAATCCGGACCAGGAGATCTGGATGGCGAAGTACATGCACGAGCTGCAGGCCGACCTGATCATCGGCGTCGGTGCGCTGCTCGATTTCCTGGCCGGTACGGTGCCGCGCGCACCCGTCTGGATGCAGCGCATGAAGCTCGAATGGCTGCACCGGCTGCTGCTGGAGCCCCGGCGCCTGTGGAAGCGCTATATCGTCTTCACGCCCGCCCTGATCTTGCAGGCCGTGCTGGAGCGCCTGCGCCGCGGCTGGGTCGGGTCAATCGTGACCGCGGCTCTCATCTACGCCGATTGTCCGCTGGCGGAGATGCGGGGTCACTGACGCGTTGGCGACACGGCCCGGGTTCCCTTCGCCCAACACGGTTAACACTTTACCAACACTCCACGTCCGGCTTCCCGCCCGACCACACAAGCAGATAGTGGCGTCAAGGGGTTACGCGTGGTGGCTGAGATGGCGACTGTAGTCAGCGCGAGCGATATCTCGAGCCGCGTGATTTCCGGCGTGGCGGTCTCCTCCGGCTCACCTACAGCTTGTGTCGCGGCCATCGACGACGATGTGGCGCATCACAGCGTGTGTCTGGGCTTCGTCAACACCTTCACCGCCTACCTGCTGGGCAAGAACGATCTCTACCGCGCCTCGCTGCGCAACTTCACGCTCCTCAACGACGGCGTCGGCCTCGACATCGTCAGCCTGATCAAATACGGCCACCGCTTCGGCTTCAATCTGAACGGCACCGACTTTACGCCCTACTACCTGAAGTCCACCCGCCACCGGTATCGCATCTATCTGCTCGGCGGCAGGCCCGGTGTCGCCGAGCGCGCCGCCGCAGCCTTGAAGCGCATCGCTCCGCAGCACGACTACGTCGGCACGCATGACGGTTACTTCTCCGAGGCGCACAACGCCGAGGTGATCGCCGACATCAGGGCCAGGGCCGCCAACCTGGTGCTCGTTGCGCTCGGCAATCCGCAACAGGAAATGTGGATCGCCGACAATATCGACAAGGTCGGTGCCAGCCTGGCGATCGGTGTCGGCGCGCTGCTCGATTTTCTGGCCGACACGGTGCCGCGCGCGCCGATGTGGGTGCGGCGCGTGCGCATGGAATGGCTCTACCGCCTGGCACTGGAGCCCAAGCGCCTGTGGAAGCGCTACATAGTGTTCACGCCCGTGCTGATCCTGCAGGCGATTGCGGAGAAGTCCGGCTTCCACTGAGACGCGGTCAAGCCCTGCTCGGTGCGGGGCGGGCCGCCCGCCGCTCACATCTGTTGACTGTAGCCGCAGCGCCAGCGCGCCCGTGCGTCCCAGATGGTCCGCCAGGTCGCTGCCTGGTCTTTCATCACAGGCCGGCCCAGGATCCGCCCCGCCAGTCCCAGGGAGACTGCGCGCGTCAGCGGCCACAACTGCAATAACGCGAGGCCCAGACGCCGCGAAGGAGCCGACCAATGCTGCATGATCAGCTCGGCCTTGGCTGCCAGCAGCTTGATCATCATCTCGGAACGCACGCGATCGGACGCGCCGCCGTAGTGTATGATCGTCGCCGCTGACGTCACTGCCGGACGCGCGCCGAGTTTGGCGGCGCGCAAGCAAAGGTCGGCTTCCTCACCGTACATGAAGAACTTGGCGTCGAACCCACCCAGGCGCTGCCAGAACTCCCGCTCGATCAGGAAGAAGCAGCCCGTGACGATGTCGACTTCGCTGACGGTCGAGCGGTCCCAGCGCCCGCAGGATTCGGGGTTGAAAAGCCGGCTGCTCGGAAGCAGGGCGCTCAAGCCGGTCGTGCGGCAGAATACGCTCCATAGCGTCATGTGGCGCCAGCAGGATGGATTGAGCGAGCGGTCGCCATAGAATGTGCGGCCCCCCCAGATCTTCGCGGCGGGACGCTCGGCCGCAAACGCCGCAAGGCGGTCGATGCCACCGTCGAGCACAACGGTATCGGGGTTGAGCAGCAGCACGTAGCGGCCCCGCGCCTCCGCGGCAGCCATGTTGTTGGCTTTGGCAAAACCAACGTTTTGCGTGAGCGCCATCAGGCGCACGCTCGGGAACTCGCGGGCGACTGCCTCCGCTGACTGGTCGTCCGATGCGTTGTCGACGACGATCAGCTCATAGCTGGCCTGCTTGGTCTCGCGCATCACCGAGCGCAGGCATTCGAGCGTCATCTCGCGCGTGCGATAGCTCACGACGATGATGCTGACGAGCGGGGACGTGGCGCCGGCGGATGCAACAGGGAATGGCTGGGGCTGCGCGGCCATTTTTGCACCGGTCGTGCCGCCGTAGGTCAGCTTCCAGAAGGGTCGCATCCACAGCACCTTGCCTGCCCCCCCGTATGCGTCGAGCTTGAAGAGGGCGGCCCGCTCCGGCCTGAACGGAGCAAGCACCAGGCTCGCAAGACCAAAAACGACCATCTGAGCGACCCCGATGCACATCCAGGCGATGCCCTCCAGCTTGCGCAGCCCAGGGGCACGGAAGCGTACGAGGGACCGCACCTGACCGTTCCTGAAGCGGCGCGTGGCGAGAGCCGCGAGTGTCACGCGATCGGCCGGCACGTGCTCCTTGACCCAGGCCTCGCCCGCCCAGGTGAGGCGGATGCCACGCGCCACCAGCGACTTGAGGAAGAAACTGTCCTCCCCCCCAAGGCCGTTGAGCTCGGTGTCGAACGGCCTGTCGTCGGCAAAACAGATCGCCTTGTGAAACAGCGAGTTGCCGGTTCCCAGATAGGCGTGGCGGCGCGTGACGTCGGCACCGTCCGTGGCCCCGAGATCGCGAGAGAACATCCGAGCGGCCGCCGGGCGACAGGTTGTCGGCGGAGCCTCGAAACAAGCCTGGATCGGACCGAACACGGCAACCGCGCCTTGGCGGGCGTGCGCGAGCAGCGCGGCGGCCCATCCGGCTCCTGCCTCCTCATCATCGTCGAGAAACGCGATAAAGACGCCGCGGGCTGCGCGCACGCCCGCGTTGCGTGCGTCGGACACGCCCGGCACCGGTGCGTGTATCCATACGACGCGGCTATCCGAACGGCTTGCCACCACGTCGCGGGCTGATCCCTCCGGTGTGTTGTCGACGACCAAAACCTCGAAGGGCACATCGGCCGGCAGATCCTGCGCGAGACAGCTCGCGATCGCGCCTTCGAGCAGGCGGCGACGCCCGTTGGTCGGGATGACGATGCTCAGCAGCATGCTTTGGCTCACCTCTCCGCGCCCCCCGGCTGGGCCTCCGCCCGGAGGAGAGGGAGGTAATGCCAGATTTCGCGCTGGCGCGAGAGCTTCCGCGCGCGCCAGAGTTAACGGAGTTGGCCGCTTTGCATTGGCGTGCGATCGGGGCCGTGCCATAGGCCTGTCTCGCAAATCGCCCGCAGGCCAGGCGGGGGAAAGCGTTTGCGTGCTCGAGGGGAAGTACATGCGGCGAATTGCGAAAGTTGCAATTGGTATTCCTGTCTACAACGGGGAGAATTACCTCGGCGAAACCCTCGGCCAGCTGCTGCGGCAGACGTACGAGGACTTCGAGATCATCGTCTCGGACAACTGCTCCACCGATCGTACGGCCGAGCTCTGCCGGGACTACGGCGCCAAGGACGATCGGATCCTTTACACGCGCACCGAGCGCAACATCGGCGGATCTCCCAATTTCAACCGCGTGTTCCAGTTGGCCCGCTCTCCCTATTTCACCTGGAAGGCGCACGACGACTGCTCGCAGGCAACGTACCTCGAGAAATGCGTTGCCGTGCTGGACGACGATCCCGGCCTCGTGCTCAGCCACACCGCCTCCCTGACGATCGACGATCTCGGCAAGCCCCTGCCGTTCGACACGCGGGTCGGCCGCTACATCTACAACCCGGGCGGCTACGAAGTGCCGCCCGACACGATACACATTGCCGAGGGACCCGATCCGGTCGCGCGCTTCACCGAGTTCCTCGATGAGAGCTACTTCGGCATGCACATGTATGGCGTCATGCGCGCAGAGGCGCTGGCTACGACCGCGCTGTTCCGATCCTACATGCCGTGCGAGAGGGCGCTGCTTTCGGAGATGGCGCTGATCGGGCGCTTTCGTACGCTCGACGAGCAGCTCTTCAGCCGGCGCGTGCACGCGAAGGCCGCATGCTTCATGAGCGAGCCGGAGCGTTGGGAGTACGAGGATACCTCCAACACCCCCTATAACCATACCTTTCCGCGTCTGCGCGCGTTCTTGAGCTCGCCTTGGCGATCCAATGCAATCAACCATCGCCAGCGATTGCGGTGTCTGCGGCGCGCCGTCGTGGCAGCCGGAAAGAGCAAGGCTGCCCGCTTGGCAAGGCGGCTGGCGCCGCGCCACGCCCCACCGGAGCGCAAGACTGTCTACCAGTGAGCTGATGCGGCGGGGCAGCAGGCCACGCGCATTAGCCAATGCGTCTGATTTGGGTGGACCCTCGCAGCCGCGAGTATCACCTTCACAAGGCTGGCCAGGCGCGAACGGCTGCAGTGGGCTCCTGCACGATCAGGGGTCCAACTAGCGGGATATCGGACCCATGGCGATTGCAATTCAGCGCCTTCCGGAAATGCGCACTCCCGTGGTGCGCGCCGTCTCCGACCGGGCATTCGGGGGAGCGGTATTCTTCTATTTTCTCGGCGTGGTCCTCCCCTCCGAGTTCGCCGTCAATCTGTTCGGGCTCGCGCTCATCCCGGTCCGTGTGGTGCTTCTGGTATTCTTCGTTCCAGCCCTCATCCAGCTCACGAAGGACCGCGATTTCCGTCCGCAAGCCTTCGACTACTTCCTCATCATGGCCATCGCCTGGATGCTATTTGCTCTCTGCGTCAACAACGGCGTGGAGAAGGGCATCAAGTACGGCGGCTCCCTGGCGCTGGAGGCGCTCGGCGGCTATCTCCTCGCGCGCGCCTACGTGCGCAACTACACGCAGTTCGCGGCGGCCGTCAGCGCCTATTTCCTGTTCGTATTGGTCGTAGGAGCGGTCGCAGTACCCGAGGCCTTCCTGAAGATAAAATTCGTGCACGCCTGGGCTTCCGCGCTGACCGGGAACCCCGACACTGCCGTGACCAGCGAAGCCGGCCGCCTGGGTCTGGAGCGCGCCACATCCACCTTCGACCACCCCATTCTCTACGGCGCCTTCTGCGCCACCAGCGTTGGCCTCGTCTGGTATCTCAACTACAACCGCACCGATCGCTGGATCAGGGCGGGCGTCATCGCCTTCGCCACCTTCTGCTCGGTGTCGTCGGCACCGCTGCTGGCATACGCCATGGCCTTGGGGTTCGTGGGCTGGGAGCGATGGACGCGGCAGATCAGCAACCGGGCGGCAATCACGATTGCCGTCGCCGCGAGCGGCTTTCTGCTGATCGAGGTATTTTCCAACCGTTCCGCCGTCGAGGTCATCATCGCCCTCATCGCCCTCGACAGTTGGACGGCCTACTATCGCGTGCTGATCTGGCAGAACGCCTTTGTCGATCTCAGCAACAATCCGCTGTTCGGCGCTGCGCTGAGCGCTTGGACGCGCCCCAGGTGGATGACGGGCTCGGTCGACAGCTTCTGGCTCGTTACAGCCTTGTCGGGCGGCCTTCCGGCGGCGCTGTTGGTTGGATTGGCGGTCATCGTCATGATGGTCAAGGTGCACGCGCGCAGGTTGGGGTTTCGTGAGACCCGCGAGCGCTGGCAGTGCCGCTTCGGCTGGACGGCCGCCATTCTGGGGCTGTGCCTGCAGGCCTTCACAGTGCACTACTGGGGGTCGATGCACTCGCTGTTCTTCTTCATCCTCGGCATGGGCGCCTGGATGACCGACAGCCGCAACGGCCTGCTGGGCGTCGACACCACGACGCGTGCGGCAGCGCCACACCCCATGCCTTTACGTGACCGGCCAAGGATCGCGGCACGCGGCAGACAGCCAGCAATTGTCCCGCGCGGCCGATAGCGCGTCTGGGTGGCTGTGCGCGTTTCCGCCAAGCGGCGTCCGAGCCAACCCCGCCGCATTAACTCTAGGCGGCTCTCGCCGTAGCCATGGATGCGACGGCGCACTAACGAATCCGGCGCGTGGCATCCCTCTTGCGTCCGATACCGCAGAGCGTCGGCGGTTTTCTTGTCTCGCTCGCAGCCGAGTCCGAGTATGAGCCCATGCTAGTCAACGCTCGCTTCCATCATCTCGGCCTTGCCGTGCGGCATCGTAAGCATGCCGCGGCCTTCCTGGCCGCCCTTGGTTATCGCATCGGACCGGAAGTATTCGATCCGTTGCAGAACGTGAGGTTGACGTTCTGCGAAAGCGACACAGATCCCGCCATCGAGATCATTGCGCCGGGTGAGGGAAGCGGGCCGGTCGACAGCATCCTGCGCCGCACCGAGGCAATGGCCTATCACACCTGCTACGCGGTTGCCGACAGCGCCGAAACGATGCGCGCCCTGGAGCGCGCTGGAATGCGCGTCATCACCGTGTCGCCCGTCAAGCCGGCGGTGCTGTTTCCCGGACACGGCGTGTCGTTCCACCAAATTCCGGGCTTCGGACTGATCGAACTGGTCGAGCCGCTGCCCGCACTCGAGGCCGTCTCGGCATGACACAGGTAGCCAAAAAGGGCACTGCAGAACGGAAAGATGCAGGCGCAATGCAGCAAGAAGGTCGTGAGATGAGGGATCCGCTCATTGATTTGTTTGGTCATGTTCTCGAGGTCGATGCCGCCGGCCTGAGTGATGCGAGCTCGCCGGAGACCGTGAAGAATTGGGACAGCCTGCGCGGCATGCAGCTCGTGGCCGAGATCGAGGAGAGATTCGTGGTCGAGCTATCGACCGACGAGATCATGGCGATGGAATCGATTGGTGCGGCGCGCAGCGTGCTCAAGGACAAGGGCGTCGCAGGGCTCTAACGCCCGCTGCTGCAATGGAGCGGGTGATGGAAGGTACGATGCAGGCCGCGCACGAGATGGGGGTCGTCGGCTCCTTCACGACGGAGCCGCTGGGGCGCTTCACGCAGTCCGGCGGAGCCGTGACGCCCGCGATGATCGCCATCCGCTGCCGGTTCGCACCGTTCGGCCAGCTGTTTTCGGTCTGCCGCAATCCCAAGACGCATTTTCCCGATGCGGTGCCGCAGTCCCTCTTGCTGCTGTGGCGGATCGAGGATCTGTACGAGCCGCTCTTGCATACCTTCGCGATGGGCGAGGCGTCGGCCGAGGAGGCAATACTGCGCGAGGTGACGGCTCTGTGCGGCGAGATCGTCGGCCTGCGCTCGCGCTTCGATGGTACCTTGATTGCGGCATTGCCGCCGTTCCCGCATGGTGCTGGTCTGGATCGCACCGCCGTCGGCGACATCTCGCGCTGGTTGCGGCTCTATCACAAGATCATCGATCTGATGGGCACCCAACTTGCGCAGCGGCGCGACATCCGCCTCATCGACCTCGAGGCGATCGTGCGCCACTGCGGCGCGGAGCGCAGCTACGACGATCGCAAATGGTATCTCTACCGCCAGCCGTTCTCCGAGGCCGTATTCCGCTCCATCGCGCGCCAGGTGGAGCGCATCGTCGCATCAGAGACTAGGGCGCCGAAGAAGTGCGTTGTCGTGGATTGCGACAACACCCTGTGGGGCGGGATCATCGGCGAGGACGGGCTCTCCGGCATCAAGCTGGGCGACACCTTCCCTGGCCGCGCTTATGTCGATTTCCAGAAGGAGCTCCTGGCGCTGCAGCAGCGCGGCACGTTCCTGGCGGTTTGCTCCAAGAACAACATGGCCGACGTCCTGGAGGTGTTCGACAAGCACGACGGCATGCTTCTTCGTCGCGAGCATTTTTCCGCGTTCGAGGTCAACTGGGAGCGCAAGTCGCGCAATATCGAGAGGATCGCCAAGCAGCTCAACATCGGGGTCGATAGCCTCGTCTTCATCGACGACAGCCCGACCGAGATCGCAGAGGTGCGTCACAACCTTCCCTCCGTCACCAGCGTCCTGGTGCCGAAGGAGTTGGCGTCGCTGCCGCGGCTCATCCGTGAATCCGCGTTGTTCGATGCCGTTGCCCAGACCGCCGAGGACCGTCTGCGGGTCGCTTCCGTGCAGCAGGAGCGGCAGCGCGAGAAGCTCAAGGAGGGGGTGTCGGAGGACGAGTATCTCGCCAGCCTCGACCTCGTGGTGGATGTCTTCGAGGCGCAGGACGTCCACGTCGATCGGGTCACGCAGCTGATCAACAAGACCAACCAGTTCAACTTGACCACACGCCGCCGCACGGCCGCCGACGTGCGTGCGCTCAGGGATGATCCCACGCAAGCCCTGTTCTGCCTGAAGGTGGTCGACCGCTTCGGCGAGTATGGCCTGACCGGCATTGCGGTCCTGAAGATCGGTGCCGAGGCCGCGGAGATCGATACTCTGCTGCTGAGCTGCCGCGTGCTCGGCCGCGGCGTGGAGAGGGCACTCGTGTCGGTCCTCGCCGATCATGCCAGGGAGCGCGGGTGCATGCGACTCGTTGGCGACTACGTTCCGACCTCCAAGAACGCCCTGTGCAGGGACTTCTACGCCGAGCAGGGCTTCGAGCGCGTTGGAGCCAACGGCTCGGGCTCGTGGCAGCTACGGCTCGACCGCACGCTCGCGCCGCCCGCGCACCTGAAGCTCATTCGCCCCGAGCCGCGACCCAAGATGGCGCTTCCCGCCAACCTCGAGCCCACGCAAGTCAGCGCATGAAGCTGCAAGTTCGCGAGATCGGTGAGCCTGATGTTCCGGTGCTGCTCGAGCTCCTGCACCGGGGGTTTCCCGTGCCGCGCCAATTCTGGGAAGTGGGCCTGGCACGCCTCGCCGCGCGCCCCGTTCCCGACGGCATGCCGCGCTTCGGCTACATGCTGACGGACGACGACCGGGCCGTCGGCGCCATCTTCTTGATCTCGAGCGTGCGCCAGACGGGCGGCCGTCCGGCACTCTTTGCGAACCTGTCGAGCTGGTACGTCGAGCCTGCCTACCGGCGCCACGCCACGCTGCTCTACAAGCGAGCGCTCGCCAACAAGGAGGCCACCTACCTGAACCTGGGTCCGGCGTCCAATGTGCAACATATCGTCGAGGCGATGGGTTTCACGCGCTACGCGGCGGGGCAGGTTGCGGCATTGCCAGCCCTTGCCCGCAACCAGGTGAGGGGCCGGGTGCGGGTCTATGGGGCGGTAGACCTTGCTGCCTGTGGGCTCGATGACCGGGAGCGCCGCCTGCTCGAAGCGCAGGCCGCCTATGGCTGCATCGTATTTTGCTGCGTGGCAGAGGGCCGAACCTATCCGTTCGTCTTTCTGCCGCGCATCGTCAAGCGGTACGTGCCCGGCGCCCAGCTCGCCTACTGCCGCGATATCGCCGATCTCAGGGCCGTCGCCGGTACGGTCGGCCGCCATCTGTTGCGCCAGGGTCGCCCGCTGGTCCTGATCGACGCCAATGGTGCGATACCTGGCATTCCGGGCAAGTACTTCCCCGGCGTGAACCCCAAGTACTGCAAGGGGCCTGCGCGGCCAATTCTCGGCGATCTAGCCGAGACCGAGACCACGATCCTCGGCATGTAGGGCCGGCACAGCCGCGGCCCGGCAGCGCTATCGCAGGCTCTTGTAGAGCATGGCGGCGTTCCGGCGCAGGCGCGCTTTCATGGACGGCTTGGCGGTGAGCATCTGGTCGATGTCCGCTGCGCGCCAGTTGCCGTCGACCGTGTCGCGCGGCTTGAGCCAAGCATCACAGCGTGCCAACCCCCGATCGCTCGTGTAGACGCACCCGAAGCGCTCGCGACGCAGCCGGCCGAGCACGCGGCGATCGTACGAGCCGAACGGGATGGCCGCTGCGGTGACGGCCCTGCCGCACGAGTCGGCGATGCGCCGGCGCGCCTCGCCGAGCTCGGCATCGAGCGCAGCGTCGTCGAGCTTGCGCCAGTCTCGATGGTGCATGCCGTGCGTACCGATCTCCATACCGCTTTGCAGCAGATCGCCGATCGCGGCCCGGTCGAGGTAGTTCGGGGCGCCGATGCGGCCGGCACAGACGAAGAAAACGGCCTTGAGGCCACGCTTCGCGAGCTCGGGCAATGCGATGGTCGCATCGCTTGCATTGCCATCGTCGAAGGTGATGACGATCGGGGCGGGCGCTGTGGCGCGCGCCGCGGCGATGCGGTCGAGCACCGTGGTGAACAGCTCCCTCGTCACCCAGTACCGCGCCTCGTCGGCGGCGACGCCGGCTTGCGGCGTGCCGATTCCGTGCAGATTCACGACTAGCTCTTGCTGCACGCTGGGCTCCCGTTTGCGCCTCGCGTGCGACAATGCCAGAGGTGCGTCAAAAGCGCATTCGATGCGCGCACGCTTGGTAAAGCTCAAGGCGCGGTCATTTGGGGGGCGCGATCCGGTAGAGGTGGACGCCGTACTCCCCGAACTCGTCCTCGATGGCGCCGTCGTGCACCCGCACGATGCGGTCCTCGCCGAGCACGAGCGCGTCGCCGTCGGGCAGCCCGGCCAGCGAGAGCCGCGCGGTCGCCGGCTTCTTCGCCATGTTGACGGCGAAGACGTAGGTGCTGCCGGCATGAAGCTTGACCATGGTGGCGATCTCGACGGGCGCGTCGACCTTCACGCGGCTGGCCAGCGTCGCGCTGTTCAGCACGGGTGCCAGCGACTTCACCTGCCCGTTGATGCGCGCGATTTCCTGCACGTTGTCGGGATAGCGGAACACGGCGTCCTCGCGGAAGCTCGGCTTCCACTCGTGCACGAAGTAGCTGATGCCGGTTGAGCCGTGGATGAGCGACATCCACACTTGGCTGCGTATCTCGTGCGGCATCGGTCGCCTGTTCGCATTCCTGATGTGCGTGGTCTCGATGACGTTCCACACCGGTTGCCCGGTCGTCCAGCGCTTCAGGTTGGCGACGCCCCTGCCGACCAGCTCCAGTCGACCCATGACGTGGGTCTGCCGCTCCTCGGCCACGGGATAGATGTCGTAGGACACGATATCGGCACCATGGCTCGCCGCCGAGTAGTAGTCTCGCGGCGTGATCTGGCTGCATTTGTGGCCTCGGCCGAACCATTGCGGATTGGCGACGGCCTGGCCGAATATGACGAGCACGGGGCGCGTGGGGTCGGCGGATCGCATCTCCTGGTAGCGGCGCACGACCTCCTCGGGCAGAATGCAATCACCGTATCCACCCCGCCCGTTCGACTGTGCGTTGTCGGGCTCGTCGGTATGCATCCATCCCCGGATGATATGGGCGTGCGGCAGCGCGCGCGTGGCGGGCGACGGCTCCAGGATAAGGAACAGACCCTGCTCCGCGAATTGGGCCATCTGCTGCGCCGTCGGCGTCTCCCATTGAGCGATGAACGTGTTGATCCCTATCGCGCGGTAGTTGCTCGCGGTGTTGGGCTTCTGCAGCCACACGCCGATCGGGAAGAATCCCGGGTCGGTCGGGAAGCCGTTGGCGAATTGCCTGGCGGGCTCGGCGGATGCGAGCATGGGCCACGCTGCTGGAAGCAGCGCTGCAGCCAGCGCGCAAGCGAGGAGCGCGCCTCGGTTAGCCGATCGTCGCAGCATCTCTGATCCTCTGGCTTCGGCGCGACGTGCCTGACGGCTAGACCGCTTCGAGCAGCTCGCGCACGCGGCGGCAGGACAGGTCCACGCGCTCGTGCGGCCGCTCGCTGCGCACGGCCTCGAAGTAGCGCTGCGTCAGCGCCGAGACGATGGGTCGCTCCGGCGCGAACGTGTAGCCGTCGATCGACTTCACCGGCGTCACCTCGACCAGCGTGCCGACCAGCGCCATCTCGTCGGCGATGTAGAGCTCGCTGCGGTCGACCGGCCGGCGCACGAAGGCTATGCCCATCGACTTCGCCAGGTCCTCGGCGATGTCGACGGTGATGCTCTCGAGCGCGCCCTCGCTGGCCGGCGGCGTGATGAGGGTGCCGTCGCGCACGATCACGACGCAGCAACCGAGCGCCTCGGCGACGCGATCGAAGTTGTTGAGCACGACCATTTCCGAATAGCCGCGGCTGCGGCCTTCGATCTTGCCCATGCGGGCAACGATGTAGTTGGCGCTGGTCTTGATGCGCGGCGGGAGCGCCAGGTCGGACGCACGCCGCCAAGTGCTGACCCCGATGTCGAGCGCCTCGGGCATCACCTTGGGCTGATGATACGCGGTGAGCACGAGGTCGGAGACGGTGCCCTCGCCCCAGTGGCCGTCGATCACGTAGAGCGTCGCCCGCACCCAGATGTCGCTGTCGGGCTTGCACAGTGCCGCCACCAGCTCGTGGCACCGCAGATCGAACTCCTCGAGGCTCATCTCGAAAGGGATGTGCAGCAGCCGCGCCGAGCGCTGCAGGCGGCGCCAGTGCCGCTCGACCGCGACGAGGCCGATGCTGCCGTCGTGCTGCCAGTAGGCCTTCAGGCCCTCGAACACGTTCAGGCCGCGCACCACCGCCTCGGTGGAGATGTGCAGGTTCGCTTCGTCCCAGCTGCGCAATTTGCCGCGGAAGAAAACGAATGCCGGCTTCTGAAGCTTGACTGCCATGGATCCTCGCTGATGCCCCCCGTAGCGCGATGGCGCCACATGTCCTGCGAGCCAGATTGTCGGCGGCGGGCGCTAAAGGATCAACGAAGGTGCGGGCGGCTTCGCGGATGTTGGTAAACGTGACGTTGGCGTGACGCCGGCCCGCACGGGCCGTTGGTTAACCCTGTGTCCCGGGCGCGGTGCCCGAGCGCGCGCGGATTGACTAACAATGCGCACCGCGAGGCGTCCCACGCGGGCACGTCCATTGCATGACCACGGACCGGAGCGAACTAGGTGGCTCAAAACAGTGCGCCCGGTCCGACGCGATACGACTTGGCATTGTAAGGAGATCGAGGGATGCGGGTTCTGCTAACGGGCCACAAGGGATACATCGGCACGGTGATGACCCCCATGCTCTTGGCGGCGGGTCACGAGGTGGTCGGCTATGACAGCGATCTCTACCGGCGCTGCGCCTATCCAGCCGGCGGCCAGATCGCCGAGGTGCCGATGATCGAGAAGGACACGCGCGACATCGATCTCGAGGACGTCAAGGGCTTCGATGCGGTGATCTTCCTCGCCGCGCTCTCCAACGACCCGCTCGGCAATCTCAATCCCGGCATGACCTACGAGATCAATCACCAGGCGCCGATGCGTGCTGCCACGCTGGCGAAGAAGGCGGGCGTCAAGCGTTTCTTGTTCGCGTCCTCCTGCAGCAACTACGGCTCGGGCTCCGGCGACGATGTGCTCGACGAGACGGCCCCGCTCGCGCCCGTCACGCCCTATGGCGCCGCCAAGGTGAAGGCCGAAATCGAGATGGCCGATCTGGCCGACAGGAATTTCGCGCCGACCTATCTGCGCCCGGCCACCGCCTACGGCGTCTCCCCGCGCATGCGCTTCGACATCGTCTTGAACAACCTCACCGCCTGGGCGGTGACGACGGGGCGCATCCATCTCAAGTCCGACGGCACGCCGTGGCGCCCCATCGTCCACATCGAGGACATCTCCCGGGCCTTCGTGGCCGTGCTCGAGGCGCCGATGGAGGCCGTCAACAACGAGGCCTTCAACGTCGGCCAGACGGCGCACAACTACCGCATCCGCGACCTGGCCGAGATCGTGGCTGGCGTCGTGCCGGGCTGCCGCATCGACTTTGCCGATGGCGCCGGCCCGGACACCCGCAACTATCGCGTCAACTGCGAGAAGATTCGCCGCGTGCTCCCGGCCTTCCAGCCGCAATGGGACGCGCGCAAGGGCGCCGAGCAGCTCTACGCCGCCTATCGCTCGAGCGCGCTCGTGCTCGACGAGTTCGAGGGCCCCCGCTATCAGCGCATCGCCCACATCAAGAAGCTGCTGGCGGACGGCATCATCGGTCTCGGCCTGCGCCAGAGCGTCGTCTCCGAGGCCGTTGCCGCCGTTTGAAATGAGAAGCCCGCGGTAGCGCGGGCACCGGCCGCGGAGCGCCGCGACCGCAGTTGCAAATTGGAAGCGTGAAGCGCATGGCGGGGCTCAGGGAGAGCGCGCGGTCTGGTGTGATCTGGACCGCGATGGCTGTCGCCGCCTCGGCGGCAGTCCAGGTCCTGCGCATCATCATTCTTGCGCGCTTCTTCCTCGAGCCGCACGACTTCGGCCTGATCGCGCTGGCGATCGCCGTAACCTACGTCATCGCCGGCGTCGCCGATTTCGGCACCAGCAGCTCGCTACTGCATCGCCAGGGCGCGACGCGGGAGGAGCTTTCGAGCGTCTTCTGGTTCAACGTCGTGCTGGGCATCGTATTTTGTGCGCTCACGATCGTCTCGGCACCGCTGCTGGCACGGCTGCTCGGCGAGCCCGCCGTCACGCCGTACCTGCAGGCGCTTGCCGTCTGCTTCGTGATCGACGGCTGCGCCACGCCGCTCTTGGTGCTGCTGCGGCGCGACCTCCAGTTCCGGCGCGCCTCGCTGGCAGAAGCCATCTCCGTGTTGCTCAGCGCCGCCGTCACGCTCCTGCTCGCCGTTCTGGGCTACGGCGCGTGGGCCTTGGCCTTCGGCGTGATCGCCCAGACCTCGGTGCGCGCGATCCTGGTGCTGCTGTGGGGCTGGTCGCGCTTCGCCTTCTCGCTGCGCCTGGTGCCGGCGGATCTGAAAACCTTCCTCGGCTTCGGCGCGTTCCAGATGGCGGAGCGCCTGGTCGGCCGCGTCAGCGACCGCGTCGGCCAGCTCCTGCTCGACGGCATCGCCGGCCCGGTGCAGCTCGGCCTCTACTCCGTCGCCTCCAACCTCGCCACCATGCCGATGATGCAGATCCTGCCGATCATCGGCCACACGGCGACGCCCTTGCTGTCCAGGACCCAGTCAGACGAGCAGCGCCTCGCACGCGGCTACTTCCTGGCGAGCGAGATCCTCATGACGATCATGTCACCGATGTTTCTCGGCATGCTGGTGATCGCGCCCACGCTGGTGCCGCTGCTGCTCGGCGACAAGTGGACCGGCAGCGCCGTCATCTTCCAGGTGATCTGCCTCAACACGCTGATCTATTCCTTCTACTTCTTCAGCGGGGCGCTGATCATCGCCAAGGGGCGGGGTCTGCTCGGCTTCGGCTGGCGTGTCGGGCTGCTGTTCGCCACCATCGGTCCAGCTTACATCGGTGCCGTCTACGGCAAGGCGCTCGGCCTCGCCGTCGGCATCGCGGCCGTTACGGCGCTGGCGATTGTGCCCTACTACCTGTTCGTGCTGCGGCGCCTGCTCGGCCCCTGCCTGCCCGCACTTTGCCGCGCGCTGGGGGCGCCACTGGCACTCGGCATGGTGATGGCGGGCGCTGTCGCCGCCCTCGGCTGGGCGCTGCAGAGCTGGAATCCGATAGCGGTCCTCGCCGTCCAGATCGCCGCCGGCGGATTTCTCTATGGCGCGCTGCTGCTGCTGTTCCGACCGGCGATCGCGCGCGAGATCGTGCAGGTGCTGCCGCTCGCAAAACTTTCCGGCCTTTGGGCTTCGATCCGGCAGGCACAGGCCAGTTGAACCGCTACGGGCAGCTCCTTCGCCCAGCGCGGGCCTGGCCGGGTCGGCTATTCATACAAGTCATTCGGCCGAACTGGTGAGGGGCGACTGTCTCCGGTCAGAAGGCCCCCTCATCCGCCCCGTCTCGCCGAAGGCGAGCTTCCGGCTCGACGGGGCACCTTCTCCTCAAGGGGAGAAGGGTCATCTCGCGCGATATGCAGATCACAAAACACGAAGCCGTCGCGCGTGACCACCTCGCCGGGCTCGACCGCAATGGGCCGGCTGAACATCGGGCCGGTGCAGGCGAAGGTGTGGAACTCGCCGTTCTCGGCGCAGGGGTCGACGCCCGCCGGCAGCTCATCCAGGAACGCTGCATCGAAGCGCCGCCCGGCAAACCGTTCGGGCAGCTTCCCGGGATCGAGGCAACTCACGTACGCGACCAGCCCGCCCGCGATCATCTCTCGCGCCAGCCGGCCCGTCTCGATCCCCCACAGCGGAAACAACGGCGTGATGCCGGTGCCGGCGAGTTTCGCCTCGCGATAGCGGCGGATATCCTCCAGGAACAGATCGCCGAACGCCATGGCCTCCACCCCGTCGGCCACCTGGCGGGCGACGAACTCGCCCATGATCCGCTCGTAGACCTCGTTCGGACAGGGATAGGGGATCGGCAGCACGTGCAGCGGCAGGCCGGCTGCGGCGGCCTGCGCCTCGACCAGCTCCCGGCGCACCCCATGCATGGCCACGCGGTCGAACGCGGCGTTGATGGTGGTCACCAGACCGACGACCTCCACGTCTGGCCGTTGCCGCAGCGCCTGCAGCGACCAGGCGGAATCCTTGCCCGAGCTCCAGCTCAGCAGCGTTCGCATGTGGCCGCGCGCTCCCCTCAGAGCCGCAGACACTGGCACCCCGCATTAGTCGTTTGCAAGGTCGAGCACGCGCACGCCATCCGTCGGCTTCACCCGCTCCCGCCACTTGCGGTGCCGCAGCGTGCGCCGCATGTCGTTGCGGCCGGCCTGCCAGTGCTCCTCCACCGAGAAGCGCGAGAACTCGAAATCCTGCGCGTGGGTGTCGTACGCGGCGCTGCGATAGATCAGGTGCACGATGGTGACGGCCGAATTGCAGCTGAAGTTCTGCAGCAGCTCCCAGTCGCGATCGCCGGACGGCGGCGCCGGCAGCCTGTCGAGCAGTCGGCGAATCGCCCGGCGGATGGTTTGCGACTCCTCGAAGGCCTTGGAATTCAGCCGCGTGCGGCTCGAATAGCGGATCTCCTTCTCGCGCTGCGCCACCTCCAGCAGGTTCTGCGGCATGGAGCCGCGCGCGCTGAACAGATCGACCTGGAAGATGCACTTGTCGCTCTTCTCGCCGGTGTAGTCGAGGATGTACTGCAGCGGCGTGTTTGAGACGAGCCCGCCGTCCCAATAGGCCTCGCCCTCGACCATGACCGGGGGCAGGCCGGGCGGCAGGGCGCCGGAGGCCATGATGTGCTCGGGCGCGATGTCGATATCGTGCGAGTCGAAATAGGCGAAATTGCCGGTGCGGACGCTCACGGCCCCGACGCTGAGACGCACGTGGTGCTCATTGACGTAGCGGAAGTCCACCAGCTCCCCGAGCGTGGTCTTCAGGGGCGATGAATCATAGACGCTGAGCGCCGCCAGCGAGCCTGCGGGCATCATCGACGCCGGCGGGACACGCGGCTCGAAGAAACCCGGCACGCCGACGGTCGAGACGCACGCCGCGCTCAAATAGTTGAAAAGCTCGCGGCCTTGCGTGCCTTAGAATGCCGGGTTGGCCTGGAACCACGAGGACACCTGCTCCCAGAACGCGCGCAGCCGGCCGACGCGGGCGCCCGGCGGGTTGCCGGCGATGATGGCGGCGTTGACGGCGCCAATCGAGATGCCGGCGACCCAATCCGGCAGCAGGTCCGCTTCGTCGAGCGCCTCGTAGGCTCCCGCCTGATAGGCGCCGAGCGCGCCGCCTCCCTGCAGGACCAGGATCAGGCGCTCTTTGTCCGGCGCTGCCGATGGCTCGCTCATGACGGGCTCCCAACGCGTGTGTTCTGCCGGCAATGTGGCACGGATCGCGTGCCTATCTCCTTACAGAGGCGACGCTTGCTGAATTCTGCCGGTCGGGGCGAATCGAGGCCCGGCCGACAACAATGTCGTGGAAGCCCCCGCGTCGCCTCCTTCCTACGACCCACGGGTCCTGTTAGAAGCGAGAACCGTTGCCTACACACCATCTCGATACCGGAGCGCCAGCGTGAGCGCGATCGTCAAGCTGCACAAGAACGATCTGCCGGCCAATGTCAGCTTCAGCGGGTCGGTTGCCATCGATACCGAGACCCTCGGGCTGAAGCCGCACCGGGATCGCCTGTGCCTGGTCCAGCTCTCGGCCGGCGACGGCAACGCCCATCTGGTCCAGCTCGACGGCAAGGATTTCTCGGTACCCAGGCTCAAGGTCCTGCTCACCGATCCCGCCGTGCTCAAGATCTTCCATTTCGGCCGCTTCGACCTGGCCGTGCTCGCGCATCATCTGGGCGTCATGCCGGAGCCGGTGTACTGCACCAAGATCGCCTCCAAGCTGGCACGCACCTACACCGATCGCCACGGCCTGAAGGACCTGTGCGGCGAGCTGCTCGGCGTCGAGCTGTCGAAGCAGCAGCAGAGTTCCGACTGGGGCGCGGACAAGCTGAGCGATCAGCAGCGGCACTACGCCGCCTCCGATGTCCTCTATCTGCATGCCCTGAAGGAAAAGCTCGACCACATGCTGGCGCGCGAAGGCCGGGTGGCTGCGGCCGACGCTTGCTTCCGCTTCCTGCCGATGCGCGTTCGCCTCGATCTCGCCGGCTTCGACGACATCGACATCTTCGCGCACTGACGCCTCCGCACGGGCTCCTGAAAGCGGCTCGCGGGGCGTCTTGCCGCGCGCTCATGTGCGTCGCAGCAAACCCCTTTCGCCCAGCGATCTCCTCGGTCTAGACTGTCAAACTGTGCAGTTTCGCACCCTCTGGTCAGTACGAGCACATGCCCCCCCCGATCCCTGCCCGCTTCGGCCGAACCACCGCTCACCCCCCCTATGCAGCCCCTGGCCAGGCCATCGGCCTCCTCGGCGGCTCGTTCAATCCCCCGCACGCCGCCCACCGCATGATCAGCGAGGTCGCCTTGAAGCGGCTGGGCCTCGACAAAGTCTGGTGGATCGTGTCGCCGGGCAACCCCCTCAAGAAGCGGGCCGACACGGCGCCGCTGGCGGAGCGACTGATCTGGTGCCGCGAGGTCGCCAAGAACCCCCACATCGTCATCACCGATTTCGAGGCCGATCTGCAGACGCCCTACACCGCCTCCACGCTGGCGTTCCTGAAAACCACGAATCCGCTGGTGCGCTACGTCTGGATTATGGGGGCCGACAATCTGGCGCATTTCGATCGCTGGCTGCGCTGGCGCGAGATTTTCACCACGGTGCCGATCGTGGTGGTGGACCGGCCGGGCTGGCGCTTGAAGGCGCTCGCCTCCAAGGCCGCGCGCGCCTTTGCCGGCAGCCAGGTGCCTGAGACCGAGGCGCGCGGGCTGGCGCACAGGCCTGCGCCGGCCTGGACGTTTCTCACCGGTCCGCTGTCGCATATCTCCTCGACCCGCCTGCGCAACACGGCGAAGCGACCTGTCGGCGGCGTTGCCAAAAAGACACAAATGCTGGTCGAGCTTCCCTGGAAGAAGCCGAAGGTCGAGGCCGAACCGGTCCCGGCGGCCAAAGCGCCTGCTGCGCCGGAAAGCAAGGGGCCTTGAAAGACATAGGGGCGAACGTCTATCTTTTCAGCAGCGAATCTCGCGTCGCGAGATCGCTCCGAGCATCCAGGCCGCGCGTGATCGGCGGTCGTATGGATGCGTCCGCCCATATGGGTTTGATGACGAAAGGACATTCAGCACAAGATGCCAACCGCACTTGAGGGTGCTCGCAGGAGCACGCCTCCGGCCGAACTCGTGCCCACCCACGACTCGGAAGCCCTCCTCGCGCACATCACCGCTTGGCTCGACGATGCCAAAGCCGAGAATGTGGTGGCGATCGACATCAGGGGGAAATCTTCCATCGGCGACTACATGGTGATTGCCTCGGGCCGCTCCGACCGGCACGTGGGCGCAATCGCCGAGCAGGTGCAGCGCAAGCTCAAGGATGCCGGCTTCGGCCGCGTGCGCATGGAAGGCCAGCCGCAGTGCGATTGGGTGCTGATCGATGCCGGCGACATCGTCGTGCATGTGTTCCGGCCCGAGGTGCGCGAGTTCTACAATCTAGAAAAGATGTGGTCGGCGCCGCGTCCCGACGATCCGACGACTCACTAGAGCAAGATCGTTGTGCGGATTTCGCGCGGACGCGGGAGCGTGCGCCATGCGCGTCATCGTCGCCACCGTCGGCCGCCTCAAGAGCGGGCCTGAGCGCTCGCTGTTCGAAAAGTATCGCGATCGCTTCGAGGCGGCCGGCAAACACCTCCGGCTGTCCCCCGTCGTCTGGCACGAGATCGGCGAGAGCCGGGCGGCATCCGCTGCCAAGCGCCGCGCGGAAGAAGGGGCCGCACTCCTGAAGCTGGCGCGCGACGCCGACGTCGTCATCGCCCTCGACGAGACCGGCAAGATGCTCTCGAGTGCGGCATTCGCCCAGCTGATCGCCAAGGTCCGCGACGAGGGAGCCAAAACCGCGGCCCTGCTGATCGGCGGCGCCAATGGCCTGGCGCAGGAGGTGCGGGACAAAGCGCGCATCACGCTCTCGTTCGGGCCCATCACCTTGCCGCATCAGCTGGCCCGCGTGGTGCTGGCCGAGCAGCTCTACCGCGCGGCGACGATCCTGGCGGGACATCCCTATCACCGCGATTGACCTGCACGCGCCAGCGTCTCTGCTATGATGGCGGCTCACGTTTGGGAGACAGGCTCAGCATGAAGAACTTGGCGCCCGAGACCGTGGCCGCGCAGGCCGCCGGCGCGATCGACGAGGCGACGGGCGCCGTCGTGCCGCCCGTGCACGTGGCGACGACCTTCCTGCGCGATCCCGACAACCAGTATCGCAAAGGCTTTGCCTACGGCCGGCCCGACAATGCCACCGTGCGCCAGGTCGAGACCGTCTTGACCCAGCTCGAAGGCGGCGCCGCCAGCCTGGTGCTGGCCTCGGGTATGACCGCCGCGACCGCGACCTTCCTCGTCTTGCCGCGCCCCGCGCACGTGGTCGCCTCCAAGGTGATGTATTGGGGCCTGCGCAAATGGCTGCTGGAGGACGCGCCCGGCTACCAGATCGAGACCACCTTCGTCGACACCTCCGACCCCGCGGCGATCCGTGAAGGGATGCGGCCGGGCGCCACCAGGATGGTGTGGATCGAGACGCCCGCCAATCCGCTCTGGACCATCACCGACATCGCCGAAGCCGCTCGCATCGCCCACGCCGCCGGCGCCCAGCTTGCGATCGACTCGACGGTGCAGACGCCCGTGCTCAGCCAGCCGATCGCGCTCGGCGCCGACATCGTCATGCATTCGGCGACGAAGTATCTGAACGGCCATTCGGACGTCATCGCCGGCGCCCTGGTGTTCGCGCGCAAGGACGCGAGCTTCGAGGCCGTGGTGCGCCTGCGCAGCATGCTGGGCGGCATTCTGGGACCGTTCGAGGCGGCGCTGCTGCTGCGCGGCCTGCGCACGCTGCACGTGCGGGTTCGCCACCAATGCCGGTCCACGCTCGCCATCGCCCGGCATTTCGCGCGCCATCCTGGCGTCGAGGCCGTGCTCTATCCCGGCCTAGACTCCCATCCGGGCCACGCGATTGCCGTTCGGCAGATGCCGGGTGGTTTTGGCGGCATGCTGTCGGTGCGGGTGCAGGGCGGCGAGACCGCGGCGATTGCCGCCGCCGCCAAGGTGCGCATCTGGAAGCGGGCAACCTCGCTCGGCGGTGTCGAGAGCCTGATCGAGCACCGCGCCAGCGTCGAAGGGCCCGGCTCGCCCTGTCCGCCGGACCTGCTGCGGCTATCGGTCGGGCTCGAGAGCACCGACGACCTGATCGGCGACCTCGAGCAGGCGATCGCTACCGCGCGAGCTTGATCAGCGTGCGCCCGTCGGCGGCGACGAGCGCCAGCGTGCCGGCAGTCAGCGTGTAGCTGCGCACGGCGCCGAGCGCCTCGAGGTAGCGCCGCTCGGCGTCCATCCGATCCTTGCAGAACATGCGGGTGACGATTGGCTTGCCGATCTCCAGCACTTGGCCGTTCTGCGCGAGGCTGACGCGGAACCAGTTGCAGGCGGTCTTGCCGGTGATCTTGTCCGCGTCGAACTGCAGGGTCTCGGCATGGGCCGCACCCGCCCCAGCGATCTCGACCACGCGCCAGCTGCCCGAGGTCAACGCCGGGTCGATGGGCTGCGCGTAGGCAGGGCCCGCGACAGCTGCCACCAAAAGCAGCAGGACAAATCTCGACACGGCACGCGCGCTCCTCACCGACAGGCGGCCACGTCATGCGCCAGACGGGTTGAACGGCAGCTGAACGACGCCGGTTGCCGCGCTCAGTCCTTCGCCCGGTCCAGCTTCTCGAACATAGCCTTGGGGTCGTCCAGATGGCCGGTGGCGCAGGCGTTGTAGATCCGCATGGCCATGCGCCGCATGGCCGCGAGGCGCTCGGGCGAGGCCCTTGCAGCTTCGTCGCGCTTGAGCTTCTCCATGGCGTTCTTGTAGGCCTTGCCGCAATCCACATCCTGGGCCGCGACCGCCGTGGCCGTCAGCCCCAAAGCCACAATGCTGCAAATGACAGCTTTGGACATGCAAGGTACTTTCGATTTGGCGCCCGTGTCCCCATACCAACTACAGGTACGATGTTCGTGGCGTTTTGGTTCAGAAATGGTGTTCGAGCCTGTCAATCGTCACCTTCCACCCGCGTTCCCGCCAGCGCGTGGGCGCGGTATGCCTCGGCGGCCGCAGGCGATACCATCCCTCCGAGTCTCTGATGACGGCTAGCGCCATGGAACGGTCATGCTGGATCACTTGAAGGCCAACAATCGCGTCTGGGCGGCACGGAAGGTCGCGTCCGACGCCGGCTTCTTCAGCCGGCTCGAGCGCCAGCAGGCGCCGGAATACTTGTGGATCGGCTGCGCCGACAGCCGGGTGCCCGCCAACGAGATCGTTGGCCTCGATCCCGGCGAGCTGTTCGTGCACCGCAACGTCGCCAACCTCGCCCCGCCGCAGGACGCCAACTACCTGTCCGTGCTGCAGTTCGCGGTCGATGTCATCAAGGTGAAGCACATCCTGGTGGTGGGCCACTACGGGTGCGGCGGCGTGAGCGCGGCGGTGGACGGCCAGCGGCGCGGCCTGGTGGACCACTGGCTGCACCCCATCCGCGAGGTCTATCAGGAGCACCGCCACGAGCTCGACTCGATTGCGGACCTGCGCGCCCGCCACAACCTGCTGTGCGAGCTCAACGTGATCCGGCAGGTGAAAAACGTCGCCTCCGACGTGTTCGTGCAGGACGCCTGGGTGCGCGGCCAGGACCTATCGGTGCACGGCTGGGTCTATTCGCTCTCCAACGGGTTGGTGAACGACATGGACGTGACCGTCAGCCGGCCGCAGCAGATCAAGCAGCTGGGGTGATCGAGCGACGCAATCCCGGTCATCCCGGGCCTTGTGCCCGGGATCCATATCTCGGCTTGCTCCGGAGCTTGCGGCTCGCTGGATCCCGTGGACAAGCCACGGGACGACCGAGGGCCCTCAGTTCGCGCCTTCCAGCAGCCGGCGCGAGATGACGTGGGCCTGGATCTCGGCGGCACCCTCGAAGATGTTGAGGATGCGCGCGTCGCACAGCACCCGGCTCACCGGATATTCCAGCGCGAAGCCGTTGCCGCCGTGGATCTGCAGCGCGTTGTCGGCGTTGGCCCAGGCGATGCGCGCGGCCAGCAGCTTGGCCATGCCGGCCTCCAGGTCGCAGCGCCGCCCCTGGTCCTTCTCGCGCGCGGCAAAGTAGGTCAGCTGGCGCGCGATCATGGTCTCGACCGCCATCATCACGATCTTGTTGGCGACCCGCGGGAAGGCGTAGATCGGCTTGCCGAACTGGTTGCGCTCGAGCGCATATTTCAGCGCCAGGTCCATGGCCGACTGGGCCACGCCGATGGCGCGCGCCGCCGTCTGGATGCGCGCCGCCTCGAACGTCGTCATCAGCTGCTTGAAGCCCTGGCCCTCGGCGCCGCCGAGCAGCTGGCCTGCCGGCACCTCGAAGCCGTCGAAGGAGATGTCGAACTCTTTCATGCCGCGATAGCCCAGCACCTCGATTTCGCCGCCGCTCATGCCCTTGGCGGGGAAGGGATTGTCGTCGGTGCCGCGCGGCTTCTCGGCCAGCAGCATGGAGAGGCCCTTGTACCCGGCCTCGGCGGGATTGGTGCGCACCAGCAGCGTCATCAGGTCGGCGCGGACGGGATGGGTAATCCAGGTCTTCTGGCCGGTCACTTTGTAGGTGTCGTCCTCGCGCACCGCCCGCGTCTTCAGCGAGGCGAGGTCCGAGCCGGTGTTGGGCTCGGTGAAGACCGCGGTCGGGAGGATCTCGCCGGAGGCAATCTTGCGCAGATATCTCTCTTTCTGCTCCTCCGTGCCGCTGCCGAGGATCAGCTCGGCGGCAATCTCCGAGCGGGTGCCGAGGGAGCCGACGCCAATGTAGCCGCGCGACAGCTCCTCGGAGACGACGCACATGGCTTCCTTGCCGAGGCCGAGCCCGCCGTAGCTCTCCGGCAAGGTCAGCGCGAACACGCCCAGCTCGGAGAGCTTGGCCAGCACCTCGACGGGGATGTACTCGTTCTTCAGGTGCCACTCGTGCGCGTAGGGGATGACCTCGGCGACCGCGAAGCGGCGCATCTCGGTGCGCATGGCGTCCAGCGTCTCGTCCATGCCGGTGTCGCCGAAGGTGGTGACGGCGGGCTGCGCCGCGATCAGCTCGGCGAGCCGTGCCTTGAGCGCATCGTCGGTGCCGGCGTCGATCAGGCCGGCCACCTGCTCCTCGAAGCGGCGGATCTCGGAGCGCGGCACGCCGAGTGCAGCTAACCGGACGGTCTCGTTCTGGCTCATGGCGATGCCGCCGGCGATCTGCGCCAGGTATTCGCCGAAGGCGGCGGTGGTGAGCAGCTCCTCCATCTCGCCGAAGCGCTGCGCGGCTTCGAGTCGCCGTGCCCAACCCAGCATCTGGCGCAGGCCTTCCACGTAGGTGGCGAACCACGCGAGCCCATGGGCCACGGCTTGCACGGCATCGAAGCTCTCGGCCCCGTCTACCGACTTGCGTACCCCAGACTTGGCGAGCTGCAGCAACCGCTCGGTGGCCGAGACGGCCTCGCCGCAGCTCTCCAGGAGGTTCAAGTCCGCGCCCGCCCGCGCCCGTGCAACCGCCATGATCGGCACCCCTTGCTGCTGGCCCGCGCACCGCGAGCAACGCTTGTGTTGCACTGCACAATAGCGCGATTGGCCGCGTCCGCAAATCGAACTTTGGCGTGGGTAGGTGCCATGCGGCCATGCCCCTGGCCGAACTGCGCGACGAGCTACATGCGCAGCACGCGGAACCAGCGTGCCACGTCGAGCAGGCTCATGGCCGCCGCCGCCACGTAGGTGTAGGCGGCAGCTTTGAGGATCTGCCGGGCCGAGCGCATGTCCTGGTCCTTGATGTAGCCGCCGGCCTTCAGCACCGGCAGTGCGCGGCGGAAACTGGCATCGAACTCCATCGGCAGCGTGACGGCATGCAGCAGGATCGATACCGCGAAGATCATCACGCCGCAGAACACCTCGATCACCAGCAGGTGCGGGGCCTTGGCCAGCGCCATGACGATCGGCGCCGCCAGCATGACGACCGCGCCCACCTTCTCCATCCGGATGGCCTGCTTGGCCAGCCGCGTGCGGGCGGCCAGCGGCGGATAGCCGGTGGCATCCTGCATGGCGTGGCCGGCCTCGTGCGCGGCGATCACCACGGCCGACAGCGAGCGGCCGGCGAAATGCTGCGGCGAGAGGCGGACCGCCTTGGCGTCGGGGTCGTAGTGGTCGCCGAGGTTGGTCTCCTCGACCTTGACACCGGGGAGCTTCATCTCGTCGAGGATGTGGCGCGCGAACTCGCCGCCGGTGCCGGGGAAGTCGGCGCGCTCGGCCCCATGGCGGGCGATGACGTTGCGCACCCACATCTGCGGCAGCACGGCGAGCGCGAACACCAGGGCCAGCACGACCAGCATTGCGGCCACGGCGGTCCTCCCCAAACGACGTCATTCCCGCGAGGCGGGAATCCACGACTCCTAGCCGAACAGCCTTGGAGTTGCGTGGATCTCCGCCTACGCGGAGATGACGACTATTTCCAGACCTCGCGGGAGATGTCGACGATCATCGCGAGCTTGGCCCACTGCTGCGCCTCGGTCAGCACGTTGCCCTCCTCGGTGGAGGCAAAACCGCACTGGGGGGAGAGGCAGAGCTGGTCGAGGGAGGCATATTTGGAGGCCTCATCGAGCCGCCGCTTGATGTCGTCCTTCTTCTCCAGCGTGCCGCTCTTGGAGGTGACGAGGCCGACGACGACGCGTTTCTTGCCCTTGGGAAGGAAGCGCAGCGGCTCCAGCCCGCCGGCGCGCTCGGTGTCATACTCGAGGAAATAGCCGTCGTAGGCGATGCCGCCGAGCAGCAGCTCGGCCACCGGCTCGTAGCCGCCCTCCGAGATCCAGGTGGAGCGGAAGTTGCCGCGGCACACGTGGGTGGTGATCGTCATGTCGGCCGGCTTGGATTTGAGCGCCGTGTTGATGATCCTGGCATAGATGCCGGCCAGCTTGTCGGCGTCCTCGCCGCGCGCGCGCGCCTCGGCCAGCTGCTCCTTGGAGCACAGATAGGCCCAGACCGTGTCGTCGAGCTGCAGATAGCGGCAGCCGGCATCGTAGAACGCCTTGATGGCCTTGCCGTAGAGCTTGGCGAGGTCGTCGAAGTAGGCGTCCATGTCCGAGTAGGCCTGCGGGCTGATCGCCTTGCGGCCGCCGCGGAAATGCATCACCGACGGCGAGGGTATCGTCATCTTCGGCGCGACTTTGGTGTTGGCCTTCAGGAACTTGAAGTGCGCGAGCATGGGGTGGTCGGCGGGGAAGTCGAGCTTGCCTGTCACGCGCAGGCTCTCGGGCTTGGTCTGCACACCGTGGAACTGGATGCCGTGGTCGAGCACGACGCGCTCGCAGCCCTTTAGCATCCAGAAGAAATCAAAGTGCCACCAGGAGCGGCGGAACTCGCCGTCGGTGGCGAGTTGCAGGCCGACCTCCTCCTGCTTCCTGATGATCTTGCGGATCTCCTCGTCCTCGACCTTCTTCAGCTGGTCGGCGGTGATCTCGCCCTTCTCGCGCTTGGCGCGCGCGTCCTTGAGCGGGGCGGTGCGCAGCAGGCTGCCGACCTCGTCGGCGCGGAAGGGGGCTGTCGCGGTCTGCATGGGGGTGTCTCCTCTTGGCTACGGGTATGGACCGTCGTTTGTCGTCTGCCTGGTTGAATTCGTCTGCTTCTGTTCCGTGACGCCCAGATGCGTCTCCAGCCGCGCCGGATCGGCGGCGAGCGTCGCGCTGTCGCCGGCGAACACGATGCGGCCGCGGTCGAGGATGATGGCGCGATCGGTAAACCCTAGGATCTTGCGCGCCTTCTGCTCCACCACGATCGCCGACATGCCTTCCTTGCGGATGACGTCGCGCAGCACGCCGAGCAGCTCCTCGACGATGATGGGCGCCAGGCCTTCGAGGGGCTCGTCCAGCAAGATGATGCGCGGATTGACGATCAGCGCGCGGCCGATCGCCAGCATCTGCTGCTCGCCGCCCGAGAGCTGGCTGCCGAGATTGCCGCGCCGCTGCGCCAGCCGCGGGAACATGGCAAACACGCGTTCCACCGTCCACACGCCGGGCCGTGCGATCGCCGTCAGGTTCTCCTCGACCGTGAGCGAGCGGAAGATGTTGCGCTCCTGCGGCGACCAGCCGATGCCGGCTTCCACGCGCCGCTCGGGGCGCTCACGCGTGATGTCGCGCCCGGCCAGCCGGATGCTGCCAGCCTTGTGGGTGGTGAGGCCCAGCAGCGAGTTGATCAGCGTGGTCTTGCCGGTGCCGTTGCGACCGAGCAGCGCCATCGACTGGCCGTCGGCCATGGTGAAACCGATGTCGGTGAGCACGACGGCCTCGCCGTAGCCGGCGGAAAGGCCCTCGACTTGCAGCAGGTCAGCCATGGGCGGCCTCGCCGAGATAGACCTCCTTGACCCGCGCGTCGCGGGCGATGTCGTCGGGCGTGCCCTCGGCGAACAGGGTGCCGTTGACCAGCACCGAGATGCGCGTGGCGAACTGGAACACGACGTCCATGTCGTGCTCGATCAGCAGCACCGACACGTCGCGGGGCAGCGCGGCGACGATGGCGAGGATGACGTGCCGCTCCTCCTCGGGCACGCCGGCCGCCGGCTCGTCCAGCAGCAGCACGCGCGGGCGGCTCGCCACCGCGACCGCGATCTCCAGCAGGCGCTGCTTGCCGTAGGGCAGGATCGCCGTGCGCTCGTCCATCACGTCGGCCAGGCGGAATTGCTCCAGCAGCCCGACCACCTCGTCCACCAGCTGGGGGCGGTTGCCGACCAGGCGCCACCAGTCCTTGCCGGAGCCGAGCCGCTCGGAGACGGCAAGGCCGATGGTCTCGAGCGGCGTCAGCTCGGGGAACAGCTGGTTGATCTGGAAGGTGCGGGCGATGCCCAGCTTCACGCGCTTGTGCGGCGCCAGCGCGGTGATGTCGCGGCTGTCGAGCAGAATGCGGCCGGCCGTGGGCTTGAGCACGCCCGTCAGCAGGTTGACGAGCGTGGTCTTGCCGGCGCCGTTGGGGCCGATCAGGGCGTGGCGCGCGCCTGTCTCGACCTGCAAGGAGACGTTGCTCGCGGCAACGATGCCGCCGAACTTCTTCTCCAGACCGATCGTTTCCAATACCGCCGCCATCAGCGCACCTCGGTGACGGACAGCGGCGGCGCGCGGCGGGCGCGCCAGTCGAGGCGCATGGCGAGCGCCCGGATGGGCGCTGTCCAGGACGTGATGCGCTCGCGGCCGATCAGAACGATCGCGACCAACAGCAGGCCGATCCAGAACGGCCAGTATTGCGGTGTGAGGGCGGAGAGGTAGTCCTGCATCAGCTTGAACAGGATGGCGCCGATCAGCCCGCCGTAGAGATAGCCGGCGCCGCCGATGATCAGCACGAGCAGCAAGTCGGCCGAGCGCTCGAAAGAGAAGACATCGAGGGAGGCAAAGGCCGTGGTCTGGGTCAGCAGCGCACCGGCGATGCCGGCGTAACCGGCGGCGATGGTATAGATGGCAACCAGCCGGCCATTGACCGGAATGCCGACGGCGGAGGCGCGCAGGGCATTGCCCTTGATCGACTGCAGGGAGAGCCCGAACGGCGAGTTGACGATGCGCCGCGCCAGCACGAACAACACGAACAACACGATCAGGCTGTAGACATAGGCCGTGTGCCCGTAGAGGTCGAATCGGAATAGGCCGAGCACCGGCGCCATGGTGACGCCGTGCAGACCATCGGCGCCGCCGGTGAGCTCGCCCATCTGGTTGGCAATCTCCCTCAAGACCAATGCGACGCCGAGCGTCACCATCAGGCGGGTGAGATCGGAGCCGCGCAGCACGAGGAAGCTCGTCACGAAGCCGAGCGCGGTGGCGGCGACACCCGCGGCCAGCAGCGCGAGCACCGGCTCGCTGATGATCTGATGCTTGGCGAGCAGGCCGGCCACATAGGCGCCGAACCCGAAGAAGGCGGCATGTCCGAGCGACACGATGCCGGCGTACCCGAGAATCAGATCGAGCGACAGGGCGAAGAGCCCGAGGACGGCAATCTCCGTCAGGATCAGGTGGCGATCCGGCAGCAGAAAAATGGACGCCGCGGCTGCCAGCCAGAATGCGATCTCGAGCGGGCCCGGGCGCGCGCGTTGGGCGAGGCGATTGGCGACCTCGACTGAAACGAGTGGTGTCACCGAAGGCTCCGGTATGTTGCTCATCGCCGGGATGCGCGCACAAAAAGCCCCTGCGGCCGCCAGATCAGGATGACGATCATGATGGTGTAGATGGCGAAGGCCCCGAATTGGGGCACGTAGTACTTGCCCGCAACGTCGCCGATGCCGAGCAGGAGCGAGGCGAAGAACGGCCCGGTGATGCTGGACGTGCCGCCGACGGTCACCACGATCAGGAAGTAGATCATGAATTTCAGCGGGAACACGGGATCGAGCCCGAGGATCTCGATGCCGAGCGCGCCGCCGAGACCGGCCAGTCCCGACCCCACGGCGAATGTGAGAGCAAACACCCGGTTGACGTTGATGCCCAGGCCGCGCGCCACGCGGGCATCGTCGACGGCTGCGCGCAGCCGACTGCCAAAGCGCGTGTTGGCGAGGATGAACTGCAGCGCCACGGTCAGGAGGCCGCAAATCACGATGATCATCAGCCGATACCTGCCGACCTTGAGGCCGAACAAATCGATCTGCCCCTGCAGCTCGCTTGGGATGCGGATGAACTGTTGTGAGGACCCCATCACATAGTCGACGGCGGCCACCGACATGAAGACGAGCCCGATGGTGAACAGCACCTGATCGAGCGGGCTCTTGCCGTAGACGTGGACATAGAGCGTGCGCTCGAGCAGCAGGCCGATGGCGGCAGTGACGACGAAGACGATGGGCAGGGCCGCGAAAAACGGCACGCCCTGGCTGTTCACCAGCAGCACGGTGATGTAGCCGCCGGCCATGGCGAAGGCGCCGTGCGCCAGATTGACGAAGTTCATCAGCCCGAGCGTAACGGCAAGTCCGCACGCCAGCACGAACAGCAGCATGCCGTAGGCGACTCCGTCGAACAGTATGGTCAGAACGTGCAAGGACGCTATCCCACTGGCGATGACAACATGTCGAGGTCCATGAATCAGCCCGTCGCCTCGCGGGCCGAGAGGCGTTCGGCCGCTGCGTCGTCGACTTCGCCGGCGTCATGGCCGTAGAGCCAAGCGACATTGCTCAGCGACCAGTCGGTCACGCTCGTCGCCATCTCGGCATCGCGCGCGACCTGCTCTGGCCCATCTGGGAGATGGAAGCGAATCTTGTTGTTCGCCGACAACGCCTGCACGCGCGCCGTCCGTGGCAACCGGCTCCCCTCATAGAGGCGCAGCGCTGCGGGCGCGTCCCGCTTGCCCACTTTCACGAGGCAGGCGGCGAGCGTCGCCCCGTCCTCGATCGCCTGAGCCGCGCCCTGCGCCATGAACGGCAGCATCGGGTGGCAAGCGTCGCCAAGAAGGGTGACGCGACCGACCGACCAACGCTGCATCGGCGAGCGGTCGAACAGTCCCCAGACGAAGGTCTCCTCGACCGATTCGAGAATGCTGCGCACCTGCGGATGCCAGCCCTCGTAGGCGGCGCGTGCGTCCGCGATATTGCCGCGATCTATCCACGATTCCTTGATCCACATGTCTTGATCGATCACCGCGACGAAATTCACGAACCGCTTGCCCTGCACGTAGTAGTGGATGAAATGCTTGCCCGGCCCCATCCAGATCTGCGCCTCGACAGGGATGGCGAGGTGCGCGAGCTGCTCGGCCGGCACCAGGCCCCGATAGCACATGCATCCGGTGAAGCGCGGTTGCTTGGGACCGAATAGGATGCGCCGCACGGCTGAATGAATTCCGTCGGCGCCCACCAGCACATCGGCCCTAACCTGCACTCCGTTCTCAAACTGTGCCTCGACACGGTCGCCGTGGTCGACGAGGCTGGTCAAGCGGTGGCCGACGTGCAGGCGCTCGGAGGGAAGCGCGCCCGCGAGCGTTCTCAGCACGTCGGCGCGATGCATCTGGTAATGCGGCGAGCCGAACGCGGCCTCCATGGCCTCCGCGACGGGAGTGCGCAACAGTGTCCGGCCGTCCTGCCATCTGCGCTGATGCCAGGCGAGCGGCTTCACCCCCATGTTCGCCAGCGCCTCGGCGAGGCCAAGCCGGTGCAAGATGCGCGAGGCGTTGGGGCTGATCTGGACGCCGGCGCCGACCTCGCCCAGCTCCCTCGCCTGCTCGTAGACCTGCACGTCGAAGCCGGCCCGCAGCAGCGACAACGCCGCGGCGGTACCGCCGATGCCGCCCCCGATAACGGCAATGGATAGACGAGCCATTATTCGCCGGTTCCTCGGTTTGCCGCCGAGCGGCCGACCGGCTCGACCTCAGCCGGGCAACGAGCTCCCACCGGGTTCACGGGCGAGAGGCTGACTGGGTGCGTCATCGTTCACCCGCATCAGCCCCGCGCCATCGCCTCGGTTTCGCTATTTCTTCGCCGCCTTGATCGGGTCCTTGACCGCCTCGAAGGTCGCGATCTCGGTGTTGTAAAGCTCGCCGCCGATCTTCTCGACCCTGCGGATGTACACGTTCTGGATGATCTCACGCGTGTCGGGATCGATCGAGATCGGCCCGCGCGGGCTCTCCCACTTCATGCCTTTCATGGCTGCGATCAGGCTGTCGCCGTCGGTCTTGCCACCGGTCTTCTTCAAGGCTTCGTAGATCAGGTGCATGCCGTCATAGCCGCCCACCGAAATGAAATTCGCCCGCAGGCCGTCGTTCGCCTTCTTGATCCCCTCGACATACTGCTTGTTCAAAGGGGAATTGTGCGAGGCGGAATAGAAGCCCGATGTCACGACGCCGAGCATGGCGTCGTCCATCTTCGGCAGGTCGTTGTCGTCGGTAATGTCGCCTGGACCGATCAGTTTCATGCCGGACTTGTCCATCCCGCGCTCGATGAACTGCTTGGCAAACGTTCCCGCTTGGCTTGCGGGCACGAACACGAACAGCGTGTCGGCGCCGGAGTCCTTGGCACGCTGCAGGAATGGCGCGAAGTCGGGATTGGCGAGCGGCACCTTGATGGTCTCGGTGATCTGGCCGCCTGCTTTGGTGAAGAAATCCGTGTACACCGCCGTCGCCTCGGCGCCGGGCGCCCAGTCGGATTGGACGATCACGGTCTTCTTGCTGCCGTTCTTGGCGGCCCATTCCGCGATGATCTTCGACTGTTGCCCGAGCGTGAAGCTCGTGCGAACGATGTAAGGGGACCGCTCGGTCACGATCGAGGTGCCCGATACCATCACCACCTCCGGGATCTTGGCCTCTGTCGCCAGCGGTGCGATGGCCATGGCGACCGGTGTGATGCCGACGCCCAGGATGTGCACCTTGTCGTTGACGATCAGCTCCTGGGCGAGCCGCTTGGCCACATCGGGAACCGTGGTGTCGTCCTTGAGGATGATCTGGATCTTCTTGCCGGCGACCATGTCGCCGTGCTGCTGCATGTAGAGCCGGACGCCGGCCATGATCTGCTTGCCGACGGGCGCAAGCCCACCGGTCATCGAATGCACGAGGCCGACCTTGACCGTGTCCTGCGCCCACGCGGCGCCAGGCAACGCAAACAACATCGTTGCGGCGACGCCCCTGAGAATGATCCGTCTGTCCATGGTTGTCCTCCTTCGACAGTGTGGTTCGACTTAATCGCTTTTTGTTGCCAAAGACAGGGATGGGCACGCCTGCCAGTGGGACACTTTCTTCGACTAGCCGGCTACGACCAGCTGGGCCCAAATATTGCACGCAATCGATGGACTTCCAACTATCTCGGAACCGCGCGAAGCGTGTGGCTCAAGCCCCCTTGAAGCCTTCCAGCACTTCGGCCGGGATCGGCGCCGACCGCAGCCGGTTCCTGTCGTTGGGATCGCGTGCCGTCCACACGCGCTTTTCGTAGCCTTCCAGCGCGGGGATGCCCCCTCTGGTCACTTTGTGCAGCATGGAGAAGCTGGCGCGGCCAAACTCCTTGACGCTCGTCTCGATCACGATGTCGTCGCCGTACTGCGACGGCACGGCGAACTTGGCGCTCGCCTCGACCAGGGCGAGACCCGCACCGCCGTATTTCTCCAGCATCTTGATCTTGGTGACCCCCGTCGCCTTCTCGAACAGCAGGATGGTGCCGGCATCGAACCATTCGAAGTAGCGCGGATAGAAGACGATGCCGGCAGGGTCGCAGTCGCCCCACTGGACGCGGATCAGCCTGGTGTTGGTCAGCATGCAAAAGCCTCACGCGGCGGCATCGGGGTTCTCGATGAGGATCGCAACGCCCTGGCCGCCGCCGGCGCAGGCGGTGGCGATGCCCCAGCGGCCGTTGCAGCGCTTGAGCTCGCGCGCCAGCGTCAGCGTGCAGCGCACTCCCGTGGCGCCCAGCGGATGGCCGATGGCGATGGCCCCGCCGTTGACGTTGACCTTGGCCCGGTCGAGCCCCAGCTCGCGTTCCACGGCGATGTACTGCGCGCCGAATGCCTCGTTGATCTCGAGCCGGGCGACATCGGCGAGCCTCAGCCCGGCCTTGGCCAGCACGGCCCGGATGGCCGGCGCCGGCCCTATCCCCATGATCTCCGGCGGCACGCCGACGGTCGCGCCGGCGACGATGCGGGCGAGCGGCCTGGCGCCATTGTTTCCCGTGAAACGCTCGGCCCTCGCCACCACCACGGCCGCTGCGCCATCGACGATGGCGGAGCTGTTGCCGCCGGTCTGCACGCCCTTGAACGCCGGCTTCAGGGCCGTAAGCGCCTCGATCGGCGTCGGGCGCGGATGCTCGTCGGCCTCCAGCGCTGCGACCTTGCGCGGCAACCGGATCTCGCGCGGCTGGTAGCCCGCGCGCTCGAAGCGCTCGGACGTGACGGCGATCACCTCGCCCGCGAAGAAGCCCGCCGCGCGGGAGGCGTTGGCACGCGCAAAGCTGGTCGCGGCAAAGGCATCCGTCTCTTCGCGCGTGATCTGGTAGCGCTTGGCCAACTCCTCCGCGGTATCGCCCATGCGGATGCCGGGCGCGGTATCGAGCGTCGCCTCCCACAGGAAGTCCTTGAACTCCACCTGCCCCATCTTGAAGCCGCCGCGGTGGCTGTAGGCGGCGATCGGGTTGCGCGACATGGATTCAGCGCCGACGCACAGCACGGCCTGTGATTTGCCCAGCGCCAGCTGGTCCGCCCCCTGCAGGATCGCCTCGAACCCCGAGGTGCACAGCCGCTGCACCAGCAGCGCCGGCACGCCGATCGGCAGGCCCGCGTAGATGCCGATGTGGCGCGCCAGGAAGAAGGCGTCAAAGCTGGTTTGTGCCACCGAAGCGGCCACCACCGCGTCGATCGCCGCGGGCGGGACTTTGGTGGCCTTCAGCGCTTCGCGCGCGGCCTTGATGCCGAGGTCGGTCGCCGACACGTCGCGCAAGGTCCCGTTGTAGTCGGCGAACGGCGTGCGCGCGCCGCCGAGCAGCCAAGCATCCTCGTAGCATACGGTCTGGGCGTGGCTCAGGTCGTTCATTTCATCTCCGGGAAAAGTTAGCAGGCTAGGGTAGGAGTGGCGCCATCGACGCTGCGACGGTCAGGTCTCGAGCTTGGTCCTGGAGAATTCCCTTATTCCATCGGCGAGTTCCTTCGACAGGCCGGTGAGTTCTCGCCGTTCGAATTTGAGTCCCATGTACTGAGTGGTCACGGCGGCGACGGCTCGCGCCTGCAATTCATCTCGACGGCGTTTGAGGCCCTCTCGGTTCTCGCGTCTGGACAGCCACAACTTGTGGAGTGCAAATGCGCGGGGATCAACGCAGCTTACAAGCACAGGCTTGCCGTCCTCTCCTATGGCCACCTCCTCGAATTTCGGTGCGTTCAGCAGCCATTGCAGACCCTCGATGCTGGCGGGCTCGAAATCGCCTTCGGCCTTGGACATTGCCAGTCCTGGTCCGAGCACTTCGTTTTTGCGCAGGGGGCGGATCACCTCAACGAGATAGGGATCTGCGTTTTCCGCCCGATAGGTTGCCGTGCGCTTGAAGGTCGCGTCCACTTGTTGCAGCAGACCGATGACTCCTCGTTGATTGATATCTTGCATTAGGAACGTGAAGCGCTGGCGAGCGTCCCAAAGAAAATCTATGTCGGTGGTAGCGGTCAGTTCGCCGCTGAACAGTATTCCCGAGCGCGCCTCATAGGCGTAGAGCGCGTGGGTGCCAGCCACAAACACGTGTGTTCCAAGCAAGCCCCGTTCATCCAATTTGCGTAGGACACGCGCGGCAATGGTAGGCACGCGACCCAGCCCCATGGCCTTGTTCAGCGTTGTCATGCCGTCGAGCCGTTTGGCCAGTCTGGTGAGGCGGCTCCGAAGCGTGCTCCGCTGCAGTGTGTAGTCCTCTTTGATTTTTTCAGTTTCAGGGGAACGCGGACCTAGTTGCTCCCAAACATTATGGTATTTGCGCGAGAGGTATTCGCGACCACCTACCTTGCGCCAGTGCATCTCCCCGCGGTAGCTGTGGCGGAACTCCCGGTCAGCGGTTCGCCACGCTTGGAAAGCTTGTTGCGCGTCTATAAGCTGTCGGCGCTGATCCGCCCTAAGCTCGCTGAGCTGCATGAGCCGCGTAACCTCATGATTTTGCTGACATTGCTACAGTCCCGGTAGATTTTCAATGCCACAGTAGCAAATGTAGTAAAATCAATAAGTTAGGTGCATCTTACGTAGTCTTCCCCGAAACATCCCCTCGAGATCTCAAGCGATCACCACCACGTCCAGCGCCGCCGTCGCGGCATGCAGGCGCTCGACCAGGGCTGCCCGCTTGGCTAGCACCGCGCGCTGGTTGAGGTAGCCCTTGTCGGTGATCTCGTTGGCGTCGATCGACGGCGGCTCGGTCAGCAACACGGCCCGTGCGATGCGCATGGAGCTGCCCTGCGCGACGGCATTGTGCCGGGCGAGCCCCGCCGCCAAGGCCTTGCGCACGGCGGCGTGAGCCACGAGCTCGGCGAGCTTGGCCTCCGCGCCCAGCTCGGGGCACAGGCCGCGCAAGCCGGCAAGGCTCGGGAAGATCAGCAGCCCGATCTCGTCGCGGTCGTGGCCGGTGACGACGGCATCCTCGATCACCGGCGCGCCGGCTGCGATCACCGCCGGGCGTAGCATGCCGACATTGACCCACGTGCCGGAGGACAGCTTGAAGTTCTCGGCCGTGCGGCCATCGAACAGCAGGCCCGCCGCGGGGTTGGCGGCATCGGCGAGACGCATGGCATCGCCGGTCCGCAGCCAGCCTTCGGCGTCGAACGCCTTGGCCGTCAGCTCCGGGCTCTTGTAGTAGCCCGGCGTCACGTTCGGGCCCTTGACGCGGATCTCGAGCTTGTCGCTCTCGGGCACCAGCCGCACCGCGTTGCCCGGCGCCGGCACGCCGACGTTGCCCGGCCTGTCGATGGCGTAGTGCACCACCGTCACCATCGGCGCAGTCTCGGTCAGGCCCCAGGACGAGACGAACGGCACCTTGCGGCCCTGTATCTTCATCCCGAGCTTTTCCAGCCGGTCCCACAGGCTCTGCGGCAGCGCCGCGGCCGCATAGAACAGCATGTCGAGGCGCGCGAAGAACGTCTTCTGCAGCGTCTCGTCGATTTCCAGATGATCGAGCAGCGCCGCATAGCCGCGCGGCACGTTAAAATAGATGGTCGGCGACACCTCCCGCAGATTGGCGATGCTGCGTCCGATCAGGGCCGGCACCGGCTTGCCCTCGTCGATGTACAGCGCCCCGCCGTGGCGCAGCATCATGTTGAGGTTGTGGTTGCCGCCGAAGGTGTGGTTCCAGGGCAGCCAGTCGACGATCACCGGTGGGCGCCGCGCCAGGAACGGCCAGGCTGCCGCCGCGCTCTCCTGGTTGGCGCACAGCATGCGCTGGGTGTTAATCACGCCCTTGGGCTGCCCGGTGGAGCCCGACGTGAACAGGATCTTGGCAAGCGTGTCCGGCCCCACCCGCGCGAAGGCGGCGTCGACCGCCGGTGTGGCGCGCAGCTCGGCTAGAGCGATGAACGGCGTCACACGCGCCCTCGCAAGACTGCCGCGGCTGGCGACAACCTCGCCGCGCGTCGCGCCGATTGCCGCAAGCGCCGCGGCATAGCGGTCGGCTTCGTCGACGTAGATCAAACCGGGCTCGATCAGATCGAAGATGTAGCGCAGCCTGCCGAAGTCCTGGCTCAGGCGCGCGTATGCGGTCGAGACGGGCACCACGGGCACGCCGACATGCATGGCGCCGAAGGACATCAGCGCGTGATCGATGCCGTTCTCAGCCAGGATCAGCAGCGGCCGGTCGGACCCGAGCCCGCGGTCGAGCAGCGCCTGGCCGATCGCTTCGGCGGCTCTCGCCGCCGCGCCGTAGGTCAGATGCCGCCAGCCGCCGGATGCCTCCCGCTCGGCCAGGAACAGCCGGTTCGGCTCGGCGGCCGCCCACCGCTCCAGCAGCACGCCGAGCGAGCGCGGCACGGCATCGAGCGCGCGCGTTGAGCGCAGCACGATCGAGCCATCGGGCCAGCGCTCGTGCGTGACCTGCGGTACCGCGAACAGGCCGGCCTCGGGCTTGCCGCCGGGCGTTGCGGACACGCTCACCTCCGCTGCGTCGGCCATCGTCCTCCCCCGATCGTGGTATCGTCCTACGGCTTGGGCGCCATGCTGTTGAGTGACCACACCGTTGTCAACGTCAACAATGGGCGGCTCTGCGCGATCGGCTTGTTCACGGCCGCGCGAGCGCCGGAAATTGACTTGGCGGCGCGGCGCGCTCCAGGCTATGTTTGGAACACGAACGAGCTTTGGCGGTTTGGCAAGAACGACACGCTGGAGGAACTCCATGAAGCTGGAATGGCACAAGCCGGAAGTGACCGAGGAAGAGGTCGGGCTCGAGGTCACGAGCTATGTCGCGGCCGAGCTGGACAAGTCCTGATCTTTCAGCTCGGGTTCGAGTAACGCGCGGCGGTCCACGGGCCGCCGTTGGCGTTTCTAGGGGACGGCGCGCACAGAAGAGCCCCCGATGATCATCAGGGTGCTGGGCTCGGCAGCGGGCGGCGGTTTTCCGCAGTCCAACTGCAATTGCGCCAACTGCGCCGACGTGCGCGCCGGGCGGCCGGGTCTCGCGCCGCGCACGCAGTCCTCCCTGGCGGTCAGTCGTGACGGCGAAGCCTGGGTGCTGCTCAACGCCTCGCCCGATCTACGTCAACAGTTCGCCGCCACGCCCGCGCTGGCGCCGCGCACTGGCCAAGGCCCGCGCTCCAGCCCGATCACGGCCGTGGTTCTGACCAACGGCGATGTCGACCATATCGCCGGCCTGCTCAACCTGCGCGAGGGCATTCCGTTCACCCTCTACGCGTCGCCGCGCGTCCTGGCGGCGCTCGCGGCCAACAGCATTTTCAATGTGCTCGACAGCCAGCGCGTCCCGCGCACGGTCCTCCCGCTCAACCGCGCGATCGAGGTGGCGGAGGCACTGACGGTGGAGGCGTTCGCGGTGTCGGGCAAGGTCGCGCTCTACCTGGAGGCCGAGGCAACCCCCGGCTTCGGCACGCGCGAAGGCGACACCATCGGCCTCAAGGTCGCCGAGCCGGCGACCGGCGCCGTCTTCTTCTACGTCCCCGGCTGCGCCGCGGTCGACGCGGCCCTGGCCTCGCGCCTGCGCGGCACGTCCCTGGTCCTGTTCGACGGCACGCTCTACACTGACGAGGAGATGATCGCGCAAGGGCTCTCGGACAAGACGGGCAGGCGCATGGGTCACATCAGCATGGCAGGTGTGGACGGGTCGCTGGCGGCCTTCGCCCCGTTGGGTGTCGGGCGGCGCGTCTACGTGCACATCAACAACTCCAACCCCGTCCTGCGCGAGGGCAGCCCCGAGCGCGCCGAGGTCGAGCGCGCCGGCTGGGAGGTCGCGTTCGACGGCATGGAGATCCGCCTGTGAGCGGCCTGATGAGCCCCGACGCGCTGGAGGCTGCCATCCGCCAGGTCGGGGCCGAGCGCTATCACGACAAGCACCCGTTCCATCGCTTGCTGCACGGCGGCAAGCTCGACAAGGGGCAGGTGCAGGCCTGGGCGCTCAACCGCTACTGCTATCAGTCCGGCGTGCCGCGCAAGGATGCGGCCCTGATGAGCCGCACGCTCGACCGCGAGCTGCGGCGCGAGTGGATCCACCGCATGCTGGACCATGACGGCGCAGATGGCGAGGAAGGTGGCATCGAGCGCTGGCTGGTCCTCACGGACGCGCTGGGCCTCGATCGCGCCTATGTCGTCTCGATGCAAGGCGTGCTGCCGGCTACGCGCTTTGCCGTCGAGGCCTACGTCAATTTCGTGCGCGAGCGCACGCTGCTGGAAGCCGTGGCCTCGTCGCTGACCGAGCTGTTCGCGCCGACGATCCACCGCGAGCGCATCTCCGGCATGCTCGAGAGCTACGACTTCATCGGCGAGCGGGCCATGCAATACTTCAAGCGGCGCCTCGATCAGGCCAACCGTGACGCCGATTTCGCCCTCGACTACGTCAAGCGCCATGCGGCGACGCCCCAGGACCAGGCGGCCGCGGTCGACGCGGTCCGGTTCAAGTGCAGCGTGCTGTGGGCCCAGCTCGACGCGCTGCACCACGCCTACGTGACGCCGGGGCTGGTCCCGCCGGGCTCCTTCCGGCCGGAGAGAGCCAGCGATCGGATGCCACGATGAAGTTGATCAGCATGGGCGCCGCACGGGTCTCCCCTCCCCCTTGCGGGGAGGGGTTGGGGGTGGGGGTGTCGTTTGGCGGAAGGAGCATTGTCTTGCGTTCCTGTGCGGCACCCTCGCGCTCTTTCATTCCACGCCCCGCTCGCGTCTTCACCCCACCCCTAGCCCCTCCCCGTCATCATGCCGAAGGCGTGTCTTCGACACGACGGGAGGGGAATCTCCCGCGCTCCGTTGGTGAGCGGAAACGTGCGACTTCGATCGTCTTGTGCGCACGGGCGTCGGCATGAGCGGCGTCGAGCAACCACGACGGACCATCATCGGCGCATCCTCGGCGCCCGCACTGCCGCGCCACATCAAGCTGCGCCATGATGCAGCGCGCGACCGGTGGATGATCCTGGCGCCGGAGCGGGTATTCACGCCGGACGCAGTCGCCATTGCCGTGCTGAAGCTGTGCGATGGCGCGCGCACAGTCGACCAGATCGCCGGCGAACTCGCGCAAGCCTACAACGCGCCGGAGGAGACGATCCTGGGCGACATCATCGCCATGCTGCAGGGGCTCGCCGACAAGGGCGTGGTGGTGGTGTGAGCGTGCAAGCACCAACCCGCGCCGCTGCCACAGAAAGCTGCGCCCGCGCGCCGGTCGGGCTGCTGGCCGAGCTGACCCACCGCTGCCCGCTGCAGTGCCCGTACTGCTCGAACCCGCTCGCGTTGGAGCGCGCCGCCGGCGAGCTGCCGACCGAGGCCTGGCTCGACGTGCTGGCCCAGGCCGCCGACCTCGGCATCCTGCAGCTGCATCTCTCCGGCGGCGAGCCGACCGTGCGCCGCGACCTGGAAGACATTGTCGCGCAAGCCGCCAAGGTCGGGCTTTACTCCAACCTCATCACGTCGGCCGTCACGCTGACCCGCGAGCGCCTCGAGAGGCTGGCCGCGCGCGGGCTCGACCACGTGCAAATCTCGATCCAGGATGCCGACGCGATCAACGCCGACCGCATCGCTCGCTACCAGGACGGCCACGGCAAGAAGCTCGAGGTTGCCGGCTGGGTGCGCGCGCTTGGCATGCCGCTCACCATCAACGCGCCGATCCATCGCCAGAACGTCGCCAGCCTGCCCGCGATCATCGAGCTTGCGACCAGTCTCGGCGCCCAGCGGCTCGAAGTGGCGCACGTGCAGTACTATGGCTGGGCCCTGCAGAACCGCCAGGCTCTGATGCCGACGCGCGCGCAGGTGCTAGCCAGCGCCGAGCTGGTGGAGGCGGCGCGCGAGCGGCTCAAGGGCATCCTGGTGATCGATTTCGTCGTGCCCGACTACTACGCCAGACGCCCCAAGCCCTGCATGGGCGGCTGGGGCCGCGGCATCATGAACGTCACGCCGTCGGGCAAGGTGCTGCCCTGCCACGCCGCCGAGACCATCACCGGCCTCGTCTTCGACAACGTGCGCGAGCGGCGCCTGCGCGACATCTGGCTCGCTTCCGACGCGTTCCAGGCTTTCCGGGGCACGGCGTGGATGCGCGAGCCCTGCCGCTCGTGCGATCTGCGGGAGGTCGACTGGGGCGGCTGCCGCTGCCAGGCCTTCGCCTTCGCCGGCGCGGCGGCCGAGGCCGATCCGGCCTGCGACAAGTCTTCCCTGCACGCTGCGTTTACGCGCGTGGCCGAGACGGAGGCAGCCACGCCCGCGACCGCCTTCGTCTATCGCAAGCCGGGCGGCAGCGCCCCGGCTCGCGGAACGATCGGCGCGGATTGAAGGTCATCCGATTTCGCGGCGCGGCACTACCAACGGTTGTTTCCCAGGAAACAGACAACGCCGTTGGTTTTCGCTCATAAGGGCATACCTTGGATCACGCCATCACCGGATGACCGCAACACGGCCATCCAAACAGGGAGTCGTACCCATGAGAATCGCCAAGCTCGTATCCGCCTGTGCGGCGTCCGCCATGGCGCTCGCGCTCTTCGAAGCCACCGCGGCCGAGGCTGCGTCCAACCGCACGTTTGCGGCACGCAGTGTATCGCGAACGCTTGTGGCCAAGCGCCAGGTGACCAAGCAAACGACCATCGTCAAGAAGAAGGTGATTACCAAGAAGGTGGTCACCAAGCAGGTGCTCACCAAGAAGGTCATCAAGACCCCGAAGCTGGTCACCAAGGTTCCGTCGAAGCTGATCTCGAAGGGGCTGCACAAGTTCGTCGTAAAGAACAGTGGCCTGAAGCTGGGGACGGTGAAGATCAAGAACCTGCCGATCCACAAGGCGGTTGCGGGCAACGCGCTTTTCAAGGCCAGGCTTGGCGTGCCACAGGGCATGAAGCCGAAGATCACGCTGACGATCGCCCCCAAGAAGCAGTACCAGTTGCGCATGAGCCCCTTCATTCAGAAGCACTGGAAGAAGTCGTTCTTCTGGATCGCGATTGCCGGCATCGGCTACATCACCGTCCCGGAGTTCTACTACGACCGCTTCGTGACCTACGTGAACCTCGACGATCCCGACTACGACGAGTGCATCAAGCTGCTGTCGTACGCGGCCCTGGAGGAGGAGGAGTTCTACATGGTGCGCGAGCCCATGCCTCCGACGGCGGTCTACCGCTACTCGGCGAAGACTGCGCCGACGCCGGCCCCGAAGGACGTCGCCCTCAATCCCCAGGAAGGCGGCACGGCTTGCGCGCTGACGCCCTTTGTCGAGCGCAAGTGGAACCGGGCGTTCGTGTGGGTGCAGGTGCCGGAGATGGGCAGCGTGACCGTGCCGGAGGACTACTACGACCGCTTCTATGGACACGTATCGGGCGAGCCGCCGAACTTCATCGGCGCGTGCCAGGTGCTGGTCGAGGCAGCCGCGGCCGACATGATGGCCAGCACCAGCATCGATGTAAAGCGTACTGACTACAACTGAGCCGCGCCTGATCCGCGCGCGGCCAGCCAGCGCCCACGGAGTCCGCACCGGTCTCCGTGGGCGTTTCTGTTCCGCCTCAATGCGCCGTGCGTCGCCCGTGGGCGGCCATGCGCGCGCGCCGCGCCGCCGCGTAGGCCTTGCGTGCGTTGCGTCCCGCGGCCCGCCGCGAACGCTGCCCGGAGGCCGCCTTGCGGTGCTTGCGCAGGTGAAGGCTGCTGCTCTGCCTGTCCGTGCTCAGCACCGGAATGGGATCTCTGTGTTTGTCATCGCCCTCGCACAACGGCGCGGGCGCCTCCCCGGGAGCATCGCTCTCGCCGGGCCGGGCGGCCTCGCGCACCAGGTATCGTCGGCCGCACACGCTGACATTTGGGGGCAGGCGCGTGCGCTCGAACACGTCATAGGCATCCTTGAGGTTCAGCCAGAACGGGTGCCACGCGCTGTCCACGTGCTGCGCCAGGTTGGTGTCTGTCATGCGGAAGGGAAAGACGTGCACCTGGATGCGGTCCTGACCCTGCCGCAAGGCCTGGGCGCCGAGCGCATAGATCTCGTCCATCACGGGGTTGGTCATGGCATAGCAGCCCGTCGAGGTGCAGCCGCCGTGCAGGAGGAGGTAGGAGCCGGTGCGAGCCTGCGCGCGGTCGAGCGCGTTGGGAAAGCCGATGTCGAAGGAGCGTGGCCAGCGGCCCCGACGGCGCAGCTGGCTCGACCCTACCGAGTAGAGGCCTTCGGGCGCCTGCTTGTCGCCCTCGCGCAACTTCGGCCCCAGCGTGCCGGACCAGAAGCAGATCGGATAGCTGGCGAACAGCTCGAACCGGGCGTCCTTCTGCAGCCACAGCTCGAGCTCGGATTCGGCCTTGAAGATGCGGATCATCACCGCGCTGCCGGCGCTCAGGCCCTTCTGCGCCAGCCGCTGCTCGCGATCGGCGGCGGATGTGCTCGGCACCGGGATGCCCTGATCCGGAGACTGCCGGCTGGCGACGCGGTCGGGCTCCGCTGCGTGGCGGTCCTGGATGGCGCCGCGGGCGGGTTGTGCGGTCACGATTGCCAGCGCCAGCAGTCCGGCACACGGCACGAGCGCTCTGCGGCGCACAAACGCTGGACGCATCACCGATTTGCCTCGCACCGTTCGTCTGTTGCCGGCAAGGCGTGCCGGCATGCTCATCCCTGGCTGCGTTCGTCCATGCAACCGTTGGCGATTTCATGGCCGCCGTCGCTGTCCGGGCCCGCGGCGGCGAATGCATAGCGGCCCCGGCAGACCGAGATGCGCGGCGGCCGCTGCGTCGCCTCGAAGGCGTCATGGCCACGCTTGAGGTCGGCCCAGAAGGCGGCCCATCGCAGGTGGTGCCGGCGCTCGATGTTCTCCGCGCTCATGCGGAACGGGAACACGTGCACGGCAAACCGCTTCTGTCCGCCCTTGAGCGCGGCCGTCACCAGCCGCCAGATCTCGTCCACGACGGGGTCGGTCATGGCGTAGCAGCCGACCGACGCGCAGCCGCCGTGCACCATGACGAAGGAGCCGGTGCGGTTGTGGGTGCGGTCGAACACGTTGGGAAAACCCAGGTTGAACGAGCGATGCCAGCGGCTGGCCGGGTTGAGCGCTTTGGCATCGACTGTATAGAAGCCTTCCGGGGCTTGGTTATCGCCCTCCTCGAGCTTGGGCCCGAGCCGGCCCGACCAGCGGCAGATCGGGTAGACGGCGAAGCGATGAAAGCGGTCGCCGCGCTTGATCCAGAGCTCGAGCTCGAACTCGCGCTTGAAGATGCGCATGAAGACAGGTGCGCCGAGGGAGAGGCCCTGTGCCGTCAGCCGGCCCGGCAGATCGCCGAGGTCGGGCGTGCCCGGGAGCACGGCACCGAGCGTCACCTGGGCCAGCCGGCGCGAGCGCTCGGCCTCGATCTCGATGCGATCCCAGTCGAACAGAACGTCGCGGCCGAGCAGAAACGCCGCCACGGCACCCGCAAAGACGATCAGCCCGATGGCAAGCTTGCGCGGCAGGGTGGCCAGCACGGCGCGCGTGGAGCGCGGGCGCCCGGGTGCGCTCACCTGGTCGGCACGAGGCTCATGCTGGGACCGAGGCTCGTGCTGGACCCGAACGAGCCCGTGGACATCAGTCCCGCTCGCGGCGCGTCTTCGTTGACGCTCGCCACAGCGCGCATCTTCTGCCCCGGCACGACGATACGCTGCTCGGCCATCTGCTCGCCCGGCCGCGGCCGGAACGGGTCCGGTTTCGGCCGCAGGAACGCCGGGCAGGCCGCCTCGGGATTGAGCGCGCGCGGATCACCGCTGCGCAGCGCCACGTTGACCACGTAGCGGCGGCTGCAGACGGCCACGGTCGGCAGCTGCCGGGTCAGCTCGAAATATTCGTAGCCCTCTCTCAGGGTCTGCCAGAACGGATAGGCCTCGTGGCTCGCATGGCGTGCCATGTTCTCGGGCGTCATGTGGAACGGGAAGGCGTGCACCTGGAAGCCGTCGTGGCCGCCGAGGAACGACTCGCGCGCGACGGCGTAGATCTCCTCGATCAGGGCGTCCGTCATGGCATAGCAGCCAGCCGACTTGCACTTGCCGTGAATCATCAGGAATTCGCCGGTGCGGCGCTGCGACTTGTCGAAGGCGTTGGGGTAGCCGAGGTTCATCGCCAGATGGAACTTGGAGTCCGGGTTCATCTGTTCGCGCGCGACGTGGTAGAAGCCTTCCGGCGCCTGCTTGTCGCCCTGCTTGACCTTGGGGCCGAGGTCGCCCGACCAGTTGCAGATCGGGTAGGTCTTGAAGTGGTAGAAGCGCCCGTCGTCGCGCTGCTTCCAAACCTCCAGCTCGGACTCTTCCTTGAAGACGCGCACGAACATGGGCGCCTGCGGGTCCATGCCCTTCTTGCCGAGGAGCATCATGGTCTCCTTCGGCAGGGGCCGCAGGTGCGCGGCGATGTCGACCTTGGCGCAGGCAACGAGCGCCCACGCCACAGCCAGCGCCGGCAGGATGCGCGCGAGCTTTGGCATGTTCCCCAGGATGATCCGACTCATACGCTGCGTGTGCCCCAGGCGTGCGGAGATCACCAATGATTCGTAAAGGTTAACATCAGGTTAACACCGATGAAAACCCCGTTTTTCGCGAACCCGTCGCGGTGGTGCCGCCGGGCCGCACTTTCGCGGTCGAGCTGGGCGACATTGGGGCAGGCCGGGGAGGTGCAACGCGGCACCGGATGCGGGAAGCCCGTGAGTCTGCTCGCGAAACCCCTTAAAGGTTGCGGCCGATCTCGAGGAATTTGTCGTGGCGTTGGCGGCGGACGGCGTCCGGGCTCAGGCCGGCGAATTCGCTGAGCGCGCGGGCCACCGCATCGCTGGTGCGCTTGAAGATCATGGCCGGGTCGCGGTGGGCACCCCCCACAGGCTCGGTGATGATCACGTCGATGATGCCGAGCGTCTTCAGGTCCTGCGCCGTGATCTTCATGCTGGTGGCGGCATCGATCGCGCGCGCCGAATCGCGCCACAAAATCGAGGCCGCGGCCTCCGGCGAGGCCACCGTATAGATCGCGTGCTCCAACATCAGCAGCCGGTTGGCGGTGGCGATGGCGACCGCCCCGCCCGAGCCGCCTTCGCCGATCACGACCGCGACCAGCGGCATGCCGAGCGCCAGGCAGCGGTCCGTCGAGCGGGCGATCGCCTCGGCCTGGCCGCGCTCCTCGGCCCCGATGCCCGGGTAGGCGCCGGCCGTGTCGATCAGCGTCAACACCGGCATCGAGAACCGGTCGGCGAGATCCATCAGCCGCACGGCCTTGCGATACCCTTCGGGGCGCGCCATGCCGAAGTTGTGCTTGATGCGGCCCTCGGTGTCCGACCCCTTCTCGTGGCCGATGACGACCACCGAGCGGCCGCGGAAGCGGCCGATGCCGCCCATGATGGCGGCATCCTCGGCGAAGTAGCGGTCACCCGCCAGCGGGGTGAAGTCCTCGATCATCGCCTTGACGTAGTCGAGGCAGTGCGGACGCTCGGGATGGCGGGCGACCTGGGTCTTCTGCCACGGCGTCAGCTTGGCGTAGGTGTCGAACAGCGCCTGCTGCGCCTTCTGCTGCAGCTTGGTGACCTCTTCGGTGATCGACACCGAGCCGTCGTCCTCGGCGTTGAGGCTCTTGAGGTCGGCAACCTTGCTCTCGAGCTCGGCGATCGGCTTCTCGAAGTCCAGGTAGGTGCGAACGGTGAGGGGACGGTCCATCAGGTCGTATTGCCTCGGCCCGGCGCCGGAGAGCGCCGGAATACCTATGAAGGTCTTCGGTCGGGCGGACATTTGCCCCCCGACCCGCACAAGTCAAGCACACGCGGCGCAGTGTCGTGAACGCAATCGAAAAGGGCGGAGGCCGGAGCGTCAAGCCACGGAGCTATCCGGCATTTTCGATCTTGATGGCAGCCAGGGGATGGTGCTCGAACACGAGCTGTTTCAGGCGTTCCTCCAGCACGTGCGTGTAGATCTGGGTGGTGGAGATGTCGGCATGGCCGAGCAGCTGCTGCACCGAGCGCAGGTCCGCTCCCCGGTCGAGCAGGTGGCTGGCAAAGGCATGGCGCAGCACGTGCGGGGAGACGCGCTGCGGATCGAGACCGGCTTCGCCGGCCAGCTCCTTCAGCTCCTGCGCCAGCCGCTGGCGGGTCAAATGGCCATCTGCGCCGCGCGACGCAAACAGCCATTTGGTCTTGATCATCGGCGCCACGTCATCGCCATGGTCGTCGCGGCCGACGTTGAGGTAGCGGTGGATCGCGGCCCGCGCCGGCGCATTCAGCGGCACGAGGCGTTCGCGCCCACCCTTGCCCTTGACGGTCAGCACACGGCCGTCGCCGGCCAGCACCGATCGCGGTAGGGTGACGAGCTCCGTCACCCGCAGGCCGGTGGCGTAGAGCATCTCGATCAGGGCGTGCAGGCGCAGGGCGCGCACGCGCTCCCGGCCCTTGGTTTGCTCCGTGCGGCCGCGCGCCGTCTCGATCAGGCGATCGACGTCGGCAACCGACAGCGTCTTCGGCAGCGTGCGATTCTTCCTGGGGCCGGCAAAACCGTGCGTGGGGTCTTCAGCAACGATGCCCTCGTTCACCAGGAAACGAAACAGCTGGCGGATCGCCGAGAGCCGCCGCGCGCGCGACGCCGGTGCCAGCCCGCTTTCCGACATGGCGCGCAGGTAGGCGCCGATGTCGTCGGGTTGCGCGGTGGTCAGCGACCGGCCGCGCCGTTCGAGGAACGCCAGCACGTCGTCGAGGTCGCGGCGATAGGCTTGCAGCGTGTTGAGCGCGGCGCCCCGCTCGGCCGCCAGCATGTCCAGAAAGGTCTGGAGCTGCCGCTGCTGGTCCTCAGCCGTGATCATCTCGTCAGGATCCTGTCAGTTCACGCTCACGCGCGGCCATGCCGGCAGCAGCGCTTCCAGCGCCAGGCGACGGGCGTCGGCCTCGAGACCGGTGCGCTTCAGTGCGCGGATGGCATCGCCGAGCGCCAGCACGTTGGCGCCGCCGGGTCCATCGGGTCCGAGCGCGCGCATGACGAGCAGAATAGTGCGGCCGGCGTCGTTGCGCTTGGCGGATTGGGCGAGGTCCGCGAGCACGCCGGTCTCGGGTAAGTAGCCCGTGGCGGGCTGCGGCGTCCGGTTGGCGCCGTCCCACAGGGCGATCGGCACGTCGATGTCGAGCGCGTCGAGCACGGTCGCCAGCCGGTGCAGCGTCTCCGCCCCCAGCCGGCCGCGCACCGCCAACTCCTCCATGGCTGCCAGCGACGGCAGCCGGCCGCCCTGCCGCGCCGGATCGCCGATGTCGAGCAGCGCCGTCCAATGCCGCAGGCCGGCCGCGTCGGCCCACTGGCGTGCGCGGGAGAAGTCGCCGGCGGCCGCCGCAATCTCCACCGCTGCCTCGGCAAACCAGCCGACATCGGATGCGGGTTGCAGGTTTGCCAGCAGCGGGGCGATCAGCCGCGCCGTCTGGGCTTGCGCTTGGGTCCTGCGTGCATCATCGAGCATGGCGCGCAGGAAGCGGGCGCGCTGGGCAGGAGCCTGCGCCAGCTCGGCGGCGCGAAGGAACAAGGCGCGCCGCAGCAACGGGTCGGCGGACTGCGGATCGGTATTGCCGGTCGTTGAGGAAGCCAGCCGACGGTAGATCTCCGCGACGGCCTCCGGCGCCAGGGCGTTGAGCCGCAGCGCCGCCTCGGCGGCGGCCAGCCGCGCGCGCGCATCGGTCTTGGCGTCGCCGGCTAGCACAACCAACAGCGCGGGCTCGGCCTTCTCGAGGATCTGTTGCGCGTTGACAGGCCCCAGCAGCTCCAGAAACCGGTAGTCGAGCAGCAGCACGCGGGTGGGCAGCTTCAGCCTGGGCTTGCTGCCGGTCGCGACCGCGGCGAGCACCGCCAGGGGCAGCTCGGCCTGGAGGCCTTCCTCGCGCGCCAGCTCCGCGGCCAAGCTGGCAGCTGCGCCATCGTTGGCGGCGGCCGCGCAGTAGCCGGCCAGCAGTTGGGTCTCGCCCTTGAGCCGGCCCGGAAGACCGGACCGCGGCGCCGCCAGCGTGTTGATCGCCTGGCAGCCCGCATCGCGCTGGCCGAGGCCGATGTCGCGCCGCGCGGCCAGGGTTTTGACGACCGGCCCGGCCGTACCGCTGTCCTTGAGCAAGGCCTCCATGTCGCTCAGCAGCCCTGAACGGTAGAGCGCCTCCAGCCGCAGCGCCACGAAGTGCTCCGCATCCGGCGCACCCGCTGGCGGCGTGGCGTTGGAGAGCAGCAGGCGCCGCCACAGCTGGTGCAGGGCCGGCGAGCGCGGCGGCAGCTCGAGGCCTGCCAGCAGGCCCTCCAGCGTGTTGAGGTCGAGGCCGCGCCACAGCTCGAGCGGCAGGCCCGATGTATCGGGTGCCATGATCGGCTCGAGCTCGACCCGCTCGACGGGGCCGCCGCGCGGCGACTGCCAGGGCGCGGGCCGGACGTAGGCCGGGTCCGGCGTCGCCTCGCCCGGCGAGGCCGGCGCGCCCGGGGGAGCCACGGCCGCGTTCTCTCGGGAGCGGCGCGGGGGCGCCTGCTCGGCCTTCGACTTGAAGGGATTCCAGCCGTCTTGCGCGGCCGTGGGCCGCAGGCGTGCATCGGCAAGGCCAAGGCCCGCCACGATCGCGCAGATCACGGCAGTGTTGGGGGCAGCGCGCATGAGTGTTCGACTACCGGCCAGGCTGGCGCCGCACGGTTAGCGGCGCACCTTGACGCCCGGCACCGGCGTGGATGTCTCCCTCGGCTCGGGCTCGAAGAATACCGCCATCACGTATAATCCGCCGAACACGACCCCACCTGCGATCCCCGCGACGACGAGAAACCGGAAAAGGCTTGGCATGTGGCGAAGCTGCTCCTTGCCAGGTATGTTCAATACTCAAGGTGACGCCATTGTGTCTCGACGCCGCGGGCGGGTAAGCCGGAGGTCAGCCGGCGCCCCATTGCAGTTCCGCCCCAAATCATTGAAAAGCATGGGCAAATTTCGACGCGGACGCCCTGACGGCAGCGCCCAGTCGGACGCTGAGGAAAAATGATGCGATTCGGCATACGACGCAAAAAGGAGGACGGGCAGGAGAAGGCGATCGCCGCCATCCGCGCGCACCTCGGCACGCGCTCGATCGTGCTGGTCGGCATGCCCGGCAGCGGCAAATCGGCGGTCGGCCGGCGGCTCGGCGCGCGCCTCGAGCTGACATTCGTCGACGCCGACGAGGAGATCGAGCGCGCGGCCGGCAAGCCCATTACGGACATCTTCAAGGACCACGGCGAGGCGCACTTCCGCGACGGCGAGCGCAAGGTGATTGCGCGCCTGCTGGCCGCCGGCCCGCAGGTGCTGGCCACCGGCGGCGGCGCCTTCATGATCGCCGAGACGCGCCAGAACATCCGCCGTGCGGGCATCTCGATCTGGCTCAAGGCCGAGCTGCCGCTGCTGCTGCGCCGGGTGCTGAAGAGGAACAACCGGCCGCTGCTGGCGAAAGATCCCGAAGGCGCCATGCGCACGCTGATGGAGGTGCGCTATCCGGTTTATGCGACCGCCGACATCACGGTGGAAAGTCGCGACCTGCCGCACGAGTCGATCGTTAGCGAGATCATCGAAGCGCTGGCGAAGTGCCCGCTCCTGTCGGAGCCGGGCGGCGCCGCGCAGGCGCCGTCGCTGAGCGAAACCTAATGAACGCCTCTCGCTCCTCCGGGCCGAAGGATCAATCGGGCCACGATCGAACGGGCCACGATCGATCAGACGAGGCCGCAACGGTCACCGTTGCGCTCGGCGCCCGCTCCTACAACGTGCTGATCGGGCCCGGCCTGATGGCCCGCGCGGCCGATCTCGTCACCTCCCGTCTCGGTGCCGTCAGGTGCGCGATCGTCACCGACCGCAACGTCGCCGCCTGCCACCTCGCCCCCCTGGAGAAGAGCCTCGCGGCGCAGGGTCGGCACCTCGGCACGACCATTCTCCCACCCGGCGAGGCGACGAAAAACTTTGCCGAGCTCGCCGCGCTGTGCGAACGGCTGCTGGAGACGGGCCTCGAGCGTCGCGACCTGGTGATTGCGCTCGGCGGCGGCGTGATCGGGGATCTGACCGGCTTCGCCGCCAGTATTGTGCGCCGTGGCGTCCGCTTCGTGCAAGTGCCGACCACCCTGCTGGCGCAGGTGGACTCTTCCGTCGGCGGCAAGACGGCGATCAACACGCCGCAGGGCAAGAACCTGGTCGGCAGCTTTCATCAGCCGAGCCTCGTGCTCGCCGATACCGACCTGCTGGCGACGCTGTCCCCGCGTGAGTTCCGCGCCGGCTACGCCGAGGCCGCCAAGTACGGCATGCTCGGCGATGCCGCCTTTTTCGAGTGGCTGGAACACAACTGGCAGGCGGTCTTCAGCCGGGAGGCGGATGCGCTGACCCGCGCCGTTCGCGTCGCCGTGCAGGGCAAGGCCGACATCGTCGCCCGCGACGAGACCGAGACCGGCGACCGCATGCTGCTGAACCTCGGCCACACCTTCGGCCATGCGCTGGAGGCCTGGGCCGGCTATTCGGACCGGCTGCTGCACGGTGAGGCGATCGCGATCGGCATCTGCCTCGCGTTCCGCCTGTCCGAGGAGCTGGGCTTGATCGGCAACAACAGCGTCGCCCGCGTCGAGGCCCATCTCGCCGCCACCGGCTTGCCGACCCGCATCGTCGACATCGCGGGCGAGCCGAAGCCGGGTGCCGCCGCTCTCGTCAAGATCATGGGCCAGGACAAGAAGGTGCAGGAGGGCCGGCCGGCGCTGATCCTCGCCCGCGGCATCGGCGAAGCCTTCATCACCCGCGACGTCGCCACCGACACCGTGCGCGACTTCCTCGCGCGCCAGCTCGCTGTGCGCTGACGCTGCCGCGCCGAGGCGTCGGCACGGAACGGGCGTCCGTGCTAAAAGTTGCAGATGAGTAAACAGCCGCGGCAAGCCTTTGTTGGCTTTGCCGCGCTAAGTGGTGTGGTCCGGACCCATTCCGGCGAACCCCGAGAGACCCATGGACCTCGAAGTGGCCATCATTCTCGCAGCCATAGCGTTGCTGCTGCTGCTGTCGGCATTCTTCAACGCCAGCGAGACGGCGCTGACTGCGGCTTCGCGGGCGCGCATGCATTCCCTGGAGCAGGAAGGGAATTCGAAGGCCCGGCTGGTCAACCGGCTGCTGCGGCAGCCCGAGCGGCTGATCGGCGCGGTGCTGCTCGGCAATACGCTGGTCGATATTCTCGCGGCCTCGCTCGCCACGGGGCTCGGTGTCATTCTGGTGGGGCCCGCCGGCGTCGCCTATGCGACCGCCATCATGACGGTCCTGATCGTGCTGTTTTCGGCGGTGCTGCCGAAGACCTATGCGCTGGCGTTCGCCGACCGAGTGGCGCTGCTCGTCGCCCCGGTCATGCGCGTCATCATCGTCCTCCTGACACCGGCCGTGATGGCGATCCAGTTCATCGTCCGCCTGCTCCTCAAGCTCACGCCGAGCAAGCTCGATGATGCCGCCAATATCCTGGCGGCGCACGAGGAGATCCGGGGCACCATCGAGCTGAAGACCATCGGCGGCGCCGTCGCCAAGGACGATGCCGCCATGCTCGGCGGCGTGCTCGATCTGCGCGATCTGCAGGTGCTCGACATCATGGTCCACCGCACCAAGATGCAGACCATCAACATCGACGACCCGCCCGAGAAGGTGGTCGACGAGGTGCTCAAGAGCCCGCACACGCGCCTGCCGCTGTGGAAGGACGAGCCCGACAACATCGTCGGCGTGCTGCACACCAAGAATTTGCTGGTCGCGCTCGCGCATGCAGGCTGGGACGTTTCCAAGATCGAAGTGGCGAGCGTTGCCGCCCAGCCCTGGTTCGTGCCCGATACCACCAGTGTCACCGATCAGCTCAACGCCTTCCTCAAGCGCAAGGCGCAGCTCGCGCTCGTGGTGGACGAGTACGGCGAGGTGCAGGGCCTGATCACGCTGGAGGACATTCTGGAGGAGATCGTCGGCCAGATCACCGACGAGCACGACGTGCAGGAAGCCGCCGTCCGCGTCCAGGCCGACGGCTCGGTCAACGTCGACGGCGCGGTCGCCGTGCGCGATCTCAATCGGCAGATGGATTGGGATCTTCCCGACGAGGAGGCCACCACCATCGCCGGCCTCGTCATCCACGAGGCGCAGACGATCCCGGAACCGGGCCAGGCCTTCACGTTCTACGGGTATCGCTTCGAGATCCTGCGCAAGAGCCGCAACAAGATCACCGCCCTGCGCATCAAGCCGATCGGGGCCGCCGCCAAGCCCGCACGCCCCACGCTCGAGAGCGATGCGATGGAAGCGGGCTGAGGCGTCCCGGTTGCGCGCAGTCCTCAATGGCTCGGAGACGCTACATTCATACGTCGTTCATGTCTCTGGCGCGATCATTGAGGTGTCGTGGCAATTCAGGGCCCGAGACTGGAAAACCCGCCCACTACTCGGAATTCAGGGCCGAGTGAAGCATCGGGCGCGGACCAGGAATTGCGCCGAACGTCCAAGGAGAAATGGAGCTCAGAATGAATCGTAAGCTGTTACTGTCAGCGGCTGGCGCTGCCGTAGCCGTGCTCATGGCCTGCGGCACAGCACAAGCTGCCCCCGCCTCAACCCCGTTGCCGGACTTGCAGTCGTTCGCGGGTTCCACCGTGGAGCCGGTGCATTGCAGGCGGTACCGTCACTGCCATCGCCGGTGCTGGCGGCGCGGAGGCTACTGGCACTGCCGCCGGTGGTGCCACCGCTGCTGACGATCGTCGACTACGATTGTTGACAGACGATTCGAACCGGCTCTGCATGCTTGTGGTCGACGCGAGCGATGTTGGGCCGGTTCGTTTGCGGCGGCTTTGCGCGTGCGCATCGCCTATTGAACGCAGCCGTCGGCAACGCTATATTTCAGGTTGCCGCTTCCGCTCTCAGCTGATCTTTTCCCCGGGCGCATAAGCCTTGACGGCGAGCGCGTGGACTTTGCCCGCGAGCTCGGCGGCCAGCGTCTCGTTGACGAGCCGATGGCGGTCCAGCCGCGACTTGCCCACGAATACCTGTGCCTCGATCACGACGCGGAAATGACTCTCGCCGGTGCCCGGCGACCCGCCGTGTCCGGCATGCAGATGCGACTCGTTGATGACGTCGAGCCGCGTCGGCTGCAACGCCCGCTCGAGCTTTTCGCGGATCGTCGACTCGATCGACATGTGCCCCTTTCTTAATCGCGGCCGGCCTTAATCGTGGCCGGTCAGAATGGCGATCGGTTATGGCCGGCGTACAACGGTGCTTGCGATCGTGCAACGCTCATCTTGTGCGCGCTGCAGCTTGCGCACATACTGAAAGGCCATGAAGTTGGAATCGAAATACTTCGACAGCGTCCGCGTCAAGCCGGACCCCGAGCGCGTCGTGCGCGAGGAGGCGCCGGCCTGTCAGTGGAAGGGCTGTGTCGCGGCCGGCCTGCATCGGGCGCCGAGAGGGCGGGGGCGCGAAGGCGAATACTTTCTGCTGTGCCTCGATCACGTGCGGCAATTCAACGCCTCCTACAATTACTTCCAGGGCATGAGCAATTCCGAGGTCGAGGCCTATCAGAAGGACAGCATCACCGGCCACCGGCCCACCTGGAAAGCGGGCGCCAACGCCTGGTCGCACGGCACCCGGGAGGGTAGGTCGAATGCCCCCGGCAGCCGCAACCCGTTCAATGATCCCCACGAGTTCTTTGCGCACGCCGCGGGTGCGGCCCGCGGTGACGGCTCGGAATCGCGCCGCGCCCTCAAGCCGCTGGAGCTGAAATCGCTCGAGTCCCTGGATCTGAGGCCCAATGCCACGCGCGACGAGATCAAGGCGCGGTTCAAGGAGCTGGTCAAGCGCCACCATCCCGATGCGAATGGGGGAGACAATAGGTCCGAAGACAAGTTGCGCGAAATCATCCAAGCTTATAACTATCTGAAGCAGGCTGGGCTCGTCTGAGGTCGGCCGCAACGTCCAGCGAGCAGCCCATCCCGGTGCGCGCAACTGCCAGGCACCGGCAAGTCATCCGGAAACGAAACGACATGCCAGTCCAAGCCCAAGCCGGGGTCCCCGGCCTGCCGGACATGAAAGTGTCCGTCCGCCAGCTCTTCGGCATCGATACCGACCTCGAGGCGCCCGCCTATTCCAAGGCGGACGACCACGTGCCCGACATCGACAATGACTACGTCTTCAACCGTGACGTGACGCTCGCGATCCTCGCCGGCTTCAAGCACAACCGGCGCGTGATGATCCAGGGCTATCACGGCACGGGCAAATCGACCCATATCGAGCAGGTGTCGGCGCGACTGAATTGGCCCTGCATCCGCGTCAACCTCGACAGCCACGTCAGCCGCATCGATCTCGTCGGCAAGGACGCCATCGTGCTGAAGGAGGGCAAGCAGGTCACCGAGTTCCGCGAGGGCATCCTGCCCTACGCGCTGCAGAGCAACACGGCGCTGTGCTTCGACGAGTACGATGCCGGCCGCCCGGACGTCATGTTCGTGATCCAGCGCATCCTGGAGCAGTCGGGCAAGCTCACGCTGCTCGACCAGTCGAAAGTGATCCGGCCGCATCCAGCGTTTCGGCTGTTCTCGACCACCAACACCATTGGTCTGGGTGACACCTCCGGCCTCTATCACGGCACCCAGCAGATCAACCAGGGCCAGATGGACCGCTGGTCGATCGTGGCGACGCTGAACTACCTGCCGCACGACGAGGAAACCCGCATCGTGCTGGCCAAGGCGAAGAGCTTCGCCAAGACCGATGCCAGGCGCAAGATCGTCTCCAACATGGTGCGGGTGGCCGATCTCACGCGCTCGGCCTTCATCAACGGGGACCTCTCCACGGTCATGAGCCCGCGCACGGTGCTGACCTGGGCCGAGAACGCCGAGATCTTCAACGACATCGGCTTCGCCTTCCGCGTCACTTTCGTCAACAAGTGCGACGAGCTGGAGCGGCCGCTGGTCGCCGAGTTCTACCAGCGCTGCCTGGGCGAGGAGCTGCCCGAGAGCGCGGCCAACGTCGCGCTGAGCTGAGGGGACGCGGCCGATGGCGGCGAGCTCGGGCTCAAATCGCAAGGAATCTCCCGCCGAGCCCTTCAAGCGGGCGCTCGGCCTTTGCGTGCGCGCCATCGCCGGCGACGGCGAGGTGCAGGTGAGCTACGCCCCCGGCAAGCCCGAGATCGACGGCAAGATCGTGCAGCTGCCCGAGCCCTCGCGCGTGCCCTCGCGCCAGGAGGTGGCCGTGATCCGCGGCTGGGCCGACAGCTTGGCGCTGACCGCGGCTTGCCACGACGTCAAGCTGCACGCCCGGCTGGCGCCGCGGGCCGGCCCCGCGCGTGCCGTGTTCGAGGCGGTCGAGCGGGCGCGCATCGAGGCGCTGGGCGCCAACCGCATGCCGGGCATGGCCTCCAATCTCACCGCACGGGTCGAGGATCAGTACGGCCACGGCCGCTACGCCGAGATCACCGAGCGGGCCGATGCGCCGCTAGAGGATGCGCTGGCCCTGATCGTGCGCGAGCGGCTCACCGGCGCGGCGCCCCCCGAGACGGCCAAGGCCATGGTGGAGCTGTGGCGCCCCTTTGTCGAGGACCGTGCGGGCCGCGCCTTGTCCCGCATGGAGAAGCTCGCCGAGGACCAGGAGACGTTCGGCCGGCAGCTGCGCGATCTGCTCAAGTCGCTCGACCTCTCCGACGAGCGCTCCGATGGTGACCGCGAGGAGGGCGAGGACGACGAGCAGGATCCCGAGAGCGGCGAGCAGAACGCGGACGACAACGCCGAAGGCCAGGACAGCCAGGACCAGGCGAGCGAGGACCAACGCGGCGACGGCGAGGAGGGCGAAACCACCGAGACCTCGCAGGATGCCGATGCCGACCAGTTCGACGCCGATGCCGACGGCGAGGAGATGGCGGACGCGCGCGAGCCCTGGCGGCCCAACTACAGTGTGCTCGATAACCCGGAGGCGCACGGCTACAAGGTCTTCAGCCGCGCCAACGACGAGGAGATCGCAGCCGACAGTCTCTCCACGCCCGACGAGCTGGAGCGCCTGCGCAGCTTCCTCGACAAGGAGCTGCGCAGCCTGCAGGGCGCAGTCGCCCGCCTCGCCAACCGCCTGCAGCGCAAGCTGCTGGCGCAGCAGAACCGCGCCTGGGATTTCGATCTCGAGGAGGGCACGCTGGACGCGGCGCGCCTCACCCGCATCATCATCGACCCGATGCATCCCCTGTCGTTCAAGCACGAGCGCGAAGCGGACTTCCGTGACACCGTGGTCACGCTGCTGCTCGACAACTCGGGCAGCATGCGCGGCCGGCCGATCATGGTGGCGGCCTGCTGCGCCGACATCCTGGCGCGCACGCTCGAGCGCTGCGGCGTCAAGGTCGAGATCCTGGGCTTCACCACCCGGGCCTGGAAGGGCGGGCAGGCGCGCGAGCAATGGCTGGCGGCCGGCAAGCCCGCCAATCCGGGCCGTCTGAACGATCTGCGCCACATCGTCTACAAGCCGGCGGATGCGCCCTGGCGCCGCTCCAAGCGCTCGCTCGCGTTGATGATGCGCGAGGGCCTCCTGAAGGAGAACATCGACGGTGAGGCGCTGGCGTGGGCGCACAAGCGCCTGCTGGCGCGGCCGGAGCGCCGCCGCATCCTGATGATGATCTCCGATGGCGCGCCGGTGGATGATTCGACGCTGTCGGTGAACACCGGCTGCTATCTCGAGCGCCACCTGCGTCAGGTGATCGAGGAGATCGAGACGCGCTCCCCCGTCGAGCTGCTCGCCATCGGCATCGGCCACGACGTCACGCGCTACTACCGCCGCGCCGTTACCATCACCGATCCGAGCGAGCTCGCCGGCGCCATGACGGACAAGCTGGTCGAGATGTTCGAGGAGGGCGCCCCAACCAGGGCGCCGGTGCAGCCTGCGCCCTCCGCACGCCGCAAACTCAAGCCGCACTAGCGCCACCTGCCGCGAAGCAGCGGCATCACCTGGCGCACGAGGAACCTCGAGCCCGACCATGACGGATGCGAACAGGTTTTCCCGCCTCGATCGCCGCACGATGCTGGGCGGCCTGCTGGCCAGCGCGGGCGTTGGGGCCGGTGTAACGCTGGTATCCGGACGCGGCCACGCAGAGGACAAGGATCCACCGCCGCCCGCGAGCATCGAGAGCATCGAGATCGTCGCCCAGCCGATTGCGCATTTCGAGCGCAGCCGGCCGGAGGTGAAGCGCTTCGGGCCGCTCGAGTTCCGCGGCGGCCTCGTGCTGGGCTCCTCGTCGGTGAACTTCGGCGGCTGGTCGGCGCTCGTCATGGAGCCGGCCGGAAAGAGCCTGCTTGCCATCTCCGACGTCGGCAGCTGGCTCACCGCCGATCTCGCCTACAACGGCCGCCGGCCGAGCGGGTTCTCCCGTGCGCGTCTCGGCCCGCTGCTCGACAAGGGCGGGCGGCCGCTCGGCAGCAAGGTCGAGCAGGACGCCGAGGCCGCGGTGCTCATCGATGGCACCTTGCAGAACGGCACCTTGCTGATCGGCTTCGAGCGCAACCACCGCATCGACCGTTATCCGATCCGCGACGGGGCGGTCCTGGCTCCCGACGGCGCCTTGAAGATGCCGCCCGAGGCCAAGCGCATGCAGCCCAATCAGGGCATCGAGACCCTCACCGTCCTCAAGGGCGGCCGGCGCAAGGGCTCGGTCGTCGCGTTCGCCGAGCGCTTCACGCGCGGCAGCGGCTATCACACCGGCTGGATCTGGGTCGGCGGCGAGCCGCAACGCCTGCAGCTCAAGGACATCGACGGTTTCAACATCACCGGCGCGGCCGGCCTGCCGGACGGCGGCCTGCTGGTGCTGGAGCGCTATTTCCGCTGGACCGAAGGTGTGAAGATGCGCCTGCGCCGCATCGCCGCGAGCGAGATCGCGCCCGGCGCGCGCATCACCGGCACCGCGCTGGTCCAGGCCGACTCGGGCTTCGAGATCGACAACATGGAGGGCATCGCGGTGCATGCCGGCGCCGGCGGCGAGACCGTCGTCTCGCTGATCTCGGACAACAATTTCAATCCCCTGCTGCAGCGCACGGTGTTCCTGCAGTTCACGCTGCTCGACGCGGAACCGAAGAGCGCGACGTCGCCGAGGACGTGAGATGGGCGAAGCCGGTCGCGATATCCGCATCCGTCACGCGCTCGAGCCCGGCGATCTCGGCATGGTTGTGCATCTGCACGGGGTGATCTACGCGCGCGAGTGGGGCCTCGACACCAGTTTCGAGCCCTACGTGGCAAAGCCGTTGGCGGAGTTCGCCATGAGCGGCGCCGGCCGCCTGTGGATCGCCGAGCAGGAGGGGCGCGTGGTCGGCTCGGTCGCCATGGTCGACGCCGGCGACACCGTTGGCCAGCTCCGCTGGTTTCTGCTCGTTCCCGAGGCGCGCGGCACCGGTCTCGGCCGGCGCCTGCTGCAGGAGGCGCTGGCCTACGCGCGCGAGCGCGGGTTTGCCCACGTCTACCTGTGGAGCTTTGCCGACCTCGCCGATGCGCTGCGGCTCTATCAGCGCGCCGGCTTCAGGGTCACCGAGCGCAAGAGCGGCATCGTCTGGGGCGCGGAGCGCACCGAGGTGCGCATGGATATGAGCTTGGACGCTTGAAGCGATCGTCATACCTGGGCTTGTCCCCGGTATCCGGCTATCAGCACGTTCCGGAGCGAACGGCACCATGGATCCCGGTGACGAGCACTGGGATGACAGCTACGCTGCGGCCGCCGCCTCGCTCTGCGCCTTCTTGATGTCGCGCCGGAGCTTCTGGCAGCGCTCGGAGAGGTCGTCCTCTTTGGCCTTCAGCAGGAACGCATCGAGGCCGCCCCGGTGCTCCAGCGTCTTCAGCGCGTGCGCGCTGATGCGCAGCCGCACCTTGCGCTGCAGCTGGTCGGAGATCAGCGTCACCTCGACCAGGTTTGGCCGGAACACGCGCCGGGTCTTGTTCTCGGCATGGCTGCGCCGGTTGCCGGACATCGGCAGCTTGCCCGTCAACTCACATTGCCGCGTCATGCAAAGCTCCTCGTCGCCGGCCGATTGCTGGGATTGTTGGGCGCCGTTCTATACCAGAGGCTGGCGGCGTCAAGGCCCGTGGCCACCCCGTGTGCCAATCCGGGCCGCGCATGATGAAATTCTTTACGCCTTCGACCTAGGATGGCCGAGACACACATTTGACGCAAAACCGGCTACCGTTGGCCGGCAACCGTTGGAACGAGTGCGGCAGGTTTGCGTTTCGTTTTGTAAGTCGCGAGGGCAGCGTATGTCGTCCAAGTCCGCCACGGTTGCTGCCAGAAGCGTTCATTCCCTCTTTGCCGCCCTATCGCTGTCGGTGCTCGCCGCGGGTTCGCCCGCCCAGGCCGCCGACAACTGGCCGGCCAACATGCGGGCCCTCTACGACGTTAATTTCAACGGCTTCAACATCGGTACGCTCGAGTTCGTGTCGCAGGCCGAGCAGCAGAGCTACACGCTGGTCGCCAATGCCAAACTGTCCGCGTTGCTCGGCGCGATCACGTGGGATGGGCATACCCGCAGCTTCGGTATGATCGCCAAGGCGGCGCCCCAGCCTGCCGCCTTCACCCTCGACTTCAGGACCAACCGGGGCATCGGCTCGACCAAGATGGGCTTCGACGGCGGCGCCGTCACCAAGATCGCGCACCTGCCGCCGCCGGTCGTCCACCCGGAGGCCATCCCGCTGCGCGCGGATCACCTCAAGGGCGTGGTCGATCCGCTCTCCGCCGTCATGCTGCTGTCGCGCGGCTCGAGCGCCAACCCGTGCGAGCGGCGCATCCCGATCTTCGACGGGCGGGAGCGCTTCGACCTGCTGTTCAGCTACAAGGGCGAGATGAAGGTCACCGAGCAGCTGCCGAGCGGGCAGCCCGGCATCGCCTTCGTCTGCAAGGTTAGATATCTGCCGATCGCGGGCCACAAGGTCGATAGCGAGACGAGATTCATGGCCGCCAGCAACGAGATCGAAGTGGCGCTGCGCCCGATCCCGGCCGCCAATGTGTTCGTGCCCTACCAGATCAACATTCCCACCATGGCCGGCTCGGCCACGATCGTCTCAAAGCGCGTGGAGATTGCCTCGCCCGGCAAGCCCGAAATTGCGCTGCTGCATTAGAGCAGGATCGCCGCCTCATCTTTATTCCGCAAGGCTCGGTGGGGCTCTGCTATCTTTTGTTGCGCGCTGCTTTTTTGGCCTCCGCTCTTGATATTGTCGCACCACTCTGCAATGCCTCCGTCACGATCTCGTCGTGAGGACAGTTGCGAATGAGTCTCGATCTCGCAAATCGCATCCGCAATGTGACGGCCGTGCTCGGGCCCACCAACACGGGCAAGACGCATCTCGCCATCGAGCGCATGCTGGGCCACGAGTCGGGGCTCATCGGCCTGCCGCTGCGCCTGCTGGCGCGCGAGGTCTACGACAAGATCGCTGCGCGCATCGGCGCGGACCGCGTGGCGCTCGTTACGGGCGAGGAGAAGATCAAGCCCGAGCGGGCGCGCTATATCGTGTGCACGGTCGAGGCGATGCCGCGCGATGCGGACGTCGCGTTCCTCGCCATCGACGAGGTGCAGCTCGCCGCCGATCCCGAGCGCGGCCACGTCTTCACCGACCGCCTGCTGCATGTGCGCGGCAAGAGCGAGACGCTGCTGCTCGGCGCGCACACCATGCGCGAGGCCATCGCCGACCTCATTCCGGGCGCCAACTTCATCTCCCGGCCGCGGCTCTCCAAGCTCGCCTACGCGGGCGAGAAGAAGATCACCCGGTTGCCACCGCGCACCGCCGTCGTCGCCTTCTCGGCCTCCGAGGTGTACGCCATCGCCGAGCTGATCCGCCGCCAGCGCGGCGGCGCGGCTGTCGTGCTTGGCGCGCTCTCGCCGCGCACCCGCAACGCGCAGGTGGCGCTCTACCAGTCGGGCGACGTCGACTTCCTGGTGGCGACCGATGCCATCGGCATGGGCCTCAACCTCGACGTCGATCACGTGGCGTTCGCCGGGTCGCGCAAGTTCGACGGCCAGGTGCATCGGCTGCTGACACCGGGTGAGCTCGCCCAGATCGCCGGCCGTGCCGGCCGCCACATGAACGACGGCACCTTCGGCGTCACCGGCACCGTCGAGCCCTTCTCCGCCGATGTGATCGACCGGCTCGAGACCCACAATTTCGAGAGCGTGAAGTCGCTGCAGTGGCGCAGCCGCGATCTCGACTTTGCCTCCCTCGACCGGCTGCACGACAGCCTGCGCGAGGCGCCGCGCGAGGTGCGCCTCGCCCGCGCCCGCGCGGCCGACGATGTCACCGCGCTCGAGCATCTGAGCCGCGACCCGGAGGTGGTGCGCTTTGCCGTGGCGCGGGCGGCGGTCGGCCGCCTCTGGGACGTGTGCCAGATCCCCGACTATCGCAAGATCTCCACGCAGAACCATGTCGAGCTGGTGGCGACCCTCTACAAATTCCTGATGTCCGACACGGAGCGGATCCCGGAGGACTGGTTCGCCAAGCAGGTGGCCTTCGCCGACCGCACCGACGGCGACATCGATACGCTCGCCAACCGCATCGCCCACATCCGCACCTGGACCTTCGTGTCGAACCGGATGGATTGGCTGGCCGACCCCGGGCACTGGCAGGAGCGCACGCGGGCGATCGAGGACGCGCTTTCCGATGCGCTGCACGAGCAGCTCACCCAGCGTTTCGTCGATCGGCGCACCAGTGCCCTGATGCGCGGCCTGAAGGACAAGGATCAGCTCGACGCCGAGATCGCCGAGGACGGCGCGGTCAAGGTTGCGCAGCACTACGTCGGACGGTTGAAGGGCTTTCGCTTCTATCCCGAGACCGAGGCGGAAGGCATCCACGGCAAGGCCACGCGCAACGCCGCGGCCCACGTGCTGACCAAGGAGCTGGCGCTGCGCGTGCGCCGGGTGGTGTCGGCCAAGAGCGATGCGTTCGCGCTCGGTCGCGGGGGCACCATCATGTGGCGCGGCGAGCAGATCGCGCAGCTGGAAGCGGGCGAGGACCCGCTCAAGCCGCTCCTCGTGCTGCTCACGGACGAGCATCTGCCCGCGGCCGACAAGGAGCGGGTGCAGGAGCGGCTCAACGCCTGGGCGGCCGAGCTGATCGGCGAACGGCTCAAGCCCCTGGTCGAGATCGCCAATGCCCAGGAGATTGCCGGGCTGGCGCGCGGCATCGCCTTTCGCCTCAACGAGAACTTCGGCGTGCTGCAGCGCGAGAGCATCGCCGAGGAGCTGCGCTCGCTCGATCAGCCGGCCCGCGCGCAGCTGCGCAAGTACGGCGTGCGCTTCGGCGCCTTCAACATCTACTTCCCCGCCCTATTGAAGCCTTCGTGCACCGAGCTCGCCGCCACGCTGTGGATGCTCAAGCATGGGCCCGCGCATGGCCTCGACCTTGCCGCGATGCCCGAGATGCCGCGCCCCGGCCTCACCTCGCTGCCCGTGTCGGCGACGGTGCCCGAGGCGTTCTACCGCGTTGCCGGTTTTCATACCTGCGGTCCGCGGGCCGTGCGCATCGACATGCTGGAGCGGCTCGCCGACCTCATTCGCCCGATGCTGGCCTGGCGTCCCGATCCGGCGCGGCCCACGTTCTCGCCCAAGGGCGCAACCGGCGACGGCGGCTTCCGGGCGACGCCGGACATGATGTCGATTCTCGGCTGCTCGGCGGACGAGCTGGGGAACGTGCTGAAGGTGCTGGGCTTCTGGGCGGAGCGCAGGCCCATTGTGCCTGCAGCCGACCCGCCGCCGGTGCCAGAGGCCGCTGAGCCGACCGCAGCCCTACCGAGCGAGCCGATGGAGGTGGCGGCAGCCGAGGGGGCCGCGGGGGCCACAGAACCGGCAACGGTCGCCGCCGAGGCACCGCTCCAAGCCGCAGAGCCGGAGGTTTCCTCTGCGGCGGTCGCGCCAGCGTCCCCCCCTGAAGCGCAGAGCGACCCGGCCACTGAGGCATCCGCCGAAGCCGCCGCAAGCGCTGAAACGCCGGCCCTGGCAGTAGCGCCGGCGGAGCAGAAGTTCGAGGAGGTCTGGCGGCCGCGGCGGCGGGGGCGCGCCTTCGAGGCGGAGGGAAGGGAACGGCGGCCGCATCGTATGCGGCGCAGGGACACGGTGCAGGGTGCCAAAGCCGACACCGGGCGGCGCGAGCAGGTCCAGGATCAAGGTCAGGCTCCTCAGGTTGCGGACGGGGAACAGAAGGACCAGGGGCGCGACAAGCCGCGGGGGTGGGTCGCGGGGCAGCACAAGCCTGCCAGCCGGGATCGTGACAAAGGGGCTGGCCAGGGGGCGGGTCAGAGGGCCGGCCAGAAACCGGACCAAAGACCCCACAAGGCCGGGTTCAAGCGCCGCGAAGGCGGCAAGCCGCGCGAGGAGCGCCCACCGCGTTTCCATGCCCAGGCCTCGCCATCGACGGCGAAAGGGGCGTTCGATCCCGATTCGCCGTTTGCGGCGCTGAGCACGCTCAAGGCGGCCTTGGAGAAGCGCAGCCAGGAATGAGCGGCGGACCATGACCGGCAAGCACGAGAAGGCCCCCACCCGAGAGGCGCAGGAGGGCCAATTGAGTGGGACGCAGCGGCTCGACAAGTGGCTTTGGTTTGCGCGGGTGTCGAAATCCCGCACGTTGGCGGCGGGCCTGGTGGAGGCCGGCAAGGTGCGCGTCAATCGCACCAGAATCACCAAGCCCAGTCATACCGTTCGCCCGGGCGACGTTCTCACCGTCGCGCTGCGAGGTCACGTGCAGATCCTCAAGATAGCGGCCCCCGGCGCCCGCCGAGGACCGCCGGCAGAAGCGCGCCTGCTCTATGAGGTGCTCACTCCGGCCGCCACGGCCTCGCCGGCGGGAACTGCCGCCCCCGCCTTGCGGGAGCGCGGCACCGGCCGGCCCACCAAGCGCGAGCGCCGCATGACCGACCGGCTCGACGAGGCCAACTGAGTCGGTCGCCGCAGCATCGCTGCATTACCGCTTGCGGCGTTCCGGCGATCTGTGGCAACAGAGCGGCGGGCAGATAACCGGCTGCGGAGACGGCCTGGCGCAGGCTGGCCGCGGCGACAAGCTTCGGAAATCCATGACCTATATCGTCAACGAGAACTGCATCAAGTGCAAGTTCACCGACTGCGTGGAGGTCTGCCCCGTCGACTGCTTCTACGAGGGCGACAATATGCTCGTCATCCACCCCGACGAGTGCATAGACTGCGGAGTTTGTGAGCCGGAATGCCCAGTCGACGCAATAAAGCCCGACACCGAGCCAGGCTTGGAGAAGTGGCTCGAGCTCAATCGAGAGTATTGCGAGAAATGGCCCAATATCACCTCCAAGAAAGAGTCGCCGCCGGACGCCGACAAATTCCGTGACGAAAAAGATAAGTTCAAGAAATACTTCTCTACGGAGCCCGGAAGCGGAGACTAGCAGCTCTCGTACGTGCCCTTTACAGGCCAGGCACGCAGGGATTGCATAGAATGGTCTTATCGCCCGTTACGCGTATTTAAGCATCCAAGCGGCTGGCGTGTGCGATAAGCGCGTCCAGAGGCTTCAAAATGCGTGAAGTTTGTGTTATGGTCTTGCGACTGGTGTAGGCCTGAACAAACTCGGAACTGAAGATCCGCATTTGAATGCGGCCATCGCTGCGCAATGGCGCCCACTGCGCCAGCCTTGACGAGATGCGCGCAGCTGTGGGCAGTCAAGCCCTACATAGCGGCATGAGGGCCTTGAGGCACTCCCGATTGGGATTGCCACTAGGAACGCGAGCGAGAGGGAGGAAGCGACGGTGCGTCGGCGGTCCATGCCGGCGCGCGCAGGTGTGGATGCGCGCAATCTGTGCGTGTTGGAAGGCAGAACTACAACCTTCGGTGAGAGTGGGACGATCAACATGCCAAAGAAAATGACCCCAAGCAAGAGCGTCGCGAAGAAGCCTGTGGCGAAGAAGCATTCGGCGCCCAGGCCGAGCGGCCGCTCCGCGTCTCCCGTTAAGGTTGCAGCGCCCAAGGCGCAATCGGCCAAGCTCAAGACAAAGCAGGTGGTAAAGGTGGCTGCGGCGAAGGCAGGCCAGGCCAAGAAAGCGCCGCCGGCCAAGAAGTCTGCACCCGTTGCGGCCAAGGTCGTGGCCACGAAGGTCCTGGCGGGCAAGCCCGTCGTTCCGCCCAAGGCCGCCCCGGCGCCCCACCAACACGCTGTCGCCAAGCCCGCGCCGGCAAAAGGCGTGGTGATGCCGCGGCCGTTGCCCCCGGGTCTGCGCCCCGCCGTGCCTGCGGGCGCCAGGGCGATGCCGGCTGCGGCGAACAAGCAGCCCGGTCAGGCGATTACCGCGACGCCGAAGGCTATGGCCGAGAAGGTGGCCGCGGCCCGCCAGCAGGCAGCCGCGGCCGCCGCCGCCGCGGCAGCCAACAAGAAGCCAGTCAGCCAGCGGCACGGCTTCAAGATCAACGAGTGGATCGTCTATCCCGCGCATGGCGTCGGCCGCGTCGTCGCCATCGAGGAGCAGGAGATCGCCGGCATGTCGCTCGAGCTGTTCGTCATCACGTTCGAGAAGGACAAGATGACGCTCAGGGTTCCGACCGGCAAATCGGCGAGCGTCGGCATGCGCAAGCTCGCCGAGGAGGGCATCGTCAAGCGCGCGATGGAGACGCTCAAGGGCCGCGCGCGGGTCAAGCGCACGATGTGGAGCCGGCGCGCCCAGGAGTACGAGGCCAAGATCAACTCCGGCGACCTCATCGCCATCGCCGAGGTGGTGCGCGACCTCTACCGCTCGGAGAGCCAGCCCGAGCAGTCCTACTCGGAGCGTCAGCTGTACGAGGCGGCGCTGGATCGCATGGCGCGCGAGATCGCCGCGGTCGACAAGCTCGACGAGCGCGGCGCCGTGCAGCGCATCACCGAGGTGCTGTCCAAGAGCGCCAAGGGCCGCCGCATCGCTGCCGAGGAGGCCGAGGTCAAGGCCGCCTGAGGCTCCACGTCGTCCACCAATATCCCGCCCGGCTGCCTTGCGGCCGGGCGGCTTTGCTTTGTGCGCCCCTATCTCTCGGCGCCGGTCCGTCCTGCACCGATGGTTGCCGTCTCAAGGATCTCGAGCTGGCCGCCGGCCGACAGGTCGATGGTCAGGCCGTTGCGATCCTCGATCCAGCCTCTGACGCGCACAGTGCGGCCTGCGAGCCCCTTGGCATCGCGGGCCTGATCCCCGGGCAGGTCGAGATCGCCACGCCGCACCGAGACGGAGAGGCCGCGCGGCAGCCCCTGCTGCAAGCCGCGCCTCTGGCCGGCGTCGAAATTCAGATAGACCGTGCCCCGGGCCTGCCCCACCCGCGCAATGCGGCCCTCGATCAGCTGGAAGGTGGTGCGATAGCGCGCCAGCTCGGACAATCGCTCGGCGGACCGCACCTGGTATGCGGCCTCTGCCCACAAACCCCGCTTCGCCTCGCGCGCGAGCCGCTCGCTGGCCAGCAGGGCCTCGGCGCAGGCGCGATTTCCCGCCAGCGTGTAGGCGCGGGCAAGGCCCTGCTCCAGCATGTGGCCCTGCAGCCAGCGCCGCTCCCCGCCCTGCACGATGTAGGCGTGCCCCTGCAGCCGTCCGTAGCGATCGGCGCGCTCGCCGCCGAAGCCGATGTCGATGGACCTGCCGAGCGCGAGCGCCTCCAGCTCCGCCTTCGCCGCGACCTCCATCGGCCATTGGCCGGGTTCGGCCCCGGCATCGAGCGCGCGCGGCGCCAGCGCCCCGATCAGCCGCAGCTCGCTGCCGTCATCGAGCGCAACCGTCTCCCCGTCGATGACGCGCGCCACCGTGCGCTGTGGGCCGGACTCGAGACCGGCACAGGCTTCCGGCCTCACGGGGACCTGAGCCGTGGCCGTCGCACCTGTCAGGAGTTGGACGCCGGCCGCGAGAGCGAGAACCCAGCGAGACTCGCGCGGCCCCATGGCTGCAGATTGGGTTTCAGCCGCCACTCGGTTTCCGCCTTGGACCGCAGCGCGTCACTTCCGCCTGGCAAACATCTGCTCGATCAACGCTTCGGCGCGCTCAAGTCCTTCGTCGGTAAACACTACCGATTTCGCCTTGCTGGCCGGATTGGAGATGAAGCCCTTCTCGTGCAGCCGATCCATGGCATCCCAGGGAAACGATTTCCACGCCCGGTCGGCGTCATGCAATCCAAGGTGCAGCAACGCGAGAACAGCGTCGTCGATGCGATCGGTATCGAGATCCATGGGGCCCGCTCCATCAACCGGGAGCATTCGCTCTCGGGGAATTTCCGCGAGATTCCGGCAAATAGCAATGGTCTGGACTAGGGACAGGCGCGCAATTCTACTGGCGATCAACCAGCGTGTTTGGGCTTGGATGATGCCTTTCCCTTGCGCGACGCGGGACGCTTCGTCAAGCGCTCGAGCTGCTTGCGGACAGCTGCTTCGTTGACGCGCGTCGGGTCGAAGCGTGGGCCCCGCCACTCGATGAATTCCTCATGGCGCTCGTGATCAGGGTCGGCGATTGCTTCGAGGTACTCGGCATAGCCCCATGGGCCTCCAACGTCTTCCGGCGGGCAGGCCCCCTTGGCGTCGAGCAGCCGGGGATAGGTTGCGTCCGCCGCCGCGGGAGAAACCGCTTCCACCTTGACGGTATGCTCCCAGCCATCGCCGAAGTCATACGTATACTTGATGCCCTTGGCGCCGCCTTGCTTCAGCAGCTCGGCCAACGTTGCTTTGCTGGCAGAACGCACATCGGCATCAGCGAAATCGGGATCGATGAGGCTCCACCGTCCGCCACGCGTGCGAAACTCGTAGAGGTGGTAGTTCTCCCAACCCATGACGATTTGAATCACGAGATGCAGATCGTCCAGGCGGATATCAGCCGGGACCTCCACGCGCCGCACGACAGGAGGTTTCACGTGGTCGAGCGTGATTTTGAGGCGTGCAATTTCGCTGGCTTTGTTCATGCCGTCAGACTAGCCGGAGAGCTTCATCCACCCAAGATCGGCGTGATGCTCATCCACATCTTGCAAGTGTTGCAAGTGCCCACCGCATATTGGTCCGGCACATACCATCCGGTTGCGAGCCCGGAAAAACAGGTGGTCAGCAGATTTGCTTGCCCTGCTCAGGCGTGCAGCTTTCCACTAGAGTAGCAAACAAGGTGCTTCAGCAAGGAGGCTTCCATGGCTCGATATCTGAAGCGCGGCATGGACGCGGGCGCCATCAAGGCGGCCGATGCCAAGGTGCGCGAGACGGTGGAATCGATCCTTACCGAGGTCGAGACGCGGCGCGACGCGGCCGTGCGCGAGCTGTCGCAGAAGTTCGACAACTGGTCGCCGGATTCCTTCAAGCTGTCGCCGAGCGGGATCGAGCGGGCCATTTCGCAGGTAGGCAAGCGCGACCTCGACGACATCAAGTTCGCCCAGGCCCAGGTGCGCAATTTCGCACAGAAGCAGAGGGAGACGCTCAGGGACCTGGAGGTCGAGACGCTGCCCGGCGTGGTCCTCGGCCACCGGCACATCCCGGTCAACTCGATCGGCTGCTACGTGCCGGGCGGGCGCTATCCGATGGTCGCCTCCGCGCACATGTCGATCGTCACGGCGCGGGTCGCCGGCGTGCAGCGCATCATCGCCTGCGCGCCGCCCTTCAAGGGCGGGCCGCATCCGGCCATCGTCGCCGCCATGCACTTCGGCGGTGCGGACGAGATCTATGTGCTGGGCGGGGTGCAGGCGGTGGCGGCCATGGCGCTCGGCACCGATACGATCGAGCCTGTCGACATGATCGTCGGCCCCGGCAACGCCTACGTGGCGGAGGCCAAGCGCCAGCTGTTCGGCCGCGTCGGCATCGATCTGCTCGCCGGTCCCACCGAGACGCTGATCATCGCCGACGACAGCGTGGATGCCGAGATCTGCGCCACCGACCTGCTCGGCCAGGCCGAGCACGGCCCAACCTCGCCCGCCATCCTGATCACCAACTCCGAAAAGCTCGCGCGCGCCACCATGGACGAGGTCGCGCGGCTGCTGAAAATCCTCCCCACCGCCGATGCCGCCGGCAAGGCCTGGCAGGACTTCGGCGAGGTGATCGTGTGCGACGATGCCGCGGAGATGGTGCGCGAGGCCGACCGCATCGCCTCCGAGCACGTGCAGGTGATGACGCGCGATCCGGACTATTTCCTGGCGAGCATGAAGAACTACGGCTCGCTGTTCCTGGGGCCTCGCACCAACGTCGCCTACGGCGACAAGGTGATCGGCACCAACCATACGCTCCCCACCAGGAAGGCCGCCCGCTACACCGGCGGGCTGTGGGTCGGCAAGTTCCTCAAGACCTGCACCTACCAGAAGGTGCTGACCGACAAGGCCTCGGCCCAGATCGGCGAAGTCTGCTCGCGGCTGTGCATGCTGGAGGGCTTCTCCGGCCACGCCGAGCAGGCCAACGTGCGCGTGCGCCGCTACGGCGGCCGCAACGTGCCCTACGCCCAGGCGGCGGAGTGATCGCGCTGACGAACCTTGTCATCGACGTGCCGGCGAACTACAAATCTTATAGGAAAGGCGAGAGATGCCGGCCCGCCCAAAACCACCGCATCCGGGCGACCTGATCAAGACCATCAGATCGCTCGTCGGGCGAGGCAAGGTTGGCTTCACGGCTCACGCCCTCGAACTGCGGATGAAGGAGCGGGGTTTCGAGATCGATGACGTCTACCAAGTGCTTGCTCGGGGAGACATCCCAGGGACGATCGAACCCGGCAGAGAACCCGGAGAATGGAGGTGTCTCGTCGTCGGCCGATTGCAGTGGACCTCCCGGGAGGCGGGAGTGGCGACGGTCGTGGTCCGGAAGGACCGTCTGGTCGTCATCACCGTTGAATGGATGGACCCATGACTGCGCGCGCTGAGTTCTACTTGAAAGGTCGGCCGCTCCGAGACCGGGCATACCAGCTCCAGGGGGTCGGTCTTCCCAACGTGTATCTGCGCAACGGGGTCTCCATCGACATGGATCCCAACTACGGGAAGCTGATCACGATCGAGGATATCCCTGGTTTGCATCGTGCAATCGGTCTGCATATTGTCACCAAGCCCGGGGAGATGACGGGGCCGGAGTTGCGTTTCCTCCGCAAGCAAATGAGGCTGACTCAGGAGGCCCTTGCACACCGGCTTCGCGTCAATGTGCAAACCGTCGCCAACTACGAGAAGGGCAAGACCGGCATGGGCGCGGCGGAGACGGCGGTGCGCGCAATGTATGCTCTTCACGTCCTGCCGCCCGAAGTGCAGCCGAGCCTTGTCCGCGACTTCGTCGATGGCATCATGACCTCCCGGCCGGAGACGAAGTTGTCGGAGCAATCGAGACGGAGAATTGCCGGCTCGTGGCGCGAGGCCGGACAACGCAAGGCCGCCGCCTGAGATGCCGCCCACCCCGGAACTCCCCACCTCCCCCTCCTTTCGCCTCGACGGCAAGCGCGCGCTGGTGACAGGCGCGGGGCGGGGTATCGGCCTTGCCGCCGCTTCGGCGCTGGCGGACGCCGGGGCGCAGGTGACGCTGGCCGCCCGCACCGAGGCCGAGATCGAGGCGGCGGCCGCCGCCATTCGCGCCCGCGGGCAGAAGGCCGAGGCGTTGGTGCTCGATGTCACCGATCTTGCGGCCACGCAGGCCGCCATCGCCCGGGCCGAGCCCTTCAACATCCTGATCAACAACGCCGGCACCAACCGCCCGAAACCCCTCGTCGATGTGACGATCGACGATTTCGACGCCATCATGGGCCTCAACGTGCGCGCGGCCTATTTCGCGGCTCAAGCGGTGGCGCGCCGGCTGCTCGCGGCCAAGCAGCCCGGCTGCATCATCAACATCTCCTCGCAGATGGGTCACGTCGGCGCCGCGCGGCGCACGGTCTATTGCGCGTCGAAGCACGCCATGGAAGGCTTCACCAAGGCGATGGCGATCGAGTTGGCCCCCAGCAACATCCGCGTCAACTCGGTGGGGCCGACGTTCCTGGACACCCCGCTGACGCGCCCGTTCTTCGAGAACGCGGCGTTCAAGTCCGAGGTGCTCTCCAAGATCAAGCTCGGCCGGCTCGGCAAGGTGGAAGACGTGACGGGCGCGATCGTCTTCCTCGCCTCCGACGCCTCGGCGCTCGTCACCGGCACCTCGCTTCTCGTCGACGGCGGCTGGACGGCGGAGTAGGCCGGGTGGATCCCTCTCCCCACGCGGGTGGAGCGAGAGGCAGAGGTAACAGGGCGTGGGGAGAGGGAGACAACACATGCAGGTCGAAGTCGCGGTGATCGGGACGGGCTGGTGCGGGGGCATTCGCGCAGAGACGCTGTCGCGCACCGCGCTCGTGCACAAGCTGCACATCTGCGAGATCCGGCCTGACCGCCTGGCCGAGGTGCACAAGCTCACCAAGGCCGCCACCGCCACGCTCGACTATCAGGACATCATCAAGAACCCGGATATCTCCGTGGTCTATATCTCCACCACGCCCGAGCAGACGCATTTTCCAATCGCGCGCGATTGCCTCAAGGCCGGCAAGCACGTGCTGCTGGAGAAGCCGATCGCGCTCGAATTGTGGGAGGCCGATACGCTGATCACGCTGGCCAAGCGCGGCGGGCTCAAATTCACCATCGGCTATTCGCAGCGCTTCAACACCAAGATCGCATACGCCAAGAAGAAGATCGCCGACGGCACGCTGGGCCGGCCCGTGAGCGTGATGGTCAGCCGGCATCTCTCCCGCAGCCTCGGCAAGAAGATCGCCTCGCGCGTGAAGCTGTCGCCGGCGGCGATGGAATCCACCCACGACCTCGATTTCGTGTTCTGGCTGCTCGAGCCGGCCAAGCCGGTGCGCGTCTACTCGCAGGGTGCCTACGGCTACATGCAGCCCGTCAACGGCTCCTACGACATCATGTGGACGACGGTGACCATGGACAACGGCGTGCTGGTCGCCATCGGCGGCGGCTGGAACCTGCCGCCGAGCTATCCCAACTACTGCGCGACCTGGATCGAGATCACCGGCACCGAGGGCTCGCTGTTCCTCGATGACACGCAGCGCGACAACTGGCTGAGCACGGTGTCGGAAGGCACGCGGTTTCCCATGTCGACCATGCCGGGCGAGCAGGTCGACCACGTGTTCGCCGGCCAGATGGGACCGGAGACCATCCATTTCCTCGAGTCGGTGATCCTGGACCGTCCCGTGATGGTGACGCCCGAGAGTGCGCGCACGGTGATGGAAGTGTACACCGCGGCCGACCTGTCGCCCGAGCGGAACGCGCCGATCGACCTGCCGCTGTCGAACGAAGCCATTTCGGCGATCTCCGACATGACGGCGGCACGGCGATAGCGCCTACCATCGACTCCGTCATTCCCGCGAGCGCAGCGTCAGCGGGAATCCAGCGTTACGCGCATCCCCTGGTTCTGGATTCCCGCTCTTCGCTGCGCTTGGCGGGAATGACGATCTCGCGACCAACGCCGGTCGGCGGAAATTACCGTTCTTCGCCGGTCTCCGCTTCGGCGAGCTTGCCGCGCCAGTCCCGACGGGTGAGGAACGAGATCGCCGACGCCGCCAGCAGCGCGCCACAGATTGCAAGCAGCGTCGCTGCGATCGGCCGATTGAAGAAGATCGTCCAATCACCGCTCGACATGAGCAGCGACTGGCGCAGGCTGAGCTCGAAGGTCGGCGCGATCACGAGCCCGAGCACCAGCGGCGCGGGATCGAAATCGAACTTGCGCAGGCCGTAGCCCACCACGCCCATGATCAGCATGATCCACACGTCGACCACCGAGTGGTTCACCTCGTAGACGCCGATGATGCAGAACATGATGATGAGCGGGTAGAGATAGGCGTACGGGATGCGCAGCACGCTCACGAACAGCCCCACGAGCGGCAGGTTGAGCGCCAGCAGCATCAGGTTGCCGACATACATCGAGGCGATGAAGCCCCAGAACACCTGCGGGTGCTCGCTGACGAGCATGGGCCCGGGCGGAACGCCGTGGATCAGCAGCGCCGCCATCAGCACGGCAGTGACCGGCCCGGTGGGCAGCCCCAGCGCCAGCATCGGCACGAAGGCGCCGGTGGAGGCGGCATTGTTGGCCGATTCCGGGCCGGCGACACCCGCGACCGCGCCTTTGCCGAATTCCTCCGGCGTCTTGGAGATGCGCTTCTCCAGCGCATAGGAGAGGAAGCTCGAGATGATGTGGGCGGAGCCGGGCACGATGCCGACCAGGAACCCCAGCACCGAGCCGCGCGCGATCGGCGCCGCCGATTGGCGCCATTCCTCCCGGCTCGGCATCAGCTCGGCCAGGCGCGGCGGCGCGATCCTCACTCTGGTCGTGCTGCTGGGGGTGGACAGGATTTCGCCGAGTCCGAACAGGCCGACCGCAACCGGCACGATGCCGATGCCGTCACCCAGCTCCTTGATGTCGAAGCTGTAGCGGAAGTGCCCGGTCATGACGTCGATGCCGATGCATCCAAGCAGCAGCCCGACCGATGCCATCAGCAGCGTGCGCGCAAGCGACGTGGACGACATGTAGGCGAGGAAGACGAGGCCGAGCACGAGCAACGCCGTGTATTCCGGTGGCCCGAAGCGCAGCGCGAAACCTGCGAGCGGCGGCGCTACCACGGTGAGCACGATCACGCCGAAGGTGCCGGCGACGAACGATCCGACGGCGGCGATGCACAGGGCCGCGCCGGCGCGGCCCTTCTGCGCCATCGCATAGCCGTCGATGCAGGTCATCACCGAGGCCGCCTCGCCCGGGATGCGCATCAGGATGGAGGTGGTGGAGCCGCCGTACTGCGAGCCGTAGTAGATGCCGGCCAGCATCACGATCGCCTTGGTGGCGTCGAGGCCGAACGTGATGGGAAGCAGAATGGAGATGCCGGCCAGCGGACCGATGCCGGGCAGCATGCCGACCAGCGTGCCGACCAGGCAGCCGATGAAGGCGTAAAGAAGCACGTCGGGCCGGAACGCCACCGAGAAGCCGAGCGCCAGGCTGTCGAGGGTCGCTTCCACGGCTAGAACCCGAGCACGCCGCGCGGCAGCGGCGATTTGAGCAGCGTGTTGAACAGGAGGTAGGCGAGGCCGGTCACGCCGATGCTGAAGCCGGCGGCGTGGAGCACCGGCTTGCGCTCGACGGCAAACGTCAAGCCGAACAGCAGCAGCGAGACGGTCACGAGGAAGCCGAGCGTCGTATAGAGCGCCGCTGCGGCCGCGGCGAGGCCGATGACGCGCAGCGCATGCGGGAGATCGTCCCAGGCGACGGCGGCAAACCGCGGGCTCGCACCGGCGCGCAGCAGCAGCACCAGGCCGAATGCCATCATCAGGCCCATCACCAGCTTCGGCAGCATGCCGGCCCCGGGCGAGGCGAGGGTCCCGAACGGCAGATCGTCGCTGGCGGCAAAAATGAGCGCGCCGGCGACGATGAAGACGCCGCCGGCGACGTGGTCAAGGCGCAGGTTCACGCGCCGCCCCTCGGGCGCAGCCAGAGCCGGCCGGCGCTCGTCCTCATACCTTGCCGATCTGACGCACCGCGTCTTCCACCCGCTTGGCGTCGGCGTCCCAGAAGGCCTTGAACTCGGCCTGGTCGAGGTAGGCGACCTCCTGGCCGAGGTTCTTCATGGCCTGAGCGAACTTCTCGTCGACGGCAACCTTCTTGGCGGCGTCACGCAAGGCGGTGACGATCGCAGCCGGAGTTCCTTTGGGTGCGAACATGCCGACCCACAGGTAGAACTCGACGTTGTAGCCGAGCTCTTTCATGGTCGGCACGTCGGGCAGCGCCGGCGCCCGCTGGCCGCCGAAGCAGGCTAGCGCCTTCAGCTTGCCGGCCCTCATCTGCGCGCTCGACGCCGCAATCGAGGATACCAGCACCTGCGAGTTGTTCCCCAGGATGGCGGTCAGCGCCGGGCCGCCGCCGTTGGTCGGCAGATGTTTCATCTGGATGCCCGCCGCGCTCATGAACAAGGCGGTCGGCAGGTGCAGGGCTCCATAGAGGCCCGACGAGCTGAAGATCAGCTCGTTCGGCCGCTTTTTGGCGTCGTCGACGAACTCCTTCAGGGTTTTGTACGGCTGCTGGTCATTGACGACCAGCACCATCGGATCGGCGATGAAGCGCGCTATGGGGATGAAATCGTCACGCGTGAACTTCACCGGCCGGCCAAACAGCTTGTCGACCTCGGCGAAGCCGGAGATCGACACGATGTGCATGAGCAGCGTGTAGCCGTCGGGCGTGGCGGTGGCGGCGAACTGGGCGCCGACTTGGCCGGCCGCACCGGCCTTGGTCTCTATCACCACCGGCTGCTTGAGGATCGGCTCGAGCACGGCGGCCAGCGGGCGCGCAACGACGTCGACGGCACCGCCGGGTGGGAACGGGTTGATGAAGGTGACGGCGCGGGAGGGGTAGACCTCCTGCGCCACCGAAGAGTTGGTTGCCAGCGCGGCGGCGGTGGCGGCGGAGCCCACAACGAAACGGCGTCGGTCCATGCATTCCTCCCGGGCAGGCCGGCCGTTACGCGGCGCCGGCATATCGTTGAGACGACACAACGGGCCCCAAGGCACGTGAGCCGCTTCTTTGACATCGTCGCCCGGATCGTAGCGAGTGAGCTCCAATGGGGTCAACCTTGCCAAATGCCTGCTCAGCGGCTGCATGGCGACTGTCGGGCTTACCCCTCTGAAGGCCTTGTTGCGGCTACAGTTATTTGGGGTAAGGACGGTTATACTGTGCTCCTGGTCGGTCGGCCGCCGCGCCGGCGGAGCACGGGGAGATCGGTGATGGGCGCTGCCCGAGGAAGCGCGCGCAGGGTCGTGGTCGTCGAGGACGAGCCGTTGATCGTCATGCTGATCACTGACATGCTGGAGGAGCTCGGCTACGAGCTGGTCGGCGCCTGTGGAACCGTCGAGGATGCGCTGAAACTGGTGGAACGCGAGGAGTTCGACGTCGCCGTCCTCGATATCGACCTCGGCGGCAAGAGCGGGTACGTGGTCGCCGATGCCGTGGCGGGGCGGGGCGCGGCGCTCGTGCTGATGAGCGGCTTCTCCGGCAAGCCTAGCCCGCCCTACCAGGATGCCGCCCTGCTCAGCAAGCCGTTTCAGATCGGCGACCTCGAGCAGGCCCTGAATTGCGTTCCCACATCGCCCGAACGGTGACATGACCGTCGAAACGGAGAATGACTCGTCTGGCGACCCGTGGCCCGGCTGGCTGCGGGACGCGTCGCATTGGCTCACTCTGCTGGCTCTGGCGGCTGCCTACTTCCTGCTCGCCAAGCTCGGCCTCGCACTCGCCTCGCTGCATCCCAGTGCCAGCCCGGTGTGGCCGCCGAGCGGCTTGGCTTTGGCCGCCGCCCTGCTGTGGGGCGTGCGGGTCTGGCCGGCCGTGTTCGCCGGCGCGTTCCTGGCCAACGTCACGACCTTTGGATCGTTCTCCACGTCGATCGCCATTGCGTCGGGCAACACTTGCGAGGCGCTGATCACGAGCTGGCTGGTGGTGCGCTGGTCGGCAGGTGCGGCCGCCTTCGATGTGCCTGCGCGGGTGGTCAGGTTCGCGGCTGCGGCGCTGGCTCCCGGCGCCATGATCAGCGCGACGGTCGGCGTCGGCAGCCTGGTGATTGCAGGTCTCGCCGAGCCAGCGAAGTTCGCCGGCATCTGGATGACGTGGTGGCTGGGCGATGTCGGCGGCCTGCTGCTCGTCACCCCGGTCATCGTGTTGTGGGCCCGGTCCGGCTGGCTCGATGTTGCCGGTTTGGAGAAGCTGGGTGCCCTGCTGGCGGGGACGGCCGCCGTCGGTCTGGTCGCCTTCAGCCCGCTGCTGCCGCAGACGGGCATGCGCGCGCCCCTGGCATTCCTGGCCATTGCGCCGATGCTGTGGGCCGCGTTGCGGCATCAGCAGCGCGATACGGCCTCGGCGGCGCTGCTGCTATCGTGTTTCGCCATCTGGGGGACGTTTGCAGGCGGCGGTCCCTTCGCCCATGCGGACCTCAACCAGTCCTTCCTGCTGACCTTGACGTTCGTCATCAGCACGGCGCTGCCGAGCCTGGTGCTGAGCGCGGATGTCGCCGTGCGCCGGCGCAGCGAGGAGAGCCTGAAGGAGGCACACAACGCGGTCGATCGGAAGGTCCGCGTCCGCACCGACGCGCTGGCCAGCGCCAACGAAGCCATGCGCGCCGAGATCGCCGAGCGCCAGCGCGTGGAAGCCGAGCGCGAGAGCCAGCGGCTCCTGCTCGTCGGCGCGCAGCGTTTGGCCAACCTCGGCAGATGGGCGTGGGATATTCCGTCCGGCAAGGTCACGTGGTCGGACGAGCTCTTCAAGATCTACGGCGTGGCGCCCGAAGCCTTCAGCGGCACGTTCGCGGATTTCGCCTCCCGGCTGCACGCGGAGGATCGTGGCCGCGTCGAGGCGGAAATCATGGGCGCTCTCGCGGCGGGCGAAGGTTTCAGTCTCGACGAGCGCATCGTGCGGCCGACCGGCGAGATCCGCTATCTGCGCAGCGTCGGCGAGGTCATCAAGGACGAAAACGGCAAAGCGCTGCAGATGATCGGCGTCTGCCAGGACGTGACGGAGCACAGGCAGGCAGAAGCGGCGCATATCGAGAGCGAGGAGCGCTACCGTCTGCTGATCGACGGCGTGCGGGACTATGCCATCTATATGCTGGACCCGAGCGGGCGCATCGTCAGCTGGAACCGCGGCGCCGAGCGCATCAATCAGTACCGGGCCGACGAGATCATCGGTCGACACTTGGAGACGTTCTTCACCGCGGAGGATCGCGCCGCCGGCCTGCCTGCCAAGATTCTAGAGGTCGCGGCCCGAGAGGGGAAATGCGAGGCCGAGGGCTGGCGCGTGCGCAAGGGTGGGTCCCGCTTCTGGTCGAGCACCGTCGTCAGCGCGGTCTACGATCACGACGAGCTCGTCGGCTATGCCAAGCTGACGCGCGACGAAACCGAGCGCCGCGATGCCCAGGCGAACCTGGAGGCCGCGCGCAATCAGCTGGCGCAGTCGCAGAAGATGGAGGCGCTCGGCCAACTCACCGGCAGCATCGCGCACGATTTCAACAACCTGCTGATGATCGTCAGCGGGCACGGGCAGATGCTGCGCCGCCGCCTCGAAGACCCAAAGCAGATACAGGCCGCGGAAGCGATCGTGACCGCGGCGCAACGCGGCGAGAATCTGACCCGGCAGCTGCTCACCTTCGCCCGCAGGCAGCGCCTGAGCCCGCAGGTCGTCGACACGCGCCAGCGCATCGAGGCGGCACGTGGCATGCTGGTGAGCTCGCTACGCGGCGACATTCATTTCAAGAGCGAGCTCGGCGAGGATCTGTGGCGGGTCGAGGTGGACGTCGTGGAGCTCGAGCTGGCGCTGGTGAACCTCGCGGTCAATGCGCGCGATGCCTTGCCGGACGGGGGCGAGGTCACGCTCTCGGCCCGCAACGTGCGTCTGGGCGCCAATGTCGCCTCGGGCTTGCCTGCCGGCGACTATGTCGCGATCACGCTCGCCGATACCGGCAGCGGGATCGCGCCCGAGATCATGTCGAAGATCTTCGATCCGTTCTTCCCCACCAAGCCGCTCGGCAAGGGCACCGGCCTCGGCCTTTCGCAGGTGCACGGGTTCGCGCATCAGTCGGGCGGCACCATCGAGGTGACGAGCGAGGTCGGGCGGGGAACAGCCATCGCCCTCTATCTGCCCCGCAGCCACGCCGCGGTCGCCAGTCCCGATCCGGAGGAGGCAGCCCCCGAGCCGGCGGCGGGCGTCAGCGGCCCCGTGTTGGTGGTCGAGGACAATGACGAGGTTGCGAAGGTGACCGCCGCTCTGGTCGAGCAGCTGGGCTACGAGGTGGTGCACGTGCCGGATGCCGCGAGCGCCATCGGAAAGCTGCGCGCAGGCGAGAAAATCGCCTTCGTGCTCAGCGATATCGTCATGCCGGGCGAAATGAGCGGACTGGATCTGGCGCGCCTGATAAGGCAGCAGTTTCCGCACCTGCCGATTTTGCTCACCAGCGGCTACAGCGAGGCGGCGCACGCTGCCGAGACGACGTTTCCGATCCTGCGCAAGCCGTTCGAGCTGTCGGAATTGGACCGTGCAGTGCGGGCTGTCGTCGCCGCAGTCTCCGCAATGAAGGCTGGGCGTCCGGCGCGGCGGGGCCTGCATTGACCGCTTCAGTGGCGGCGTCGCTGCGGGTCGAGCCCGCGCGAACAACAAAACCCCGCGCAAACAAGAAGATCGGGGCGTCTCGGGTGCGGGGTTGCGAGGCGCCCCGATCTGTGTCCGCCCCTGCGGGGGAAGCGGACCCCATACAACGGTAGGACAGCCGATATAATTCCCCGCCCAAAACAAAAATTGTGCGGCGGCCGGGTCACGGCGGGTCGCTGGCGTGCAGTTGGCCGATGGCGGCACCCGCATCTGCTAGCCTTGGAGTTGATAGTGACACTAGATCTCTATGATTTTGGTGCGGCTTCTGGTTCAGGGGTTCGCCGGAGAACCTCGCCGCAACGGTGCGGCAACGCCTGGACCGCCACGCCAGACAATGCTGTCCGCGCCGCTGGGCCAATGTCCACCGGACGGCTCGATCGACGGCCGTGGGAGAGGCGCCTGTGCGTGTGCTGCTGACGGGGGCGACCGGCCTGATCGGGTCGGCGGTGTTGGCCCGCCTGCGCGATGCGGGGCACGAGATTGTGGCCGTCAGCCGCAGCGCGGCGGCGGCGCGCCGGCTGCCCGAGGGGACCACCTGCGTCGCCCTCGATATCGGCACCGCCGTGCGGCCAGCCGATTGGCTGGCGCATCTCGCGGGCATCGAGGCGGTCGTGAGCTGCGCCGGCGTCTTGCAGGACAGCCCCAGGGATTCGACCGCGGGCGTGCACATCGAGGGAGCGTCGGCGCTGTTTGCCGCGTGCGAGCAGGCGGGCGTGCGGCGCATCGTGCATCTGTCCGCCGTCGGCGTGGACCGGGATGCGTCCACTGCCTTTGCCCGCAGCAAATACGCCGGCGACGAGCGCTTGATGGCGAGCCGCCTCGACTGGGTGATCCTGCGTCCGTCCGTTGTGGTCGGGCGCGCGGCCTACGGCGGCAGCGCCCTCTTCCGCGGGTTGGCCGCGCTCCCGGTCATACCGCGCGTAGCGGGGAGCGGGCCGCTGCAAGTCGTGCAACTCGATGACGTGGTGCGCACGGTGCTCTTCTTCCTCGATCCGAAAGCGCCTGCACGCGTGGCGCTGGAGATCGCCGGTCCGGAGCGTCTGCCGCTCGACCAGATCCTCTCGACCTACCGCTGCTGGCTAGGGCGAGATCGCGCCCGGTTCGTCAGCGTGCCGGGGTGGCTGGCGGGCGCAATGTTCCGGCTTGGCGACATGCTCGGCCTGCTCGGCTGGCGGCCGCCGCTGCGCACGACGGTGCGTTGCGAGCTCGCACGTGGCGCCGTCGGTGATCCGGCCGAGTGGATGCGCCTCACCGGCATCGAGCCTCGCTCCCTTGCTGTCGCTCTGGCAGGCGAGCCGGCGTCGGTGCAGGAGCGATGGTTCGCCCGGCTCTATTTCCTGAAGCCCGTCGCCTTGTCGGTGCTGTCGCTGTTCTGGATCGTCACGGGCTTGATCGCGCTGGGGCCCGGCTGGCGCGCTGCTGCTGCAATCATGCAGGAGGCCGGGGCTGCGGGCGCTGCCGCGCTGCTGGTTGCAGCCGGCGCCGTTGCCGACATCGGGATCGGCGCCGCCATCGCCGTCCAGCGCACCGCGCGGCGCGCACTCCAACTGGCGCTGGCGGTTGCGTGCGCCTATGCGGTGCTGGGCGCCATTCTGCTGCCCCGGCTGTTGAGCGATCCGCTCGGGGCCCTGCTGAAGATCATGCCGATCGTGGTGCTGCATGTGATCGCGCTGGCGATCCTGGACGACCGCTGATGACCATCTACTTTCTCCTCAAATTCCTGCACGTGATCGGGGCCGCCGTGCTGCTGGGCACCGGGGCCGGCATCGCCTTCTTCATGCTGTTGGCGCACCGCACGGGCGACGCGGCGATCGTGGCGGGGGTGGCCCGCATCGTCGTCATCGCCGACGTCGCGTTCACCGCCACCGCCGTCGTCGCGCAGCCGATCACCGGCTTGGCGCTCACCTGGCTCGTGGGCTACTCGCTCCTGGATGGGTGGATCGTGCTATCGATCTTGCTCTATCTCGTCACCGGCGCCTTCTGGCTGCCCGTGGTGTGGATGCAGATGCGCATGCGCGATCTCGCTGTCGCCGCCGCGCGCGAGCACGCAGCCCTGCCGCCCGAGTATCATCGCCTGTTCCGGCTGTGGTTCGCCTTCGGGATTCCTGCCTTTGCGGCGGTGCTGGCGATATTCTGGCTGATGGTGGCCAAGCCGCAGTTGGGATAGAGCAGCGACTTCTCCGGCCCGAAGTGGTAATGGCTGCCGCAGCCTCGGCGTGCCCTCCATGCATCGTCCACAAGCCGGAATAGTGCCCATGCGTCTCCCGTTCTTCTATGGTTGGGTGATCGTGGCCGTCGTGTTCGTCAGCATGGGCATCGGCGTCAACGCGCGCACGGCCTTCTCGTTGCTGTTTCCGCCCATCCTCGACGAGTTCGGCTGGGAGCGCGGCGTGACCGCGGGCGCCTTCTCGTTCGGCTTCCTGGTATCGGCAGTGCTGAGCCCGACCTTGGGCCGACTGATGGATCGTGTCGGCCCGCGCGTGGTGATGGAACTCGGCGTCGGACTCATGGCGGCGGGGCTGCTTCTGGCGCCGCTGACGACGCAGCCGCTGCATCTCTACCTGACGCTCGGCGTGCTGGTGGGCGGCGGCAGCGTGTGTCTGGGCTATTCCGGCCAGTCGCTGTTCCTGCCGAACTGGTTCGTGCAGAGGCGCGGCCTGGCCACGGGCATCGCCTTTGCCGGCGTCGGGATCGGCTCGATCACGCTCCTGCCCTGGGTGCAGGTGGTCATTCAGGAGGCCGGCTGGCGCACTGCATGCTGGTCCATGGGGCTCCTGGTGCTGCTGGTGCTGGCGCCGATCAACCTATTGCTGCGCAAGTCGCCCGAGGACATGGGGCTGCAGCCCGATGGCGGGGCGGCGACCGGCACGATTGCCGTCCCGCGGGCATCCAACGTGGTGGACGCCGATTGGGCGGCCGTGGATTGGACGCTTGGCCGCGCCGTCCGCACCACGCGCTTCTGGTGGATCGCGTTCGGCTATTTCTGCGGGCTGTATGCCTGGTACGCCGTGCAGGTGCACCAGACCAAGTACCTGATCGAGATCGGATTTAGTCCCACGATCGCCGCCTGGGCATTGGGGCTCGTCAGTCTGGCGGGCATCCCCGGCCAGATCGCGCTCGGCCACGTCTCCGACCGGATCGGGCGCGAATGGGTGTGGACCGTGGGCATGCTGGGGTTTGCGGTCTGCTACCTCGCGCTGATCCTCTTGCAGCACAACCCGAGCCCGGCGCTGCTCTACGTCATGATCGCGGCCCAGGGCGCGCTCGGCTACGGCGTCACGTCGGTGTTTGCGGCCATCGTCGCGGAGATTTTCCAGGGCAAGCACTACGGCAGCATCTTTGGCACGCTGATGCTGGCGGCGATCAGCGGCGGCGCCGCCGGTCCCTGGCTGACCGGCGTCCTGTACGACGCGCTCGGCGGCTATATGCTCGCGTTCTGGATCGGTCTGACGCTCAGCGGACTCTCCGCGGTGGCGATCTGGCGCGCCGCGCCGCGCAAAGTGCGGGCCGTCGCCGGCCAGATGCATCGCCTGTCGCCCGCCCGCACGTGAGCGGCGCAGTCCTCACCTCACGCTTCAACGTTGGAACTGCGTGCTCAATCGGTCAGCGCCGCGAGCCGCGACGCTACCAGATGACGAAATCCTTGCTCTTGTATCCGCGCACACGCTCGGTCGCCTCGAAGCCGTTCGAGCTTCCGTCGTCGTTGGTGTTGCCCTCGCAGGTGCCAAACGAATCCTTGTCGGCTTGGGTAACAATGCCGACGTGCGACCAATGACTGTCGCTCGCGCGCACCACAAAGAGGCTTCCGGGAGCGATCTTGCCCTTGCCCGCCGCCGGCCGCGCCTTCAGCTCACTGTAGAACTTACCACTGCTCTTGGCCCGATCTACAATCGTGTCGACCGTGAACGACTTGGCCATCGGCAGCGGCTGACCAAGAATATCGCATGCCTGCTCGATAAGGAAAAAGCAGAACCCGGCGCACCACTTCCACTCCTCGCCTTCGTTGCCATCCATGTACAGCCGCACCCAAGGTCCGCGATTGTCGCCGCCGACCTCGAGCGGACTCTGCTTTATGTGCTGCCGAGCTACGGCAACGATCATCGTACTGAGGCTCTTGCCGCCGGCTGCAATCGGATTGATGGCCTTCACGAATGGTGCGGCGAGCAGGTCGTGCTCGCTCTTGGCGTAGGTTCCGGAGATTGCCAATCCGGCCTTCTGTTGGAAGTTCTTGACCTGTTGGGTAGTCGCCGGTCCGAAATCACCGTCGATCTTGAGGTTGTGGCCGGCGAGGTGCAGACGTTCTTGAACGAGCTTGGCCAGTTTTCTCGGGTTCCCTGCCGCGATCGGCAGCGCGAGGTCCAGCTCTGTCTTCACATGGTTCGGCAGGTAGGCGTTGGCTGCTAGTCCTGATGGCAATGTCATTGGTGCTCTCTCGGTTGCAAAATGCGTTGGGCCTCGAGTATCGACTGCGGATGCTCCTTTCGGTGACGTTCTGCTCGAGTGGTCTGGCGCGGGCGCTCGCAGATCGGCGATCACCACCGACGGGGATGGATGAAATCGGACATGTCCCAATACGAATTGGAGCGTCTATTCTGTCGTCGGACACCATACGTGGGGTGAGCGACCCAGGCAAGTTGGATGGCGCCTCATCGAGGCTTGCGTCGGTCGGTGCCGTGCTCGGTCTTTTCCCACAGGTAGGGCATGCGCACGAGCTGATAGATGGCGCGGTAGGCGGCAAATGAGACGAGGAGCCAGTAGGCCGGCATCAGCAGGGCGTGCATGGCCAGCCCTCGCAGGCGGCGACGCCATACGCTCAAGATCCCGACCAGGATCGAGACGGCGTAGCCGATCGCCAGGTTGATCCAGGCAATGGCCCACAGCATGGCGCCCGCCGTCGTCTCGGCTGGCGCAAACAGCTCGCCCGACAGCCAATGATAGCCGACGAGCAGATAGAACAGCGGATGCACGAGGGCGGAGGCGATCAGCCCGCCCATCAGCGCGTGGAAACCGATCGATGCGCGCAGACCGAGCTCGGCATTGAGCCGCCACGGCTCGCGGGTGTGCACGAGGTAGGTCTGCATCCAGCCCTTCAGCCAGCGGGTGCGCTGGCCGAGCCACACGCGGAACGTGACGGGCGCCTCCTCCCAGGTGGTCGATGCCAGCACGGCCACGCGATAGCCCCGGCGGGCGAGGCGAATGCCGAGGTCGGCATCCTCCGTCACGTTGAAGGGGTCCCAGCCGCCGATCTCCAGCAGGGTCGCGCGCGGGAAGTGATTGGACGTGCCGCCCAGTGGAACGGGGAGACGCAACCGCTCGAGCGCGGGCAGAATGGCATCGAACAGCGCGGAATACTCGATCGTGAACTGTCGGGTAAACGGTATTATGGCGCAAACGCCAGTGGCCGTTCCGGCGAGCACGGCGCTCAGTCCCCAGCATTTTTTGGAGTAGCCCTTGCGCTTCTACGCGCGAGCGAGCCGAATCGGCCGATTCGGCTCGCAAACCAAGCGCGGGGTTGTCATGCCAGAGTGGCCGAGAAAGTTCTCTAAGGCGGCGGCGTGGGAGGTGGCCTCCCAGGTGCTTTGGGCCTATTGGCCGTACTGGGGCGCACCCGTGGTGAGCGCCCTCCTCGCCTACACCGGTGGCTATTCCCCCACTATCATTTTCATGGTGGCTCTTGGGGCCTTCGCGATTATCGCGATCAGCCTCAATAATTTTGCCCAATGGCGATCAGCTCAATCGCCGTCCGGAAAAGTTGATTTCATCGCACCATGGGTGGGGGTCAAAAACGATGACACAAAGAGCCCTCCCCAACTGCATGGCCTAAAGCTCGGCGCGGTGCTGAGGAGCACTGCTATATTTCCGATGGAAATAAGGATTGATGATCTAGAGACACAGATTGGAGATCGCGTCCCAACGCAGGCGTTCTACGTGCGCTCTGTCACGGTGACGCAAGGGATGACCGCTCAGTTCGGGAACTCACTGATTGATCTATCCAGTCTGGAGCGCGCCAATCAGGTGATCTATGGTCGCATAAAGGCGAGCGTTATGTACGGGCGCCCTGGCCGACTGAATTACCCGGCAGTGCATCAGTGGTACATGGCGTTCAAGTTCGACGGGGACGGCAATCTCGCCACGGCGGAGCCCTCTCTGACAGAATTTGCGAAGGAAAACGGAGGCTAGTCCAACCGGATTTCCTTTGCGCCAATTGCTGACAGGCATTGCAGGAAGAACGCCGCTGTAAACCCACCCCGGCTGATCTTGTTATTCAGGTTCCGCTCGTTCTCGTCCACACCGATCTCGGCCAGCTTTTCCGCGAGTTGGGCGTAGGTCAGCCCCCGCCGCTTCAGTTCTCCCTTCAGCAGGTTCTTGGCCTTGGTCTCATAGGCTTGGGTGACGGGATCGTCCTTATAGGCGTTCGCTGGCATCGGGCCTCCAAATAATCATCGCATGTGATGATAATAGCCCTTGCATCCACGGGCGTCTATTGCTACATCCAGTGGCCAACACCATCGGATGCAGTGACATGTCCCAGCATTTCCTCCTCTCCCGTGAAGCCAAGACCCTCACCCTGGCTCAGGTGTTCCGCATGTCGGACGCCGCAGCGGAGACCACGTTCAAGGCGATCCGCTGGGCCGACACCAACGGAGAGCCGGTGTGCTCGCACTGCGGCTCGCTCGCGGCCTACGAGTGCCGCCGTCCGTCCGGCGCGCTGCGCTTCCGGTGCAAGGACTGCAACAAGGATTTCTCGATCACGTCGGGGACGCTGTTCGCCAGCCACAAGCTGCCTCTGCGCGGCTACCTCGCCGCCATCGCCGTGTTCTGCAACGAGGTCAAAGGCAAGAGCATGCTGGCGCTCTCGCGCGATCTGGGCCTGTCCTACAAGTCGGCCTTCGTGCTGGCGCACAAGTTGCGCGAGGCCATGTCCGAGGAAATGAAGGGCCGCACCATCGGCGACGATCGCCCCGAGGCCGAGATCGACGGCGCCTACTTCGGCGGCTACGTGAAGCCCGCGAACCTGAAAGAGGATCGCATCGACCGTCGCCTTGCCAAGAACCAGTCCGGCAAGCGCAAGGTCGTGGTCGTGATCCGTGAGCGCGGCGGCGAGACGCTGCCGGGCGTGTTCAAGTCGGAAGGCGAGGCGCTGTCCTGGATCGCGCGACGCGTCGCCAAGGGCACCGTGCTGCATGCCGACGAAGCGCCGTCATGGAACGACCTGCATGCGCGTTTCGAGTTGAAGCGTGTCGACCACCAAGCCGCCTACAGCTTCGACGGCGCCTCGACCAATTGGGCCGAGAGCTACTTCTCACGTTTACGTCGCGGCGAGGCTGGCCACCATCACCACATCTCGGGGCCGTACCTGCTGCGCTTTGCGCAAGAGAGCGCATGGCGCGAGGACAACCGCCGCGCTCCCAATGGGGAGCAGGTGAAGCGTGTCGTGAAGTTAGCGTTGGGCCGAAAGAAGTCGGTGGACTGGAACGGCTACTGGCAGCGGCACGTGAAGCCTGCGCGCTGATTGCACCCGTGTTCTCATGATATTGTGCGCGCGTCGACCGATTCGATTCGCACCGCGACCCTTACGCCGGGGCAACGTGGTGTTGTCTCGGAGAGGGCGGCTCGTCCGCTCGGGCTAGCTAAAGGGGTACAACCCAATGGCGAAACCGACGAAAATTGGACGGGACGCCGGCTCAGGCCGGTTCATCCCTGTCCAAACGGCGATCCGGAGGCCATCAACCTCCGTCGTCGAGACGATCAAGAAGCCCAGCAAGTAAGGTGTAGCGCCGATAATTGCTGACTTCGGGGAGGCTGTTCCGCAAGGAGCAGCCTCTTCGCGTTTGTGCGCTTATTCGGCGCCATGTTCAAGAGTCTTTTCCGGGTCTTTTTAGAGTCCTAACAGGCACGCTATAAGCGCCCCATGGCAAGGCCAAAGACCGATGCAAAGCGCGTAGCCGTCACCCTCCCCAGCGGCGCTCTGGCCGCGCTGGATCAACTCGTCGCCCGCAAACTCTATGGAGAAAGTCGATCGGAGGTGGCGTGTCACCTCATCATCACGGCGCTTGATGCCCTGATTGAGAAAAAGCGGATGAAAGAACCGCAGAAGGGTGGCAAGCCCTAAGCGAGCTTCCAGCACACGTCCCTGCCGCCGCCGCTCTTGCTGACTTTCCCGCGACGCTCCAGGTAGGCGAGGTTGCCCCGCACCCGTGGCGTGACGGTCGGCCGTGCGGCTTCTCCGTGGCCGCCAGCATCGAGCACGGCGGTTGCGATCTGTGCCGTGCTCAGGGGCACCTCGGCCTTGCGGAGCGCGCCCAGGATCAGCCGCCCCAGCTCCCCCTGCCGGAACAGCTTCACCCGTCTGGGGAGCCGCTTGTTGGGGATGGCGGCCGTTTCAATCGAGGGGTCCAGCAGCTTCAAGGTGGCGTCGACGTGCCCCAGCGACTCCTTGCGGTGGCGGAGTTGCCTCTCAAGCTGGACGATCTCGGCGGCTAGAAGGGCGCGTCGCTTGGTGAGCGCCGATAGCGCATAGCGGTCGCCCCGGCTGCGGGATGTCTCGGTCATCCCCAACATGTGGGGTCAGGACGGATTCACTTCTAATGGCGTTTGCGCCATAATACCGCGGGTAAACCAGCTTTGCCGGGGATTGTAGATGTTGAGCTGCGCCTGCAGGCAACCGAGCCGGGGCGGAGCGCGGAGAAAGATCTGCAACGCGTGGCGCAGCTGATCGGGCTGCGGCCGATCCTCCGCGTCGTACACCACCACGTAAGCGCCGCGCGCGAACTGGAGGGCGTAGTTCAGCGCCTTGGGCTTGGTGCGCGGCTCGCAGTCGGGGACGACGATGGCGCGGAAGTTTCCGGGTAGCGCCATGCCGAGCAGCGCGGCCTGCGTCTCGCTGTCGGAAGCCTCCAGGATCAGGAAGACCTCGAGCTTGGCTGGCGGATAGTCGAGGGCGCGCAGCGACGCGACGAGGCCCGGCAGCACATTGGCCTCGCGCAGCAGGGGCACCAGCACGGTGTAGACCGGCAACACCTGATCGGGGACCTGCTGCGGCTCGCGCCCGGACTGCGCCATCCCGGTCGGGCGGGCCATCAGCTCGTTGAGGGCAAGCAGACGCAAGAGCGTGACGCACAGGAACGGAACGGCGACCAGCGCCGTCACCAGCGCGATGGTGGCCTGTGGGAGCACCGCCGAGCCACCAACGATCACCCCGACCGCGATGACCCCCGCCAGGGCCTGCCAGATCGGCGCCGATGCCCTGGCGGAACCTTCCGGCTGCTCGCGCAGGAGGCCGTTGACGGCTCGGTCGGTGCGCCGCCGCTGGTCGCGCGCCGCCAGGATGGCATCGATCATCGATCTCGGCGCCAGGGCGGCCTCGAGACCGCGCCGGCGCAGTGCCTCGACATCGGCCTTCAGCGCTCCAGGGGTGGCATCCGTTGCCGCCAGCACGCAGCAGGTCCGGCCGTCGATGCGCGTGGCGAGCCCGCTGGCGGTTGTCGGCTCGTCATCGTCCTCGGTTGCCTCGAAGTCGCAATTCCAATGCACGATCGGGACGCCGAGTTGGCGCGCGAGAGCCGCCACATAGCCGGCCTGCGAGATGTGTCCGGCGGCCAGCAGAACCTCGTGGATGGCCGCCCCGCAGTGCAGCGCCTCGGCCTCGACGCAATCGAGCGTCGGCTGGTCGATCAGCGTGCCGACGAGGAAGGCGTATTCGCCGCTGTCGGGCTTGGATGTGGGCTCGATGCGCGAGAGCTGTCCGGCGCGCCGCGTCCGCGCTAGAATGCCTAGAGGAATCGATTCAGCACGATCACTCCGGCTGGCGGTCTCTCGCCGACGATGCTGCATTGTCGGCCGCCCGCACATGAATAGACTGAACACGTACGAGCATGCTACAGACGAACGCCGGAACCGTTGCCTTACTTTTTGTTGGCTTGCTGGCGTGTGCCGGCCTAGGCCCGCCGCTTGCCGCGCAGATCGCGCCGCCGCCGGCGCCCGGCAGCGAGGCGAGCGACAGCCAGGCGCTGCCGCGCCGGGTTGCAATCCGTTTTCTCACCGACAGCGACTATCCGCCCTTCAACTATCTCGACGAGGACAGCGTCCTCACCGGCTTCAATGTCGACGTGGCGCGCGCGATCTGCCTGGAGCTCGCCGCGGCGTGCGACATCCAGGTGCGGCCGTGGTCGGAGCTGCTGCCGGCGCTGCGGCGGGGCGAAACCGATGCCGTGATCGCCTCGCATGCGATCAGCGCCAGCGCGCTCAGGATCGTCGATTTCACCGACCGCTACTACCACACGCCAGCCCGCTTCGCCGGCAAGCGTGCGACAGCCCGCCTCGAGGTCACGCCGGAAGGCCTGGAGGGCAAGAAGGTCGCCGTCGCCAAGGGGACCGCGCACGAGGCCTATCTGCGCACGTTCTTCCGCGACAGCTCGATCCGCGCCTTCGAGACGCCGGAGCTGGCGCGCGATGCTCTCATCACCGGCGCGGCCGACCTGCTGTTCGACGACGGCATCAGCCTCGCCTTCTGGCTCAACGGCACGGGGTCGAAAGCCTGCTGCGAATTCAAGGGCGGGCCGTTCGGCGAGCCCAAATACTTCGGCGACGGGGTCGCGATCGCCGTCAACCGGGAGGATCCGCAGCTGAGGATACTGATGAATGCGGCCTTGAAGCGCCTGCGTGAAAGTGGCCGCTTCGAGGAGCTGATGCTGCGCTACTTCCCCCTGCGCGCGTTCTAAACGAGAGACACATGTTCCCACCGAAAGACCGCCTCAATATCTGCTTTGCCCACGGCGCTTACCAGATGGCTGCCCGCTTCGCGGCGCGCAACACCGGCATTGCCCACTTCCAGGCGTGGCAGCCCGAGGAGATGGCCGCGCGGCTGCCCGAGGCCGACGTCGTGGTCGTCTCCATGATGTGGAAGAATGAGATGGTGGTCGCGGCCAAGCGTCTCAAGTTCATCCAGTCGATCAGTGCCGGCATCGATCAGTACGACCGCGATGTGCTGCGCGCGCACGGCGTCCGCCTGGCCAACGCCGCCGGCGTCAACGCCAACGCGGTGTCGGAGCACGCCATGGCGCTGATCCTCGCCTTGAAGCGCCATCTGCATACCGGGCGCGACAACCAGGCGGCCAAGCTCTGGCGGGGCATGATCTCCGACATTCCCGCGCGCGAGGACGAGCTGGGTGGCAAGACCCTGCTGATCATCGGCCTGGGGCGTATCGGCGGGCGGCTGGCGAAGCTCGCCAAGGCCTTCGATCTCAAGGTGGTGGCGACCCGTCGCGATCCCGGCCGCGGCGGCGAGGGCGCGGACGCGGTGTTCGGCCACGAGCGGCTGCACGAGCTGCTGCCCAAAGCCGACATCGTGGCGCTCACCTGCCCGCTGACCCCGCAGACGACGAACCTGATCGACGCTAAGGCGCTCGCCCTCATGAAGCCGACCGCGCACCTCATCAATGTAGCGCGCGGGCGCGTGGTCGACGAGGACGCCCTGATCCGGGCGCTGCAGGAGAAACGCCTGGCCGCTGCCGGCCTCGACGTCACGCGCGAGGAGCCGCTGCCGGCGGGCTCGCCGCTGTGGGCCATGCCGAACGTGCTGATCACGCCGCACACCGCCGGCGAGACCCAGCGCTACGAGGACGGCGTGATCGATCTGCTGCTGACCAACCTGGACCGGCTGTGGCGCGGCGAGAAGGAGCTCGTCAACCAGGTCGTGTGACCGCGACCAAGCCCTACTTCGCCTTCGGCACCGCAGGCTTCACCAGCGGGTTCTTGCAGCTCGACACGTATTTCTTGTCGAGGTCCGAGAAGCTCGGCTCGGCCGCATGCACGACCTTCGCCTTCAGCAGCGCCGCCTTGTCCGGCGCGTTCTGCACCACGAACACGTGCGGCGAGGCGCAGGTGAACAGCACATAGCCGCGCAGATCCTTCTTGGCCGTCTCGCGCGATGCATCGCCGTAGGGGTAGAGGCGTTCGCCCTTGTCGTCATTGATGACGACGTAGGAGATGCCCTTGCCCGCGGTATAGGCCTGCCGGAACTGCGCCAGGTCCGGATCGGGCTTAGGTGGGTCGGCGGCGAATGCCGATGTTACGGCGAGCAAGGCGGCGAACGGCACGGCGATGGCGAGCTTCCTCACGTGTCACTCCCTGGATGGTTTACGGCTGGCGACGACCCAGCAGGATATGCGCCAGACATGGCAGCGCTTGGCATTGGGCGCAAGCGCATCCGGGTCCGCTCCGTGCTATGCGGCCCGCCAGGCCCAGCCCTGCCGGTTCCAGAGCTTGCGCGCCGGCGCGAACGGGCTAGGTTCGCGCGACGCGGGCGGGCAACGCCCGGCCCAGGGAGCCTTCCATGCGCGAGCGTCTGCATTTCCTGCTGCTCAACCTCGGCCACTTCCTCGATCATTTCTTCACGCTGATCTTCGCCACGGTCGCAGCCCTCGCCCTGCACCGCGAATGGGGGCTCGGCTATGCCGATCTGCTCAAATACGCCACGCCCGGCTTCTTTGCCTTCGGCGTGTTCGCGCTGCCGGCCGGCTGGCTCGCTGACAAATGGAGCCGGGACGGCATGATGAGCCTGTTCTTCATCGGCATCGGCATCTCCTCGATCGTCACCGGCTTCGCCCGCACACCGCTGGAGATCGGCATCGGCCTGTTCGTGGTCGGCCTGTTCGCCGCGATCTATCACCCGGTCGGTCTCGCCATCGTGGTCGAGAAGTGGAAGAACACCGGCATGCGCATCGCCGTCAACGGCGTGTGGGGCAACCTCGGCGTCGCCAGCGCAGCGCTGGTCACCGGCTATTTCATCGACCACGGCGGCTGGCGCATGGCCTTCATCCTGCCTGGCATCGTCTCGATTCTGATCGGCATCGCCTACACGGCCCTGATGTGGCCGGAGTTGTCGCGGCCGCAGCCACGCGTGCGCGCTGCGGGCTCGGCCCGGGCGCTGCCGGCCGACGTCAAGGCGCTGCTGGTGCGCATCTCGGCTATCGTGTTCCTCACCACGGCGGTATCGAGCATCGTCTTCCAGTCGACGACCTTCGCGCTGCCCAAGGTGTTCGACGAGCGTCTCGGCGGCATCGCCGTCTCCGCCACGGCGCTGGGGCAGCTCGCCTTCGTGGTGTTCGCGCTGGCCTCGATCGGCCAGCTGATCGTTGGCAACCTGCTCGACCGGGTCGGTCCGCGCACGGTGTTCATCGGCGCCGCGGCGCTGCAGATGGTGTTCTTCGCCGTCATGCCCGGGCTGACCGACTGGGCGGCGCTGGCGTGCGCCATGGCCTTCATGCTGGCGGCGTTCGGGCAGATCCCGATCAACGACTACATGATCGGTCGCCTGGCCGACGGCGAATGGCGCGCGCGCATCTATGGCATGCGCTACGTGGTCAGCTTCACGGTGCTGGCAGCCGCGCTGCCGCTGATCGCCTTCGTCTACGAGAATTGGGGCTTCGACGCGCTGTTCCGCGTGCTGGCGGTCTCCGCCGCGGTGATCCTGGCGGCCGTGCTGATGCTGCCGCAACGCCTGCCCCAGGCACAAGCGGCCGCCGCACGGGCCTGAAGGACTTGTGTTGGGTCAGCGCTTCGCTTGACCCAACCTTGCGCTACGCGCAAACTCCGCCACGGCATCGGCTGCGGCGGCAAGGTTGCCCTTGCGCGTGAAGCCCGAGGCGCCGCGGGGGCCGAGATCGTGGTCGCCGTCGCTGGCCCAGTGCAAGCGGATGGCCGACGATAGGCTGAAGGCCTCGACCTCGGCGCGGGTCCCGAAGGGGTCGCGCTCGCCCTGCACGATCAATGCCGGGCAGGCGAGCCGCGCCAGGTGCGCCGTACGCAGCTGCTCGGGCTTGTTGGGCGGATGGAAGGGGTAGCCGAGGCAGGCGAGCCCGGCGATGCGTCCGGCGGCGAGCAGCTCGTCGGCCACCAGGCTCGCGACCCGCCCGCCCATCGACTTGCCGCCGATGATCGGCGGCGCGCCGTCCGGCAGGGCGGCCACAGCGGCGCGGTACTCGTCCATCAGGCGCTCGGCGCGCGGCGGCGGCTTGCGCGGGCCGCCATCCCGGCGCGCGGCCATGTAGGCGAACTCGAAGCGGTACGTCGCGATCCCGCGCTCGGCCAGCAGGGCGGCGACGGCCGCGAGGAACGAGGTCTCCATGCCCGCGCCGGCGCCATGTGCGCACAGGAAGCGCGCGGCCGGGTCGGGCGGCCCGGTGATCAGAAAATTTGGTGCCATGGGCTCCTGAGCCACCGGACTCGCGATTTCCGGTCCTGAAACTGCACAACGCTTTGATCCAAAACGCCGCGCGGTTCCAGCGAGTCGGACGGGAAGTGTCGCATCAAAGGCTCTGTCAAGTGATTTTCCCTTGGATTGACACCCAAACACCATATTTCCCGCAGCCTGTGCCCTGGAAGCGACAAATTGCGACTGTTAATTAGCAGCCGTTCGGGAACGCAAAGCGAACAAGTGAGCAGGGGAAGCAGACGTGCAGGTAAGTCATCCACGAGCGGTCCTGTTCTCGCGTCCCGCCCTTGCGCGTCTGTCCACAGCTCACAAGTCCGTGATCGCACCCGGGCAGTCCAGTTCGCGTTGTCCCTCCGTGAGTGCCCGTTGCGTATCCGCGGCCCCCACCCTCGGTCCGCGGCAAGTTGTGTCGGTGTTGCGTAGCGTGCGCGTCGGTCCGGTTGCGTTGCGTCGCGTTGTGGATCGTTCCGTCGCGTCGGCGTTTGCCGGTTCTGTTGCGTCCGCGTTGCAAGTGTCCCCCAAAGTCGTGCTTGCCCCCGTGTTGCAGGCTCTCAAGCGAGCCGTCCTGGCGAGGAAGTGCGCGCGTATCGTCGAGCGGCGGCTCGCTCCTGCCGCGGTGGGTAGCGTGAAAAGGCAGCTGCAATGAGTACCGTGTCGAAAGAGTGTGCCTGGCGCTCGTTGCGTGAGGTGGTGGGCGTGGTCATGGATGCGATCCAACCAGCATCCGGCCACAACGGCCCGAGTCAGGAGGAGCGCCGCAAGCGTTGAGTCTTGGCGTTGATTTCGGGATGGCCGGGGTGCCGGCCGTCCTTGGGGCAGGCGCACCCAGCGTGCGACAGGCATGTCACTCGAGGTTTCACGTGACACGGTTTTGCGTCGTGAAACCATCTCGCTGGATGCGCCTGCCACCCTCGAAACGATGCGTGCGCGTAGCGCAATACAACGAAGAGGCCCGAGAGATGTTCCCCCGCCACATCAATCCCCTGCAGTGGAGCCAGGCGATCGGCTACGCGCGCCAAGCCTGTGCCCGCATCTTCCGCGACGGTGGCGGCCCGGCTGATGCGCTGGGTGCGTTCGGCCTGAGCACGCCCGCGGCCGATGCCGATTGGAGCATTGCGGTCGATCGCATCGCCCAGGTGCTGTGCGCGCCGCCCCAGCGCAAGGCCGCCTGAAGGCTGGGCCAGTGCTCGGCCCATTCGCTTGATTTTCGCTGCGTGACGGGGGCATGCTCGGCCGCGAATCGACGACAATGCCGGCTAGCGCGACGCCACGGACCATGCCCCCTTGACTGCAACCAAATGACCGCAACCAAAGCCGCCGTGGTCCTCAACCGGACCGACAGCCCGCGCCGCGAGACGCTGCGCCGCGAGCTCGCCCGCTCCAAGCCGACCGGTCGCCGCGCCGGGCTCAAGCCGAAGCTGGTGCTTGCGAGCGCCTCGCCGCGGCGCCTGATGCTGCTGGGCCAGTCCGGCATCGAGCCCGACGCGCTGCGCCCGATGTCGATCGACGAGACGCCGAACAAGGGCGAGATGCCGCGGTCGCTGGTGATGCGGCTCGCCCGCGTCAAGGCGGAGGGCGCACGCGACCAGATCGCCAACGACAAGGATATCGCCGACGCCTTCGTGCTGGCTGCCGATACCGTCGTCGCCGTCGGGCGGCGCATCCTGGTCAAGCCGAGATTCGTCGAGGAGGAATTGGCGGCGCTGCAGTTGCTGTCGGGGCGCAATCATCGCGTGCTGACCGGGCTGTGCCTGATCACGCCCGACGACCGCGTGCGCATCAAGATCGTCGACACGCGGGTGCGCTTCAAGCGGCTGTCGAAGGAGGAAATCGAGGCTTACATTGCCTCGCGCGAGTGGCGCGGAAAGGCTGGCGGCTATGCCATCCAGGGGCTGGCGGGCTGCTTCGTGCAAAAGATCGTCGGTTCCTACACCAACGTCGTCGGCCTGCCGCTGACCGAGGTGGTGGCGATGCTGCTGGGCGAGTCCTATCCGATCCACTTCAACTGGCTGCGGCTGGGCGAGGCCGATCCCGAGTAACCGGGCTGGCCACGGCGAGGAGGGCTGGACAAGCACCCCGGGCTGCCTATCTTGCGGCCATGCCAGGCTCGAAGCCCGTGTCCGACGGCGGCGGCAAATGCCCGATCTGCAGCCGCCCGACCCATGCCGAATACCGGCCGTTCTGCTCGCGCCGCTGCGCCGATGTGGACCTGTCGCGCTGGCTGCGCGGCACCTACGCTATCCCCGATCGGGCCGACAGCGAGGACGGGGATGACGCCGAACCACCTGCCAATGGCGAGGGCGGCCGCGGCCAGCATTGACGATCGCTCTTTGCCTTCGCGTCCCGTTCCAACGGTGATCGCGCAAGAAGGTGTCCAGGAGTTGGTTCAATCTGGCGCGGCTGCGCCTTGCACCGCCCGGCGCAGCGCCGCCCGCGCAAGCAGGCGTGTGGAGTCGAGCGTCGGCAGCCCAGAATTGTTGTCGTTCATGATCAGGGGGATCTCGGTGCAGCCGAGGATGACGGCGTCGCAGCCCGCATCCTTCATTCGTCCGATGACCTGCTGATGGTAGACGACCGCCTCAGGCGTGAAGACGCCGTAAGTCAACTCATCCATGATGATGCGATGGATTTCGTCGCGTTCCGCGGCGTTCGGGCGCACGTACTCCAGTCCGCGTGCTGTGAGCTTTTCCGGATAGACCTCGCTGTCGACGAGCCAACGCGTTCCGGTCAGGCCGAGGCGCCGGAACCCGCGCTCGGCGGCCTGTGCGGCGACGACCTCGGCGATGTGCAGCCAGCGCAGCGGCGATCGCGGTTCGACGTACGGCAGCGCCTGGTGGATGGTGTTGTCGGGGCAGATCAGGAAATCGGCACCGATGCTTGCGAGCTTGTTTGCAGAGGCGAGCATCAGCTCACCTACGCCCTGCCAGTCGTCGCGGTCTAGGCACGCCACGTACTCGGCGAGCGAGGGTGTGTGCATCGAGACCTCGGGATGCGCGTGCGGGCCGAGAAGCCGCGCGCCTTCCATGCAGATGGTCCGATAACAAAGCGCCCCGCCTTCGGCGGAGCAGGCAACAATGCCGATGTGGTTGGGCATGATGGCCGTGTCCCATGACGTGGCGGTGGAGAACCCTTGCGCGATTCTCGGTGACGGGTGAATCACCGGCTGTCGGGCTGCGCCGGCGGGCAGCCTGTAGTTTGGATTATTGCCGAGGCTTGCGACGGTTTGGAGGCTCATGCAGCGGCGCCGTGCCGACCGGCCCGCTACGCCAGACTCTCGGCGGGCGCCACGGCTGGCCGGACGGATCCATCACCACCCCGCCGCAGTCATGACCTGCAGCCTTGGCGAGGCTGGCGGCTGTGGCCATGCGGCCACCTCGGGCGCTTTCGAGCGCAACTTCTCCCAGGGAATTGCGCATCTCGCCCATTGACTACCATTGAAACCCATGTAATCCCATGCATGCCCAGCGAGCTGCCGCCGTGTCGTGCGGGGTCCAAAGAGGGTGGCCGGCCGTCTACGGAGCGCGGCTCGAAGGGCAGGGTGCAAGGGCTGGTTCGGCGTCGTTGGCGAGGTGCGAGTGCAAAGGGATGGATCGCTTTGTCTCGACATTCACGAACAAGATCGACGCCAAAGGCCGGGTCTCGGTGCCAGCCTCCTTCCGCACCACGCTGGAACGCGACGGCTATGCGGGCGGCATCTACTGCTACCCCTCGCTCGACGCTCCGGCGCTCGATGCAGGCGGCCAGAGCCTTGCGCAGAAGATCGACGGGCTTCTCGATGGCTTGCCGGACTATTCGGACGAGCGCGACGAGCTGTCTGTCGCGCTCTATGGTGACGTGCACGTACTCAGCATCGATCAGGACGGGCGCATCGTGCTTCCTGAAGGGCTTCGCACGCACGCCGGCGTCACCACCCGCGTCACGTTTGTCGGCCTGGGTACGAAATTTCAGATGTGGGAGCCCGCGCGCTTCGAAGAGCGCCGCGCGCGCGCCCGCCAAAAGGTGCACGATCATCGCAGACTGTTCGGCGCGGGGCGCCGTCTCGAGCCGGGGGGTGGAGACGGCGAGGGAGGAGCACGGGAATAATGGCGACGCGCGGCACCCATTCGGCCGCGGGTGCCCCGAGAGGGACCGTCCGCCATGTTCCCGTGCTGCTTCCGCAGATGCTGGAGGCGCTGGCGCCGCGCGGCCGAGATACCTGCATTGACGCGACCTTCGGCGCGGGCGGCTACAGCACGGCCATTCTGACGGCCGCGCCGGCCGCGCGCGTGCTCGCCATCGATCGCGATCCTGCGGCGATCGCGGCGGGGCGCACGATTGCCGACCAGTTCCAGGGGCGATTGCAGCTGGTCGAGGGGCGCTTTGCTGCTCTCGATACGATTGCCGAGCGCGCCGGATACGCGCCCGCCGATGGCGTTGTGCTCGACATCGGCGTGTCCTCGATGCAGCTCGACGAGCCGGCGCGCGGCTTCTCCTTCCAGGGCGACGGGCCCCTCGACATGCGCATGTCGGCCACAGGTCCGACCGCCGCCGACGTCCTCAACACGGCCGAGGAAGGGCATCTGGCCGACATCCTGTTCCATCTGGGCGAGGAGCGTAGCGCGCGCGCTCTGGCCCGGCGGATCGCGGCGCAGCGCTCCCAGAAGCCCTTCGAGCGCACCTCCGAGCTGGCCGAGCTGGCAGCGCGGGTGCTGGGGCGCGAGAAGATCGCCGGCCGGCACGCGGCGACGCGCACGTTCCAGGCGCTGCGCATCTACGTCAACGACGAGCTTGGCGAGCTGGCGAGCGCGCTCTCTGCCGCCGAGCGCGTGCTGGCGCCGGGCGGCCGCCTGGTGGTCGTCACCTTCCATTCGCTGGAGGACCGGTTGGTCAAGCGCTTCCTGAAGGAGCGGGCGGCGCCGGAGGAGCACGGCTCGCGCCACCTGCCGCCGCAGGCAAGCGGCCGCCGGCCAGCGAGTTTCCGGTTCGTTAACCAGCGGCCGGTAAGCCCTAACCAGCAGGAGACTGCCGCCAACCCGCGGGCGCGCTCGGCCAAGTTGCGGGCAGCCGTTCGCACCGACGCGCCGGCCTGGGACGAGGACGCCGCCGGCCTTTCCATCCCGCGGCTCGATGCGTAGGCGATAGTAAGGGCCTCGGCCATGCGGCGCGCGATCAACTGGGTGCTGATGCTGGCGGCACTGGCCGGCGCCTTCGCGCTCTATGCCATCAAATACGACGCGCGCCGGCTGGAGGCCAAGATGCAGGCGCAGGAGCGGGCGCTGGAAAAGGCCGAGAACGACGTCACGATCCTGATGGCGGAGCGGGCGCACCTGGCGCGCCCCGAGCGGCTGGAGCCGCTGGCGCGGAGTCTTGGCCTCGCACCCATGACCGGCGGGCAGTTCCTGCGGATCGAAAGCTCCCCCTCCCCCCTTGTGGGGGAGGGCAGGGGAGGGGGGGATCGCAGAACATCTGCGGCAGGGATTCCCCCCACCCCCAACCCCAACCCCTCCCCACATCGTGTCGAAGACGCGCCTTCGGCACGATGGGGAGGGGAGCCCCGCCAATGACGGCCGCTGCCAGCATCACGCGCTCCTCGGGCGGCAGGATCGCCGGTTCCGCAAAGCCACGCCTACAGCTGCGCGCTTTGGTGGTCCTGTGCTGCGTGCTTGCGGTTTTCGCGACCATCACCGGGCGACTGCTGTGGCTCGCGCTGAAGAGCGGGCCCGAGCTGAAGGTGACGCTGGCCGAGCCGCTGGCGAGGAGCTGGTCGCGACCCGACATCGTCGACCGGCATGGGCGCCTGCTGGCGACCGACGTCGCCGTGCACTCGCTCTATGCCGACCCGCAACTGATCCTCGATCTCGACGAGGTGGTCGAGAAGCTCGGCGCGACCCTGCCGGGGCTCGACACCGCCGAGCTGCGCAAATCGCTCAGCGATCGCAGCCGGCGCTTCGCTTGGGTGGCGCGCGGCTTGAGCCCGCGCCAGGCGCAGCGCGTGCATGATCTCGGGCTGCCGGGCGTTGCCTTCCGGGCCGAGCTGAAGCGGGCGTATCCGCTGGGTGCGCTTGCCGGGCATCTGATCGGCACGGTGAACGTCGACAACAAGGGCATCGCCGGCATCGAGCGCATGCTCGATGAGACGAGCCACGTGGAGGCAGTGCAGGGTCCGGGGCGAACGCTGCGGTCGCCGGTGCGGCTCACAATCGACATCGGCGTGCAGCACGCGCTCGCCGAAGAGCTCAAACAGGCGGTCTCGCGCTACGCTGCGACGGCCGCCGCCGGCGTCGTGCTCGAAGCGGCGTCGGGCCGGATCGTGGCGGCCGTCTCGCTGCCGCAATCCGATCCGGCGCGCCCCGCCGATTGGCTCGACCCGGCGCGCGCCGACCGACTGATGAGCGGCACCTATGAGCTCGGATCGATCTTCAAGACGCTCACCATCGCCATGGCGCTCGACAGCGGCGCCGCGGACCTGGACAAGACCTACGATGTGCGCCGGTCGCTGACAGCCGGTCCCTACACGATCACCGATCCGCACCCGCTGGGGCGGCCGCTCAGCGTGCGCGACATCTTTCTCCACTCGTCCAATGTCGGCGCCGGCATGATGGCCCTGGAAGCGGGCGCGGAGCGGCAGCGCGCCTTCCTCGCCCGGCTCGGCCTGCTCGAGCCCGCGCGCATCGAGGCCGGTCCCATGGCGCCGCCGCAGCTGCCCAAGCAATGGGGCCGAGCCGAGACCATCACCATCGGCTACGGGCACGGGCTGTCGGTGGCGCCGCTGCAGTTCGCGGCCGCGTTCGCCAGCCTCGTCAACGGCGGCAGCAAAGTCGTGCCGACGTTCCTGGCCGAGAGCGGCAGCAAGACCGAGCGCGAGGGCGTCGTGTCGGCCGCGACCAGCGCCCGGTTGCGCGAGATCCTGCGCCTCAACGTCACGAACACGGCGGGCACGGGCCGGCGCGCCGAGGCCGAGGCCTACCGGGTCGGTGGCAAGACCGGCACGGCCGAGATGCCGGGCCGCGGCGGCTATCAGGAGAAAGTCGTGATCTCCTCGTTCATCGGCGCGTTTCCCATGGACGCGCCGCGCTACGTGACGCTGGTTTCCCTGTTCGAGCCGCAGACCGGCGAGGGGCCCGGCAATCACATCACGGCCGGCCTCAATGCGGCGCCGGCAACCGCGCGAATCATCGAGCGAATCGCGCCCCTGCTGGGCATTCTGCCCCGGCGCATCGAGACGCGGGCCCTAGAAACGGCCCCGTTTGACGCCCCACCCGCGGCACAATAAGAAGCGAGCCTTGTTGCGACTGTAGGTTGGGTCGAGCGCCAGCGATGACCCAACACCCTTTGTCATCCCGGGATTTATTCCCGGGATCCATCGGGCCGCGAACTCCCAGCCGTTCGGAGCGCGTGGATGGCTGGATACCGGGGACAAGCCCCGGTATGACAACCTGTGTTGGGTCTGCGCTTCGCTCGACCCAACCTACGTCAACGCCGGGACCATGAAGCTGCAAACCTTGCTCGGTCCGGAGACGATGGCGCCGCCTGGTTGTGGCGGTGTGGAGATCGCCGGCATGACCGCCGACAGCCGCGCCGTGCAGCCGGGCTGGCTGTTTGCGGCTTTGAGCGGCAGCAAGGCGGACGGTGCCCGCTTCGTTCCCGATGCGATCGCGAGAGGCGCCGCTGCAATCCTGGTCGCGCAGGGCACGAGCGTAAGTGTACCGAACGGCGTCCCCGTGCTGACCGCGGCCGAGCCGCGCCGGGCGCTCGCTGTGATGGCAGCGCGCTTCTATCCAGCCCAGCCCGAGACGATCGTGGCGGTCACCGGCACCAGCGGCAAGACGTCGGTGGCCGAGTTTACCCGCCAAATTTTCGCCGCGCTCGGCCGGCCGGCCGCCTCGCTCGGCACCATCGGCCTGGTCAAGCCCGATGGCGGCGTCTACGGCTCGCTCACCACGCCGGACCCGGTGACGCTGCACGCGGCCCTCGCGGCGTTGGCGGGCGAGGGCATCACGCATCTGGCGTTCGAGGCCTCCTCGCATGGGCTCGACCAGCACCGGCTGGACGGCGTGCGGCTGAAGGCTGCTGCCTTCACCAACCTCGGCCGCGACCATCTCGACTATCACCCCACCATGGAGGCGTATCTCAAAGCCAAGCTGCGGCTGTTCACCGAGCTGTTGCCGGCCGATGGTATCGCCGTGGTCAATTTGGATGCCGAGCACGGGCCCCAAGTCGTCACGGCCGCGCAGCAGGGCGGTAGGACCGTGCTGACCGTGGGCCGGGCAGGAGATGCCCTAAAGCTCATGTCGATTGGCCGCGACGGCTTTGCCCAGCGCCTGAGCGTGCGGCACGGCGGCGAGACGTACGACGTGCGCCTGCCGCTGCTCGGCGAATATCAGGCCAACAACGCGCTGCTGGCGGCCGGCCTCGCACTGGCCGTCGGCGAGCCGGCCGGCCGCGTCCTGCCCGCGCTCGAAGGGCTCGAGGGCGTCAAGGGCCGGCTTGAGATCGTCGGCCGCGTGCGCGGCGGCTTAGTGGTGGTCGACTACGCTCACAAGCCCGATGCGCTGGCGGCGGCGCTGGCGGCCCTGCGCCAGGCCGTGCCCGGCCGCATCGTGTGCGTGTTCGGCTGCGGCGGCGACCGCGACAAGGGCAAGCGGCCGATCATGGGTGCCATCGCCGCGGCGAAGGCCAATCACGTGATCGTCACGGACGACAATCCGCGCAGCGAGAACCCCGCAACGATCCGTGCCGAAGTCCTGGCCGGCGCACCCGGCGCGCGCGAGATCGGCGACCGGGCGGAAGCGATCCGCGCCGGCGCTCGTCTGCTCGGCAGCGGCGATGTGCTGCTCGTTGCGGGCAAGGGCCACGAAACCGGCCAGATCGTCGGCTCGACCGTGCTGCCGTTCTCCGATCACGAGGCGGTGCGGGCCGCGCTTGCCGAGGCGCCGATCAATGTCTGAGCCGTTGTGGCAGTGGGACGAGCTGGTGGCGGCCGCACAGGGTCGCGCAGAGGGCGCGCCCTCGCGACAGATCACCGGCTTTTCCATCGACACCCGCAGCCTCGTGCCCGGCGATGTGTTCGTTGCCCTGAAAGACAGCCGCGACGGCCACGCGTTCGTGCCGGCGGCCTTGCAGGCAGGAGCCACCGCCGCCCTGGTCGCCGACGGCTATGCCGGCAAACACCCCGGCGCCGCGCTGATCCGCGTTGCCGATCCGCTGCGGGGGCTGGAGGCGATCGGCCGCGCCGCGCGGGCCCGCTCCAATGCGCGCATCGCTGCCGTCACGGGGAGCGTCGGCAAGACCGGCACCAAGGAGATGCTGCGGCTCTGCCTCGTGTCCGCCGGCGCCACACATGCGGCGGAAAGGTCCTACAACAATCACTGGGGCGTGCCGCTGACGTTGGCGCGCATGCCGCGGGAGGCCGAGTACGCCGTGCTCGAGATCGGCATGAACCACGCAGGCGAGATCGCGCCGCTCGCCCAGATGGTGCGACCGCACGTGGCGGTCATCACCACGGTGGAGCCGGTACATCTGGGCCAGTTCGCCTCGGTCGAGGCGATTGCCGAGGAGAAGGCGGAGATTTTCACCGGCCTGGTGCCAGGGGGCGGCGCCGTGCTGCCGCGCGACAATGCGCATTTCCCGTTCCTGCGCGAGCGTGCGGCCAACGTCGGCGCCCGCATCACCACCTTCGGCTACCATGACGAGGCGGATTTCCGAGGCTTACAGGTCGACGTCGGCCCCAAGGGGTCCTCCGTCATCGCCGGACAGGGGTCGCAGCGCTTCCCGTACCGGGTCGGGGCGCCCGGTGAGCACTACGTCAAGAACTCGCTGGCCGTGCTGGCGGCGCTCGGTGCGCTCGGCGTCGACATCATGCGCTGCCTGCCGGCATTGGCGCGCGCCGCCGCGCCCGCGGGCCGCGGCGCGCGTACCCTGCTCGACACGGGAGATGGGGCAATCCTGCTGATCGACGAAAGCTACAACGCCAATCCGGCGTCCGTGCGGGCGGCGCTGGCAGCCATGGCCTCGACACCGCGCGAGGCCCACCCGCGCCGCATTGTTGTGCTGGGCGACATGCTGGAGCTGGGCGAGGCCGCAGTCGAGCTGCATCGCGGGCTCGAGGAGGCGGTTGACGCGGCGGGTATCGATCTGGTTCTTGCCTGTGGCCCGATGATGCAGCTGCTGCACGGAGCGCTCGACGGTGCGCGGCAGGGCGCATGGGCGCCGTCGTCGGCGGAGCTGGTGCCGGCACTGCTCGACACCCTGCAGGCCGGCGACGTGGTGATGATCAAGGGGTCGTTGGGGACGAACATGGCCCCGCTGGTGGCGGCCATGCTGGCACGCTTTGGAACGGAGCGGCCCGGAGGGTAGGGAATGCTATACGCGCTGGTGTACTTTAGCGACCAGATCGGGCCGCTCAACGTCTTTCGCTACATCACGTTCCGCACCGGCGGCGCCATCATGACGGCGCTGCTGTTCGTGTTCCTGTTCGGTCCCGCCATCATCGACCTGCTGCGGGTCAAGCAGGGCAAGGGCCAGCCGATCCGCGAGGACGGACCGGCCACGCATTTCGCCAAGAAGGGCACGCCGACCATGGGCGGGCTCATGATCCTGTCGGGCATCACGGTATCGACCCTGCTGTGGGCCAACCTGTCCAACTGGTACGTGTGGATCGTGCTGTTCGTGACGCTCAGCTACGGCGCCATCGGCTTCTACGACGACTATCTGAAGGTCACCCGGAGCACGGCCGGCGGCGTCTCCGGCAAGCTGCGGTTGCTGGCCGAGATCGCGGTGGCAGGCTTTGCTGCATGGCTCGTCATGCGCATCGGCAGCCCGGGCTTTTCCTCATCGCTGACCGTGCCGTTCTTCAAGAACGTGGTGCTGCCGCTCGGCGCGCTGTTCATCCTGCTCGGCATCCTCGTGATCGCCGGCGCCGGCAACGCCGTCAACCTCACTGACGGCCTCGACGGCCTCGCCATCGTGCCGGTGATGATCGCGGCGGCGACCTTCGGGCTGATCGCCTACCTCTCCGGCAACGCCAACTTCGCGCGCTATCTGCAGATCCACTACGTGCAGGGAGCGGGCGAACTCGCCATCATCTGCGGGGCGCTGATCGGGGCGGGGCTGGGCTTCCTGTGGTTCAACGCGCCGCCGGCCATGATCTTCATGGGCGACACGGGCTCGCTGGCCCTAGGGGGCGCGCTCGGCGCCATCGCCGTTGCCACCAAGCACGAGATCGTGCTGGCGATCGTCGGCGGCCTGTTCGTGCTCGAGACCATGTCGGTGATCATCCAGGTGACGTCGTTCAAGCTCACGGGCAAGCGCGTGTTCCGCATGGCGCCGCTGCACCATCATTTCGAGCAGAAGGGCTGGCAGGAATCGACCATCGTCGTGCGCTTCTGGATCATCTCGGTGGTGCTGGCGCTGGTGGGCCTGGCGACGCTCAAGCTGCGGTAATCTGGATTGTTCCCTGCTTTCGGATGATGAGCTGGCGGTTGCCACGCGCTGGGAGCAGCGACCGCCTGAGGCCCGGAGCGGGCGCCGGGATCGGCCAGCGACATGCGCCCCTTGGTGCCGATCCGGACATTTCGAAGAGCCTATTCCTCGAAGCTCTCGTTCGGCTGGAGCTTGCGGAAGCGAGCCGTCCACGCCCGCCTGAGCTCGGGTTCCGTTGTCCCATCATCGTAGGCAGGCGACGTCAGGGGCAGCGCCTTGGTCACAGTGATCATCACGATGGCACCCATGCGCGGGGCCAGCGCACTCCGGAAACGGCCAAGGAGCGTGTCGAAGGCGGCATTCCCACGCTCCACCACTAGGGCCGTGCCTGCGAAGCGATAGCCCTTGCGCACGAATGGATCGACGAAGTTCACCTCGACACGCGGGTTCGCCCGCAGATTGTGTATGGTCCTCGGTGAGCGGATTTCACCAAATGCAATCGTCTGGGCGTCCAATACGATGAAGGTGCCCTTGGGCGAGACGTTAGGTGTGCCATCGGGAGCGGCAGTCGCAACAAATCCGAGGCGTTGCTCCTCGACAATCCGCTGCATGTCAGGTGTCAGCATCCTCGGCCTCGCAAGCTGTGTTGGCGAAACAAGATGGTGCACTAATTCTGAATGGTTCTCTCCGGTCCGCCCGAGGTGGTGCCGAGCGTCCCGGTGTACTGCAGCATGACCTCGCGACTGTGCGGGCGGTCGCGGTGCTCGATCAGGTAGATGGCCTGCCAGGTGCCGAGCACGGCCTTGCCGGCGAGCACCGGCACGCCGAGGCTCGACGCGGTGAGCATCGACTTGATGTGCGCTGGCATGTCGTCGGGGCCCTCGAGGCTGTGGTGATAGCGCGCTGCCCGTGGCGCCAGCCGGTCCAGCGCCTCGCTCAGGTCGCGCAGCACCTCGGGATCGGCATTCTCCTGGATGGTGAGCGATGCGGAGGTGTGCCGCACGAACAGGGTCACGAGGCCATCGCCGGCGCCGATCGCGGCCAGCCATTCGGCCACCGGGCGAGTCAGATCGGCAAAGCCGGGGCCTTCGGTGGCGATGGTCAGCTGGTGGTGCGCCTGCTCGATCACGTCGTGCTCCATCGAACGCTGCTCTCAATGCGTCCTGCATACGCTGTCATGTAGTCGACCAGCGCTCGAAACGACAGGGCGGATCAGTGCGTTGCGCGGCGAATCACGCGCTCGGCAGGCGGGTGTCTGCGCGGGCGCGAGATGGGGCCACGCTGTTTCCCGCGCGAATGGCTTCGGTTTGCCGACTTAACCGAAACAAATCCGCAGTCTCTTATATTTCAATGCCTTAGGAAGCTCTAGGCATCTCTCTAGCATCAACCCTCGTGTTTCCTGCTCCTGAGTGCGGTTGAGCATGACCTTTCCTGCTCTAAGAGAGCGAAGAAGAGGAATATGAGCGGCGCACATGCCGTTGTAGGCGTTCGTTCGTGTCCCCGTCCTTGCGGGGGCTCGCACGTCGCGAGGTGCATCACGACGACGTTCGTCGGAGTGAGTGGGCGACGAGGTTGTTGCTAACGCTGAAAATCTCGTTGATTACATCACGTATCCCACGGCGGGCTCCAAACTGAAGTGCAACACCTTGAGGTCAGGGTGTTGGGATGGGAACGAGCTACAATCATCTGTCGGCGCCTGAGCGGACAACGCTGATGGTGATGCTGGCCGAGGGCTTGCCCCC
>Ga0247727_10000170_pt1 | contig 147796 bp, 138 predicted proteins | sample WisWelCaveWW1625_FD_202498 | JGI IMG/M metagenome (GOLD analysis project Ga0247727, IMG submission 202498) | Biofilm microbial communities from Wishing Well Cave, Virginia, United States - WW16-25 | ecosystem: Environmental > Aquatic > Deep subsurface > Groundwater > Cave microbial mat... | reverse complement strand
TGTTGATTGGCGTTTCACCACTGCCGATGCCCGTATCAAACTGAAGAAACTCTATCCAGTCATCCATTTCGAAGAGAATGTTAAAGAAAACCTACCCATCAAAGCATGATTTACAGTCTACTAGGGTATGTCCATGAACTTGCATGCCATGATCTCTTGCCCAACCCATTCGTTGATCCATAGGTAGCCATTTCCATTCTTTCGCAGAAGGATTGTTTAAGGTACAAGAATCTCCCGGTTGCGCTACCCAATCATAAACACTTTGATTGAAATCCGGATCACCTATTGTTATCAATCTAGGAGGAGGGCAGGGATGAATTTTTTCGAATTTCATAACATTCCCCGGAGTAATAGAGTTAAAAGCATACGGTATTGTGCTATTGAAATATTGTGAATTGTAATTATCATCTATAACACCTACTTGGATGCCGTGATTTTGGGCAACACCTTTTAAGGCAGGATATAGGCTGTTTTCCGAATCATTAGATGCCCAACTGTACGGTGTAGCGAAAGCCATTACCAGTAATAAGAGAACAAATACCACCGTTTTCGCAATTCGATCATTCATGACAAATCCTCCTTTTTTTGTAAATAAGCGGAAATTGGACTGGATGGTGAGATGTTCGTTTCCCCAATTCCTGTGAGAAATTACAATGAACCATACAGCTTTTTGGAGGCATTGTCAAGGTTCAACTCATTTTGTTTGACTTCCCTATCCCGAAATACTAAAATGACGAAAAGTTTACAGTCACCTGCCAGATAACTGTAACTCGTGAACCTGTACCCCTGGAGGAAACCTCATGCCCACCGCCACCACCAAAACCCGCCTCAACCTGCGCCAAGGCCCCGGTACCGAATTTCCCGTCATCAAAATCCTGGATCAGGGGACCGAATTGATTCTCCTGGAAGACCTGGGAAGCTGGCTGAATGTGCAGTTTGGCGAGGCCCTCGGCTACGTCCATGAAAACTACGTGACCGTGACCGCCGGGGAGGCTGACCCCGTTGAGCCAGCCGCCCCCACCGGGGATACCGCGCCCCCCCTCGGCTCCGGTCAAGGTACAAGCGCCCAACTCCACGGGCAGGCTGTCTCCGCCACCAGCCTGCGGCAAGGCCCCTCCGCGGACTTCCCCGAACTGCTGGCCCTCAACGCGGGCGATGCGTTCATCATCCTTGAAGACCTCGGCGACTGGCTGAATGTGCAGGTGGGTGCCGCCCCCGGTGACACCCTCGGCTTTGTCCTCGAGACCGACACCCAGGCCGAGTTCAAACTATTTGGCAAGACGAAGACGGCGCTCAACGTGCGCGGCGGCCCCGGCACCGGGTTCCCCATCCTCAAAACCCTGCCCGCAGGCGCCACCATCCAGATTCTCGAAGACCTCGGGGACTGGCTCGAGATTATCCACAACAATCAAACCGGTTTTGTCAGCGAGAATTTTGTGGACAAGGGCGCACCGCCGCCTCCCAAGCCAGCCGCATTTACCATTCCATCCGGCCCCATCGAAGATGTCCCACTGGCCCTCCCGGTCGAGGAACACCTGCCGGTGAACCCGCAGGCCCCCCTGCTCGAAAGGCTGGTTGCTGATGCCTGGAACCGGTATGGCAGCCTGCTCAAGGCGCTCTCGGCGCAACTGGGCGTGGACCCCGCCGTGGCAGTGGCCGTGCTGGCCGTCGAGTCCGGCGGGCGCGGCTTTGGCCTCGATGGGCGCATGATCATCCGCTTTGAGAACCACGTGTTTTGGGACCAGTGGGGCAAAAACAACAAAACCATGTTTGACCAGCATTTCCGTTTTGATGAAGGCTCGCGCTGGCTGGGGCATGAGTTTCGCGTGAAGGCCAAGGGCAAGGATTGGATCACGCAGCACATGCGCAGCCAGGACATCGAGTGGCAGGCCTTTCAACTGGCCGAGACGCTCAACCAGGGCGCGGCGCGCCTGTCCATCAGCATGGGCGGCCCGCAGATTATGGGCTTCAACTATTCCGTGATCGGCTTCCCCAGCGTGCATGCCATGTACGACGCTTTCAGCCTCGATGAACGCAACCAGGTCGTGGGCTTCTTTGACTTTGTAAAAGGCACCACCAGTCCCTCGCGGCGGGTGGCCGCCCTGCAAGCCCTCGACTTTGTCGAGTTCGCCCGGCTGTATAACGGCTCCGGCCAGGCGCAGAAATATGGCGGGCTGATCCAAAGCGTGTTCGACATCTTCCACCAGTTGACGGGGGGGTGACGCCGAAACCGGCAACCCATTCGAAATAGACCTGACAGGTTTTATGCAAAACCTGTCAGGTCTCCAATCATTATTCTTTCTTGATCCGACCCCTGAAATCCTGTAAAATCAAAACAGTGCGCGGCAATTCGCCAAAGGCTTCTTGAACATACGGAACGGTTTTACTGGCGGATTGCCCACCCTCCAATAACGGTTTCCCATTCAGCAAGGAGGCTCACCATGGACATTATCAAAGTTGCAGGAAGTTCGCGCACGTCCGCCGTGGCGGGGGCGGTTGCCGGGGTATTCCGGGAACATCGCCGGGCCGAGGTGCAGGCCATCGGGGCGGGGGCGGTCAACCAGGCGGTCAAGGCGCTCGTGCTTGCAACCAGCTATCTGGAACGGGATCATCTCCGGGTGGCGTTCCTTCCCCATTTTTCAGATGTGGATATTGAGGGCAAGGTGCGCACGGCCATCAAATTTATCGTGGTGCCTTATGAGGGGGATGAACCCGCCCGCCCCGCCAAAATTGACCTGACGCCGGGAACTGACACACCGGAGTTGTAACCCGGCCCCCCCAGGTTCCCGATATGCCCTAAAAATAACCGCTCCCCGATGGCCTGGGGAGCGGTTTGATTTCCGGGATGGGAGAACCCGCGGGTACGCTACCCTGGTGAACCCGGTTGCTTTTATGGGAGCGGGAAGTATTGGAAGTACAGGAACACGCCCATGATCAGGATAATCAACGGGTAGCCGATCTGCCCCATTTTGGAGAGACGCCGGATGTAGACCTCATCATCCTTCCGGGCGCGCATGATCATCGTAAAGACCATTTCAATCACAAAGAGGGCGTAGAGCATGTAGAAGACGTAATCGAGCGCGACGACGTAATCCACGCCGGGCAGGTCGCTGGACAGTTTGAGGTGGAAGAAGGCCACGGTAAGCAGGACGCCGCGGATCAGGCCGTTGTTGGTACTGAATTCGGAAACGGGGATGAAGAAGACGGAGTAGGAGAAGATCAGCATGATCACGAGCGGGAGCAGGTTCTTGATGCTAAAGCTGAGGACGTCGCGCTCGATCGTGATCTCCATATTAAACCGTGAATATTCGATGTCGAGGCTGGTTTCAAAAAAGCGCGGGTTGCCAAGGGTGGTGTCGCTGCGGGCAATATCCTGGAAGATGAAGGCGCGGCTGGGCGTCCAGCCGCTGATCTCGAAGACGTGGGTATTGTTGAAGCGCTGAATGATGCTGTCGGAGTTGCTGCCCTGCATGCCTACATCGTCGCGCACGTAGATCAGGCGGTCGCGCGTTTCGTTGGCGTGCCGGAAGCGGATGACGAGTTGTTGGGTGTCAAAGGGATAATCCTGAAACTGGAAATCGGTGGTGAAATTGCCTTTGACCCGGTAGGCTTTATAGGAGTAACCGGCGATCTCTTCTTCTGCAATCGGATCGCCAAGTTGGATGTCATCGAATGAGTTGATGAAGACGATATTTTCCGCGTCAAAATCGCCCTGGTGGCGGAACCAGATGTAAAAGTCGAGGGTAACGGAGTCGTCGTTGAGATCGAGGTTGCTGATCTCGATCATGTCGAGGCCGGTATAGACGACATTGGTCACATGCGAGTATTGGTTATCCATCAGCAGCATGTGGCCCGTTTCCACCTCTGCCTGGAGTTCATCCGGGGTGTAGCGGTTCGTATTGAGTACGGGCTGGAGTTGCGTGAGGGCCGAGATGGGGCGCTGGCCGCGGTATTCGGCAATGGTGACCGGCTTCACCACATCGCGGTTTTCATCAAAGTAGATCAGCCCGGTGGCGCCGTCCACGGCGTTGGCAAGGGTGTTGATCCCGGCCATAAAATCACGGATAGCCTGGCGCTCCTCGGCGCGCTTGTCCGGGTCGCCAGTGGCCCCAGTCTCCACCATCGCCCGGACGGCCACGGCCATGGCGTCGTAATTGGTCGCCGCTTTCATGCCGGGTTCAAGGCCGTAGGTATCCCGGAAATCGTTGAAGAAGGCCTGCCCGGTGACGCCAGCCACATCAAAAATGACCGGAGCTACAGCCAGGATGCCATCCGAATATTTGCCGGGGGACAACTGCTCGGCTTCGTATTCGTTGAAATTGGAGATAAAGTCAATATTGGTAAACGAACTTGGTCCGATGATGGTGAATGCCTGCCCCGCCTCGCGGGCGGCGACGATCCAATCGGCCCCATCGGGGGCGCGCCCCGCAAAATAGACCAGTCCCGGAGGCCCGTCGCTCCCCCCTGCGAGGGTGTTGATGATGTCCGAAAATTGCTGTTCGCGGTCTGTGTCTGGATCATAGGAGATGAAGTAACTGACTGTGCCACCCAGCGCGGTAAAGCGCTCCTGGAATGGCAGGGCCAGCGAAGCGCCGAAGCTGTCCACGTCGTAGACCACGGAGGCCTGCTGGTACCCCATCACGTTATAGGCGTATTCGGCGACAAACTGGGATTGGGACAAGCTGTTCGGAATGACCCGGAAATACCAGTCATTTTCCAGCGTGATACTCTCGAGGGTGGCAGAGCCGGTAATGGCCGGGATGCGGGCGGCGGCGTAAATCGGGCTGGCCGCCGACGAGGTGGGGCTTTGGGCATGGCCCAGCACGACCATGGCGCGGTTTTCCTGGGCAATCTGTTCGGCCAGCCCCTTGGCGATATCGGTCTTGTTCTCATCGTCATAGCGGAGGAGTTCAATGGGATGGCCGTTGATCCCGCCGTTTTCCTGGTTGTATTGCGCGGCAAAGAGCTCTGCGCCATGCCAGGCATCGTTACCATCCTCCCCCGGTGGGACGATTACGGCAATATAAATGGGCTGCTCGTCGCCCCAGTCTCCCGCGTTCATGGAGAAATAAACGCCAACGGCAATGACAGCCAAAACGATGATTGCGATCCATAAACTTTTTTTAGGCATAACAACCCAACTCCTTTGGGCATTTCCACCAGCGGAAACCGGAATGTGATCTTACATCAATCAAATGGCCTGCGCAAATGGGGTGCAGGCCCGAGGTACGGGCGGGTCCTCCGTGCCCACCCGCATCGGGGCTGGCGTGCCGATCTTGCCTGAAATGTGGACTGTTTGCACGGTACGGGCGGGTCCTCCGTGCCCACCCGCATCGGGGCTGGCGTGCCGATCTTGCCTGAAATGTGGATTGTTTGCACGGTACGGGCGGATCCTCCGTGCCCACCCGCATCGGGGCTGGCGTGCCAATCTTGCCTGAAATGTGGACGGTTTGCACGGTACGGGCGGGTCCTCCGTGCCCACCCGCCTCCGGGCTGGCGTGCCGATCTTGCCTGAAATGTGGACTGTTTGCACGGAGGACCCGCCCCTACTCCAACAACGCCCGCATGGTATGGTTGTTATCGGCCAGCCGCTCTCCGAGGATGGTGGCGATATACCGGTGGAAGTCGGAGGCAATATCCGGGCTGGCTTCCTCCATTTTTTCCAACTGGGTCATGGAAAGGGTGTAGATCACACTGGGTTCATCCGTAACCACCGTAGCTGTGGCCGGGTGCATCAGATAAATCCCCAACTCCCCGACAATGGTCCCGGCCCCCATCGTCCGCAGGCGAATGGTGGAGCCGTCTTCCAGTTCCAGCCGAGCGGTCACCTTCCCGCGTTCGATGAAATACAGCCCGGAGGGGGGATCATTCTGCTGGATCAGGCCGTAATCCTCCGGGACTTCAGCGCGCTCCAGGTATTCCATAAAACGCTTCACTTTCCGCATATTCCTGAAGATGGCCTCCAGCTGGGAGGGCAGCCGCCCATCGGGAACCTGGGTCACCCCGCTATCTTGGAGGGTTTGGTCCTCACACCACTCCACCCCGCGATCCAGATCGGGGAAGAAGCGCATCTTGTCTTCGTACTCATCATCAATCCCGCGGGCCACCACGGCCCGCAATTCCTCGGTCAAGCCGGTAAACACAAGCGTCACCCCTTTGGATTCGGCATAGCGCTCCATCTGCGTAAAACTGCTGAGCGCAGACGAATCGATCCCGTTGATCATATAAAAGTCCAGTACGGCGAATTTCAGGGGCAGCAGGCGGGGATCCTCAGCGCGGCGTTGTACGTCAATCAACAGGCGGCTGGCCGTCCCGAAAAAGATATACCCCTGCAATTTCAGGATGAGCACACTCCCGCCCTCCTGTTGGAGGACACGCTGGTGCTTGGAAGGACGGTCCACGTGGCTGCGGAAGTTGGCACCGGAAAGGGCGTGCCGTACCACGTCAATGCGGCTGTAATTGACCACAAACAACGCCACCATCAGCACCAGCCCCAGCCCGACCCCCTGCAACAGCCCGACCACGGCAATGACAATGAGGATCAACAGGAGGGTCAGGTAATCCGGGAGCGGCAGGGTAAACCAGGTGTCATACACCCAGCGGATGAGGAAACTCAGCCCCAAATACACCAGCACCCCGCCCACCACCATCTTCGGCAGAATGGAGAGCAGGGAAGCCCCGCCCAGCAGGGACACCCCGAAGAACAGCGCCGCCACCAAACCCGCCAGCCGCGTGCGCGCCCCCGCCTTGTGCGCCATGATCGAGATGCTCGCCGACTGATACCCCACCATCCCCCCGCCCAGGCTGGCCACCAGGTTCCCGATCCCCGCCGCCTCCAGATTCTTGTCCAGGTCAACCGACTGCCGCGTTGCCAATTCAATCCCGCTGAAATTCAACAGACTGCCGAGCAGGGCAGTCATCACGACCGTCAGGATCGTGCCCGTATGTGGCAGGATGGCCCCCCAATCCGCCTGCCCGAGGGCCGGGATCACCACAGGCCGCCAGAGCCACCCTGCCGGGAACGGCCCCAGGAACCAGCCCTGCGCCGTCATCTCCGCCAGCGGGAGATGCAGGCCCCGCACCGCCAGGAAGAACAGCCCCCACCCGGACACGAGCATGATCGGCACCACCAGCGGGTGCTTGAAGCGCCGCTGAACAACCAGCATCACCACTCCATAGAACACCCCCGGCAGCCAGCGCAGGAGCGCCTGCTGATCCACCAACACGGAAATATCCACTACCCCGTCCGTCATCACCGCAATCCCGCCGCGGAACATCAGCCAGCCCAGCCCGGCCAGGAAACCCCCAAACACCGGGTACGGCATAAAGCGGATCAACCCGCCGAGGCGAAAACGCCCCAGTCCAAGGGCGATCAGCCCCGTGAGGATGGTCGTTAACCACAGGGCGGCCACCACCGTCATCAGGATCGTTTCCCCTGAGGCTTTATCCTGCATCCCGGCGGCAATCTCGGCGGCCAGGAGCGCCAGGATCGGGGCCACCGCGGATTGCGGGAACGCAATGATCCCGACGGCGCGCGTGAGCAGGGTAATCGTCAATGCCAGCGCAAACCCGCTAAACAACGCCAGCCCGATCCCCAGCGAGACATTCTCCTGCAACGCCCCCGAAAAGATCAGCACACCAAACGTAATGGTATTGCTCAAGGCCACAATACCGGCCACCGCCCCCGCCGAGACATCCTGCAATATCAGCCGGAAACCGGGCCGCTTGCGCACCGGGCTGGCATCATCAACGCTCATATAAACTCCTGATCGGGACTGACGTACAAACCCAAATCTTCCGCGCAGGTGGTCCGCCAGCCCTCATAAATCTCCGGCAAACCGGCCTCCCGGATCGCCTCCACATCCGCCGCCGCCAGCCCCAGGCGGTCGCGGCTGCGGGAAAAATAGCCCAGCGCGTTGGCCTCCGCCACCTTCGCATGCAGGCCGTCCACCTGGAAAATGGCCGGTTCCTCGGGCAGCACCACATTGGAACCCGGCTCGCCAAATGCGGACAACCCCCGCCAGCCGCGCACCGCCTACGGCACAAAGTCCACGCCCAGCCGGGCAAACAGGCGTGAGATCGCCAGTTCCCCGCCATTATCGCGAATGGCCTCGTAAGCAAAAACGGTGGCCGGTATCCCCAGCGCCAGCGCCCGCCGCCGGATCATCTCCGTCGTCCTGTATGCCTCTATAAATATCTCCACGCACGTGCGCCCCCCCCACCAGCCCGTCCACGACGCCCAGCAATTGAGCGGCACACGCCCCGCCACAAACACGCGCAGCCTCCCCGCCGGGACCCCCGCCTGCAACAGCGCGGCCAGCGGGTCAAATTGCGCCTCCTGGAGCGTATACGGCCCCAGCGTTTCCTTCAAATACAGCCGGGCCGCCCGCGGCAGCCCCCACCTCATCTCCTCCCCCTGCATCCGCCAGCGCAGGATATTCTTCAATGGCTGGTAATGCGACTCCAGCCCGGCAGAGCCAAATACCCGTAACAGCGCCGTCGTCCCACTGCGGCACGGCGAGATGGACAGGATGATCTCCGGGATGGCCTGCGCGTCAAATGTGACCCGCTCTGCCGCTTCGCTTGCCTCCACCTCCCGGTGTTGATATTGGCTCATGGGAAACCTGGATTGTCCCTTGCCCTGAATAATAATCCATTTGACCCCTTGCGAAAAAAGCTGTTTCGCCACAGCCGCCGGGGTCCCGTACTCTGCGGGCCTCCCGCGCCCCCTCAATTGTCATGCTGGGTGAAACGAAGCATCCCCGCATGGATGCGTAAATCCGATACTGTGCTAGTTGGAGAAAGCCGCCCTCATCCGTTCCTGCGGAAAGCGCCTCTTACGCTGCACTTCAGAGACCCTTGGTTTCACTCAGGGTGACAACCTCGCGGAGACCCCGGATATGCTCCGGCGTGGTGCGGCAGCAGCCGCCAATGAGGCGCGCACCGGCGGCGTACCAGTCCCGTGCCTGTTCAGCAAAATCGTCGCAAGCGGTCTCGCCGTACCAGCGCTGGCTGGCGGCATCCCACAGCTCCCCGGAGTTGGGATAAACCAAAATCGGTTTCCGCGTCCCCTCGCGAACCGCGTTTATCAGGGACGGGATAAATTTCGGGGGTGTACAGTTAATGCCAACGGCGGCCACCTGCGGGCAGGCATCCAAAAATTCAGCACACGCCCGCAGGGGTTCGCCGTGGCTGGTATGCAGGCCATCGCGCGCGCTAAAGCTCACCCAAGCCGCGGCATCGGGGAATTCGACGAGCAGGCGGACGAGGGCGCGGGCCTCGTGGAGGGAGGGGATGGTCTCGCAGGCCATGAGGTCCGCGCCGGCGGCCACGAGCGCGGCGAGGCGCGGGCGGTGGAAGGCGATCAGTTCTTCTTCGGAGAGGGGATAATCGCCGCGATACTCGGAGCCGTCGTGGAGGGTTGCGCCATACGGCCCGACCGAACCGGCGATGAAGAGCCGGGGGCGCGTGCCCCGGCTGGCGGTCTCGTCCCAATACTGGTCGCGGGCGGCGCGGGCCAGCGCGACCGATTTGCCGATGAGGACGAGGGCTTCGGCCCCGGACAGCCCGCGGCGGGTGAAGCCGGGGACGGAGGCCTGGTAACTGGCCGTGATGGCGCAGTCGGCCCCGGCGCGGAAATAGTCGAGGTGCACCTGTTGGATGAGTTCGGGCTGTTCGAGCAGGATTTTGGCCGACCAGAGCGGGTCGCGCAGGTCAGCGCCGCGGCGTTCGAGTTCGGTGGCGAGCGCGCCGTCAAGGAGGATGAGGGGCTGGCTGGCGAGCAGGGCGGAGAGCGGGTTCATGGCGGAAAAATTATAACGGTACAATTCAGGGGTCATTGATTCTGGCATGTTTCGGAGGCCGCCATGTTACCCCTTGCCCCATTTGGACGTACCGGACACCTGAGCACGCGCACCCTCTTTGGCGCGGCAGCGTTTTGGGATGTATCCCAGGCGGACGCTGACCGCACGCTGGACTATATCCTCGGGGAAGGGGTCAACCATATTGATACCGCGGCCTCCTACGGGTACGCCGAGCAGCGGCTGGGGCCGTGGCTCAAACACCAGCGCGGCCAGTTTTTCCTGGCGACGAAAACGGAGCAGCGCACGTATGCCGGGGCGAAGGAGGAATTGCAGCGTTCACTGGAGTTGCTGCAAACCGACCACGTGGATTTGTGGCAGATGCACATCCTGGTCGATCCCGAGGATTGGGAGACGGCAATGGGGCCAGGAGGGGCGCTGGAAGCCTTTATCGAAGCGCGCGCCCAGGGGCTGGTGAAATATCTGGGGGTGACGGGGCACGGGGTCACGATTGCCCACATGCACTTGAAAAGTCTGGAGAGGTTCGACTTCGACAGCGTGCTCCTGCGCTACAATTTCCCGATGATGCAGAACGCCCAATATGCGGCGGAGTTTGAAACGCTGATGGAGGTCTGTGCGCGGCGCGGGGTGGCGGTGCAGACGATCAAGGCGATCACGCGCGGGCCGTGGGGGAGCAAGCCGCATACACGGGCCACCTGGTACGAACCGCTGGAGGCGCAGGCAGATATTGATGCGGCGGTGGCCTTCGTCCTGCGCCGCGCCGGTTTTTTCCTGAACCTGCCGGGGGATATTAACCTGATGCCGAAGGTAATCGAGGCGGCAAAGCGGTTTGAGACGGTGGAGGATGTGGATGCGCGGCTGGCGGCGCTGGAGATGGAGCCGTTGTTTGGGTAGGCCGGGTGGAAAACCGATGAGTCACGGATGGGGCGACCACGGATAAAGAAAAGACACGAAATATCCGTGATCAGCTTGTCCGTGTGTAAACCTGATTCAATCCAAGTTCCCGGGAGCCATGCAAGGGCTTCCGGTGTAAAATCCCGGCATGGTCGCTTATTCGTTCGACACAGAAAAACTGGTTCAAATCTGCCGCAACAATGACGTTTCGATGGTGGGAGTCTTTGGATCATCCTCACGCGGAGAAGAAACGGGGCAAAGCGATATTGATTTACTGGTTGAATTTTCCGTGCCTAAAGGTTTGCTCGCGTTAGGGCGGCTTGAATATGAATTATCAGAAGCCCTGAACCGAAAAGTTGACCTGCTCACAGAAGGGGCGCTAAGCCCTTATTTACGCGAACACGTTCTGGGTGAATTGCAAATCATCTATGAATCATAGCGAACGGGTTTTTCTGCAACATATGCTTGATGCAATTGCCCGCATCGAAGAATATCTCAATGGGGTGAGCGAGGCCCAATTCCATGAAAAGTACCTGATTCAGGATGGGGTCATCCGTCAACTTGAAATCATCGGCGAAGCAGTCAAAAACCCGTCGCCTGAAATTCGTTCACAATATCCAGTCGTTCCGTGGAAAGATATAGCGGGGATGCCTGATCGGCTCATTCATCATTATTTTGGGGTGGACATGGATAAACTATGGGTGACAGCCACAGAAGAAATCCCGCCGCTTAAAACGAACATTCAATCCATCCTGGACAAGCTTGATTGATCTTCTAGCTACCTGACACTTTCAAATTGCTTGCTGGTCGAGTAGCCCCGCCCGCACCCTTCGGCAGGCTCAGGACAGGTTTGGCGGGGCGTATCGAGACCCCATTTCAGGCCAATTTTGCCACGTTTGGTCTCGATACGGCGGGAAAGCGCCGCCTACTCGACCAGCGAATTGTTCTGATAACAAACTGTCAGGTAGCTTGATTGATCTTCATCCACTAATCTCTCCCAATACATCCTCCATCCCCTCCACCACCCTTTCCACATCCTCCCGCGTAATACACATCGGCGGCTTGATTTTGATCACGTTGTGGTACGGGCCGTCCGTACTCAAGAGAATCCCTCGCGCCTTCAACCCCTCCACAAGCGCGCCTGCCTCCCGGTCCGCCGGTTCAAGCGTCTCGTGGTCGCGTACCAGTTCCATTCCCAGGAACAGCCCCGCCCCGCGCACATCCCCGATTAACGCGTGACGCTCCTTGAGCGCGAGCATCCCGGCCTTCCAGAACTCCCCGACCTCCCGGGCGTGCGCCCGTAAGCCCTCATCCTCAATCACATCCAGCACGGCCAGCCCTACGGCGCACGAGACGGGACTGCCGGCAAAAGTGTTGAAATATTCCATGCCATTGTTGAATGCCGCGGCGATTTCCGGTCTCGTCACGACCGCCGCCAGCGGGTGCCCGTTGCCAAACGGCTTGCCCATCGTCACAATATCCGGCACCACCCCGTGCAGCTCAAACCCCCAGAAGTGCGACCCCACCCGCCCGAAGCCGTGCTGGACTTCATCCGCGATGCACAGGCCGCCCGCGGCGCGCACACGCGCATACACCTGCGCGAGATACCCCTCCGGGAAAACGACCTGACCCCCGGTGCCAATCATGGCTTCTGAGATGAAAGCGGCGAATTGGTTGATTGGTTGATTGGTTGATTGGTTAAACAGTTGGATTGCTTCGCCAGCCTGGGCTGCGTAAGCGGCCGCGGGGTCAGGTTCCCTGCGCAACGCGCCGCGGTAGGCACAGGGTAGGGGGAGGGCGATCACCCCGGCGGGTGCGCCGCCCCCGCCGGGGCCGTTGAATTTATAGGGGGAGATGTCCACCGTCGAGATCACATTTCCGTGATATGCCCCCTCCAGCACGAGCATCCCCCGCCGTCCGGTATGGGCGCGGGCCAGCCGCAACGCCAGGTCATTCGCCTCGCTCCCGGAGTTGACAAAGTAACACACCGACAGGCCCTCCGGCAGGGTGGCCGTGAGACGCTCGGCAAGCAGGGCAATATTTTCGTGCAGGTAGCGCGTGTTCGTGTTCAGCCGCGCCGCCTGCCCGGCCAGCGCGGCCACCACCCGCGGATGGCTGTGCCCGACGTGGCAGACGTTGTTCACGCAGTCCAAATATTCCCGCCCCGCCGCATCATATAAATACTGCCCGCGCCCGCGCACGATGTGGAGCGGCTGATCATAAGAGAGGCTGAGATTGAAGCCGATCCGCTCGCGGCGGATGCGCGCAATTTCGGGCTGATCCAGACTCTCACTCGCGGGAACGGACTCGGCCAACAGGGGGACGACATCCTCCGGATGCTGGCCCAGCCATTGGGTGAGCGCGCCCCGCCCCGGGATCGGGTCAAACCCGCAGGCCGCGCGCAGGTGCATGGTTGCATAATCGGGGTTAATCGCGGCCAGCCGGTCGAGCGCGGTGCGCACCGGGGCCGCGCTGATCTGGTGATACTCGTTGCCCGGTTCGGACCGCGCCCGGTGTGCGGAGACTGCCAGGCTGACGGCCAGCCGCGCGCCGATCAAGTCCCACAATACGGCGATCTCGTCTGCGATTAGGGGATTGGCGGCATGGTAGCCAGTGGTGATATGGGCAACCGCGGCGAGCGGGTCAGGCTTGCCCAGCAGGGCGTAAGCTGCGCAAATCGCCAGTTCGCAGATGCGCGGGTTGTACAGGGCGTCGCCAAAATCCAGCAGGCCGGTGATCTGCCCGTTTTCGACGAGCACGTTATAGTCGTTGGCGTCGTTGTGGATGGCCTGTGCGGGGAGGTAAGGGAGGTGCGGGACGGCGTAGCGCTCGAAGCGGGCCTCACCCCTCCCCTCACCCCATCCCTCTCCCGGGGGGAGAGGGTGTTGCCGGATGCGCTCGCCGGTTTTCGTCAAATCCCACAGCCAGTCGCGGTGCATGGAGGGGTGTGTGAAGTCGGCGAGGGCGCGGTCGAGTTCGCCGAGGAGAATGCCGAGTTGGTGGAGAAGCTGTGGGGAATGGGGGACGCGGGCGAGGGGTTCGCCGGGGAGCCAGGAAATCAAGCGGGCGCGCGCCCCCCCGTGAAGGGTGACAATCTCCCGCCCATCGGGGGCCGGGATCACCTGGGGGACGCGCGCCCCTGTGAGGTGCGCCATCATCCGGTTTTCAAAATCCAGGAGGGCGTCATCCCGCACGGGGTGGGCAATTTTCAGGACGAAGTGTACCCCCGAGGGGGTCGTCAGTTTGAAGTTGGCGTCCAATTCGCCGGGGAGGGGCGCGGCCGCGGCGGTCAGACCGTAGAACTGGCGGGCAATGGATTCGGCGTCTTGGGGCGTCATCCTTTGAGCGAGCCGGAGAGCAGGCCGCGCAGGAAGTAACGGCCCAGGAAGATGTAGACGAGCAGGGTGGGGACGGCGGCGAGGAAGGAGGCGGCCATCTGAACATTCCACTCGATGATCTGGCTGCCAGCGAGGTTGTTGAGGGCCACGGTTAGCGGCCAGTTTTTGTTGTTGGTGAGCACGACGGCAAAGAGGAAGTCGTTCCAGGATTGGGTGAATTGCCAGATGAGGACGACGACAAAACTGGGGACGGAGAGCGGCAGGAGGATATTCCAGTAAATACCGAAGATGCCCGCGCCGTCCATCTTGGCGGCTTCGATCAGTTCGGTGGGCAGGCTGGCGTAGTAGTTGCGGAAGGTGAGCGTCGTGATCGGGATGCCGTAAATGATGTGTGTGAGCATCAGCCCGCTGATGCCGCCGTACATCCCGATGGTCTTCATAAAGAGGACGAGCGGGATGAGCACGCTCTGGTAGGGGATGAACATACCGAAGAGGATGAGCGGGAAGATGATGTCCGCGCCGCGGAATTTCCACTTGGCGAGGATGTACCCGTTGACCGAGCCGAGCATGGACGAGATGATCGCGCCGGGGATGACCAGCCGGATGCTATTCCACAGATTGGGAGCCAGCGCGTTATAGGCTTCCACAAAGTTTTCAAACGAAAAGCGGGTGGGCAAATCCCACATCGTTTTCAGGCTGACCTCGGCAAAGGGCTTGAAGCCGGTCGCCAGCATGACGTAAATGGGCAGTAAATAAAAGGCCGTCATCAAGAGGAGCGGAACGTACAGCCAGTAACGGCTGCGGGAACGAATTGAAGCTTCCATCAGGCCTGCTCCTCCTGGCGCAACGTGAAATAGAGATAGGGAACGACCAGGACGGCTACACTCAAGAGGATCAAGATCCCGATGGCAGCCCCGCGCCCGAAGAAATTACCATCAAAGGTGGTCGTCCACATATAGATGGACGGGACATCGAGGGCCACCTGTTTCCCCGCCGTGGCGATGATCAGGTCAAACACTTTGAGCGAAATGTGCCCGAGGATGATGAGCGCGCTGAGGGTGACGGGGCGCAGGAGGGGGAGGATGATGTACCGGTAAATCTGGATTTCGCTGGCCCCGTCAATCCGCGCCGCCTCCCGGAGGGACTCGGAGACCGAGCGCAGCCCGCCGAGGTAGAGCGCCATCGTATAGCCGGACATCTGCCAGACGGCGGGCAGGGCGATCGCGGCGATGCCCCACTGCGGGGTGGTATGCCACAGGTTGATCAGGAAATCCAGCCCGAGGTTATCGAATAGCAGGTTCAGACCGCTCAGGCGGGAGCCTTGCGCCGGGTTCATCAGCCAGCGCCAGACGACGCCGGTGACGATGAACGAGATCGCCATCGGGAACAGGAACAGGCTGCGGAAAAACGATTCCCCCCGCAGGCCCTGATCGAGCAGGATGGCCAGCACCAGCCCGACGAGCAGGCAGCCCCCCACAAAGAGGCCGGTGAAGATCAGGGTGTTGCGGATGTCAATCTGGAAACGCGGGTCTTTGAACAATTCGATATAGTTCTTTAACCCGACCCAGGTGTAATCCGGCAGCAGCCCTTTCCACGCGCTGAAGGAAACACGCATGGACCAGGCGATAAAGCCGTACACGAAAATCAAGACAGCAATAATGGAGGGGCTGACGAGGGCAATCGAGATGATGGTGTCTTTCTTGTTCTTCATGGGCGCCCTTGTGGGGAAAACAATTTGAAGAGAGATCTTCTGTCATTCTGAACGGAGTGAAGAATCCCCGCACCGATCCGTTGAAAATCATCCACTGAGGGATGTTTCGCTCCGCTCAACATGACAATCATTAAAAAAGACGAGGCCTCCGGGGAGGCCCCGTCTTTTTTTACTTGCGATTACTTGCCGGAGGCTTCGTAGGCGGCAACCAATGCTGCCTGGAGTGCTGCAACATCATGGCTTCCCAGGAAGAGACCGAGAGCAGTATCGATTTCCGATTTCCAGGAGTCATTGGCAACCACCCCGTGGGTGAGGCTGCCGACGACTACGTTGCTACCCCAGTCATCCATGGCGCTGAGCAGGTACTCGCCATACAGGCTGCGGTCGCCATCGGTGCGGGCGGGGATGGAACCCTTGACGGGGTTGAAGGCATCCTGCCCGGCCTTGGAGCCAGCCACACGCAGCCAGCTGATCGCGGCATCGCGGTTGGGGGCGCCAACAGCCAGCACAAAGCTATCCGAAAGGAACTGGAAGGTGCCAACGGTGCCGGGGACAGCCGCCCAATCGTAATCGGTGCGCGGGGTCTTGCCGACTTCACGGAAGAAGCCCTCGGCCCAGTCACCCATCACGTTGAAGGCGGCGTCGCCATCCAGCACAAGCTGGGAGGCGTCCTGCCAGCTCAGGGATGAAGAATCGCTGTTGGTATAGGTCAACACTTTGGCGTAGTTGTCCAGGGCGGCGGTTACTTCGGCGCTGCCCCAGTCGGTGGTGCCGTCCCAAAGGCCGTTGTAGGCATCCGCGCCAAGCGAGGCCAGGAGGACGGTTTCAAACAGGTGCATGGCGGTCCACTGTTCGCCGAGGGCGAGTGGGGCTTCCATCCCGGCGGCCTGGAGGGCGTCCATGGCGGCAAACCACTCGTCAAGCGTGGCGGGAATGGCGAGGCCATTATCCGCGAGGACGGTGGGGTTCACCCACAGCACGTTGGCGCGGTGGATGTTGACGGGCACGGAGTAGATGTTGCCATCCTTCGAGATCAGGGGGATCAGCGTTTCGGGCATGACGGCGAGCCAGCCTTCTTCCTCATAGAGGTCGTTGAGCGGCTCAATCTGCCCGGCGGCCACATAGGTGCCGATCAGTTCCTGCCCGGCGTGACCCTGCCAGCTATCGGGGGGATCGCTCGCCTGCAGGCGGGTGGCCAAGACAGCGCGGGCGTTGGTGCCAGCGCCGCCAGCGACGGCGGAGTTAATAAACTCGATGTCGGGGTATTCGGTGGCGAATATACCAACCATCGCTTCAAGGCCGGCCGCTTCGCCGCCACCGGTCCACCAACTGAACACTTCCACCTGGGCGGCTTCGGCGGGAGCCTCGGTAGCTTCGGCGGGGGCTTCAGTGGCTTCCGCGGGGGCCTCAGTGGCCTCAGCAGGAGCCTCGGTGGCTTCAGGAGCGCTGGTGCAAGCAACGAATGCGAAGACGAGCACCAACGTGGTAATCATTGTCAAAAACTTGTTTCGGGACATTTTTTCCTCTCACTTATTGGATTTTTAAAGGGGTTGAAACAAAAAAATCTTGCGTTCATCCAGTCGTTCGTTTGATAAACCACCTCCTTGAGGTTCAGCCGCCTATGATTATCGACCAATACCTGCCCCCCATTATAATCCGTCCGCCCGTCAGCCTGTCAGCCTGTCAGCCTGTCAAACCCGAAGAGTATAATCCACCGCATGGCGAATCACAAATTGCGTTCACCCGTGAGCACCTGGATTGGCCGGTTTGGGCAGGATTGCTGGTTCCATCCGCAAGGCTGGCTCTGGGGGCTGGGGCGCAGCCTGCTGGCCGTCCCGCAGACTGTGCTGAGGCAAACCGGGCCGCGTATCCGGGGATTGGGGACACACCTGACCCGCGGGGTGCGCGCCCCCCGGAGAACCCGGATGTGGTGGCTGCGGCTGGCCTGCAAGTTTGCCGATCTGTTCTGTCTGGGGGAAATCCTGAACGCCCTCGGTATGTTCGTTAAACACAATACCCGCCCGCTATCCTTTATGGAAACGGTGGAAGCGCGGCGCATCTTTGGGGACAGTTTGGATTACAAACGGGTGCGCCTTGACGAGTGGTCACTCATCGCCCACATCGCCAATTGGGTCTACCAGCGCCGCACGGGCAAACGCTCCGGGCACATGGCCGTGACCATCTTCAACACCATCCACTGCTCGCGCCGCATTTCCGCCAGCGCCGGGAACAACGATATGGCCTGGCTGATCCACGAGCTGACCCACGCGGCGCAATACCAGCACATTGGGAGCCAGTTCCTCTTTGAGGCCCTGCTCGCCCAGCGACGCGAAGGGTACGATTATGGCGGCGCGGAAGCGCTGGCAGCGCGGGACTTCCCCCAGTTCAACCGCGAGCAGCAAGGGGACATCGTGATGGATTATTACAACATCCTGCTGGGCCGCAAGGAAACTCCCGGCCCCCAGCGGCAATCTTACGAGCGCGTCATCGGCCAGCTGCGCGCCGGAAAAATTTAGAGTTCAGGAGAAAGAAATGACTTGTGAACACATGGACATGATCGTGGATGACATCCAGCCGCGCACCTCCGGCTGTGAGGAATGTATGCAGCAGGGCAAATGGTGGGTGCGCCTGCGGATGTGCCTGGTCTGCGGGCACGTCGGTTGCTGCGAAACCTCGCCGGGCAACCATGCCCGCGCCCACTTCCAGGAAACGGGGCACCCCATCATGCGCTCCTTCGAGCCAAACCAGGCGCACATACGCTGGTGCTTTCTGGATGATGAGGTGGTTTAAGGGAAAGTGCGTTGCCCTTTGGAAGTGAGATGTACCTGGGGAATCACGCCCCCCCTTTGGCCGGGTTCACCGGGGGAAGCGACCCCGGTGGGTTAATCGGCCCCCGTCAATGCTTCCGGTTTCGACTCCATAGCCGCCGCGGCCCGCTCAAACACACCAGCCTCCGACTGCCGCCGCAGGGCAATGGCCGCCAGCATCGCCAGTACCGCCGTGGCCGTGCCCACCCAATACGGGAGGGAGGGCGTCAGCGCAAACAGCACCCCGCCCAGCGCCGTCCCAAAAATGACGGACAGGCTGATGGCCGATTGGTATACACCCAGCACACCGCCCCGCATCTGATCGGGGACGGTATGAGTGGCAAGCGATTGCAGGGAGGGCATCATCATCCCGATGCCGAATGGGAAAAAGATGGCCGCCGGCGCGGCGATCCAGGGGGAAACAGCCAGCGCAAACAACAGACTGCCCAGCACGCGGGAGATGCTCCCCACGACCACGAGCCAGCCTTCCTTGTATTTACGGAGCAACGGGCGGAGCAGGAAAGTCTGCGTGATGAACTGTGTCAGCCCCACCACGGTCAGTACCAGCCCAATCCCAATATTCCTGGCGGCCTCAGCATACCCCGCAAAGATGACGGCATCCCCATACAGTGAAAAAGTGGATTGCAGGATACCCAGCCCAAACTGGGTGATAAAGGCAACGATCAGGGTCAGCAGCAAGGGGGCATTGCCCAGCACGGCGAGCGGGCTGATGCTGGTACGGCTGGCCGTGCGGTTTTCCAGGCACTGTGCCGGCGATACCGATTCATCCAGCGCAAAAATCGTGATCAACAACGTGATCAGGCTGGCAGAGGCGGCCACCCAGAAAGCCGCGTGCTCCCCCCACAAGCTGGAGACCACCCCGCCAATAGCCGGGCCGAAGATGAAGCCCAGCCCAAAGGCGGCAAAGACAAAGCCCAGCACCTCCGTGCGCCGCTCCCGCGGGGAAATATCCGTAATATAAGCCTGGGCCACAATAATATTCCCACCGGTAATGCCATCGAGAATGCGCGCCGCAAAGAGCAGGCCGGGATTGACGGCCAGCGCCATCATCACAAAACTGATCACCGTGCCGATCTGGCTGATGATCAGGATTGGCAGGCGGCCGCGGGTATCCGAAGCGCGGCCCAGCACCGGCCCGGCAAAGAACAGGGCAATAAAGTAGGATGAGACCAGGAGGGTGATGATTGGCGGGCTGAGGTGGAAATCCCGTTGGGCATACAGCGGGAGCACGGGCAGGACGATGGCACCTCCCAGCATTTGCGTGAAAACGATGAGGAGGATGGTAAAGAGGCGTCGGTCAATTTTTTTGGTCAAGTTGTCTCACAATGGCGGCGCGGTCGGCTTTGGGGAGGCGGTTTACAACCAGGAAGTAGGAATCATCGATCATCTCGCAAATGGACACCTCAGGGACGTCTGCCTGGAGCAGGACGGTGTTCCAGTGTTTCTTGTTCATGTGATACCCCGGCAGGACGCCTTCAAACTCGGCGCGCAGGGCGAGCGCCTCGTCCGGGTCAGCTTTCAGGTTGATGCTGCGCGGTTGGGGTTCATCGCCCGTCAGCGCAAACATTTTGCCCATCACTTTAAACACGAGTGTCTCCGGGCCAAACGGGCGTTCTTCTGTGACGCCAGGTTTGGCGAGGCAATGGTTTCTGAGTGCAATTAGATTCATGAGGTTTCCGGGAACCCTTTGGAGGGGCAAAACTAATCCATTTTAACGGGAGATCAGGGAAACCGGGTTTTCCTAAATTTCTTGGGCGTTTTTGAATTGGCTTATAATTCGGTTGCCGTAGCCATTTATTTCCCATAATTATTTTTGTTTTTTGGAGGAGCGATCATGGACACAAAGATTTTTCGTTTTGGCGCATTGCTGGCCGCTGGTATGGCGTTGGCCGTGCTGGCGGTTCTGGCCGCCCGCCCGGCAGCCGCGCAGGCCATGGAAGACCCGGTGGTCCGGGGTGAGTATCTGGCAAGTGTCGCAGGCTGCCTCAACTGTCATACTCCATTACAGGCAGCCTACAACAACCCGGAAACCCTCACCCTCGACCAAATCAAGACCCTCTCCATGCGCGAGGAAGATGCCGCCGACACCACCCGCCTGCTCGCCGGCGGGCGCGTGTTCCCGCTTGGGCCAGCCGGGATCGTCATCTCGGCCAACATCACCCCCGATATGGAGACCGGGATCGGGAGCTGGACCAATGACGAGATCAAGACCGCCATCCGCACCGGGTTGCGCCCCGATGGGCGCGTTCTCTTCCCCCTGATGCCCTACCCGGTCTACAACAGCATGGACGAGCATGACCTGGATGCCATTGTGGCCTACCTGCGTTCAGTCCCGGCGGTTGTTAACCCAATCTCCAAGGAGGGGCAGGTCTCCACCGAGGGGATGCCCTCCCTCCCGCTCGTGTCTGGCGTTGCGCCTGATCCGGCAGACGAGGCAGCCTATGGCAAGTACCTGGTCAACAGCGTACTTGCCTGTACCGATTGCCATACCCCGGTTGACCCGTCCACCGGCGCGCCCATTTTCGAGAAATTCCTGGGCGGCGGCCAGCCCTTTGAGGGTCCCTGGGGCATCGTCTATGGCGGCAATATCACCCCCGATGAAACCACCGGGCTGGGCGCCTGGAGCGAGGCCGACATCAAGCGCGTCCTCGTCTCCGGCATACGACCAGATGGCCGGAGGGTAATCGTGATGCCCTGGCAGGGTTACTCCAACCTGAACGCTGCTGATATGGATGCCGTGGTGGCCTACCTCCGCAATGGCGTGCCCGCAGTGACCAACGAGGTCCCGGCCACTTCCGTCAACCCGGACATCGCGGAGATTATCCCGCTCCCCACGCCGGAACCGGAAGCCGCAGCACAAGGCGCATCGTTGAACACTTGGATCATTGTTGGCGTTGGCGTGGCTGTGCTGGCAATCATCCTGTTCTTTGCCACCCGCCGCAAAAAGGAAAGTTAACCTCATTCGATAAGACCCGCACCGCAGGCTGCGCGGCCGGCATCGGCCCGCAGCCTGCGGCCATTGACCTGCCCTGATATGTTTGGCCGCTTTGGCGTTTCCTTCCTCTCCAACTACCACCTCGGCCTGAGGTGGAAACTGGTCCTGCCATTCCTGCTGGTGACCGTCGTTGCCGTCGTGATCCTGCTTCCTTTCACGCGGCAACTGGTCGTCCGCAGTATCGAAACCGAAGCTGACCGGCAACTGGTGGAAGTGGCCGACTCGGTGGGCGCGCTGATCGAAAACTCGGAGAAACAGGCCCGCCTCAGCGCCGACTTTGTGGCGAACCTGCCGGAAGTGGTCACCGCTCTCAATGACCGGGAACTGCTTGCCGCGGCGCTCAATTATCGCCGGGACGATCTGGAGTTGCAGGAACTCAGCCAATATGCGCTGGATTTCCAGCCCGGCGACGCCGCCGTGTACTATGGCGGGCCGCTGGTGACCCGGCGTTTCCAGGAAAGTGAAAGCACCCAGCAGATTCGCGATGCGCTCATCCGCCAGGTGTTGGAGACCGGGCGCTCGGCCAGTGCCGTCGCCATTGCCCCGCAGGCCTCCGAGATCATCGGGGCCGCGCCCATCTTTGGGCTGATGGGTGAATCCAGTGAAACCGAACTCAAAGGCGTCATCCTGGCGGCCTTTTACATGGATGACGCCTACGTCGCCGAGATCAGCAGCATCCTCGGGGCGGACGTTGGCATCGTGCGTGAGAATGCCGTCATCGTTTCCACCATCGACCGCGCCAGTGGCTATGAACTCCTGCTCCAACAGGGGTTTATTGACCCCGAAAATTTGTTCAACACCCAAAACCTGGCCTACGGCGACGGCACGCAACACCGCCTGCTGGAAAAGCCCCTGTTAATCAATGGGATCGCCCAGGGGTCCGTGCTGGTGGCCGAACCCATCGAAGAACTCTTCCAACTCAACCGCAGCATCCAGAGCGCGCTGGCCGGGTTTGCCCTCATCTTTGCAGTGACAATCATCGGCATCGGGCTGACCACCGCGCTCTACTTCAGTCGCCCGCTCACCATGCTCGCCGAGGCCACCGCCAAAGTGCGGCGCGGCCAGTTTGACCAGCACGTCCCGGTTGACTTTTTCCTCTTCAAGGATGAGATCACCGAACTAAGCGAAAACTTCAACGAAATGTCCGCCCGGCTGAAGGAACTGTATGGCGGGCTGGAAGAAATGGTGGACCAGCGCACGAAGGAACTGCTGGAGGAGCGCCAAAAATTACAGGACGCCCTGCGCGAACTCGCCGTGGCGCGCGACCAGGCCATCTCCGCCAACCAGACCAAGAGCGAGTTTGTCTCCGTCGTCTCGCACGAACTCAAAATCCCGATGACTTCCATCAAGGGCTATGGCGACCTCATGCTCTCCGGCATGACCGGCGAACTCAACCCGCAGCAGCGCGAATTCCTGATCACCGTGCGCAACAACGTCCAGCGCATGACCACGCTCGTCAATGACCTTGCCGACATCTCTCGCATCGAAACCGGCAACCTGCGCCTGGAACGCGCCGCCGTTGACTTGCGCCACGTAATCGATGAAGTGATCACCGCCACGCAGAACCAGATCACCACCAAGGAGCAGGAACTCAACACCGATATTCCCGCCAACCTGCCCGAAATCTGGTGCGACCGCAACCGCCTCAACCAAATCCTGACCAACCTGATCAGCAATGCCCACAAATACACGCCCGCGGGCGGCCAGATCGAGATCAGCGCCTCCCTGACCCAGTCCCGGCTCAATGGCAAAAATCACGACATGATCCAGGTGGCGGTGCGTGATAACGGCTATGGCATCAGCCCGCAGGAGCAGAAGAAACTCTTCCAGAAATTTTTCCGGTCGGACGACCTGCGGGCGCGCGAGGCCCCCGGCACCGGGCTGGGCCTGAACATCACCAGGAACCTGATCGAATTACAGGATGGGAAAATCTGGTTTGAAAGCCAGCTCAATGCGGGGACGACATTCTTCTTTACCCTCCCCGTATACGACGCGGGCGCGTGATCCCCAGAGGGGCGGGGGGTTCATTGGGGTCATTGCCCCCGGTGGCTCAATTTATCCCCTGAGTGAAACATGTCTTACGGAGTGGCATTCCCTGAGGCAATCATCACCCCAAACATCAAGATAAACATACAACCAAACAGGATGATCGGGATGATCGTCAGCGCGCCCACGAGCATGCCAATCACGCCAAAGGTGCGGGTGCGGTGCGGGTCAAGCGCGTTTTTGGCGTTCATCCAGGCGGCCAGACCCATCACGCCGGCGACGAACGGCAGGATGTAAGCGCCGCCGATACAGCTAAACAGCGTCACCACACCGATCAGGGCGGCGGTGGCGGCGCTCACGTCCACGCTGTTGCCGCGATAGGTGAATTTGTCATCAACGGTGGGGGCGCTCCCCACCCGCACCGGGTTGAGGGCGTCGTCGTAATGGGCCGGGGATTGGATGCTGGCCCCGGTCTGTTCGTGCAGGCGGGCATGCGTCTCGCACAGGCGGCGGCCATCATCGGCGTACCATAGGCACAGGTCGCAGAGCGGGGCGGCGCATATTTCGCAGTGTTCGATGGCGGCGTTTTGAGGGTGAAGACGGCAGGGTTCCATGGGAGGTCCGTAAAAGATGATGGGGGCTGGGGTAATTGTGGGAATCCGGTTAATCCTGATTCCTGATTGCCTGGTTCCTGATTCCTAATTGCCTGGTTTCTTCGCCACAACCAGAAACCGGTGCTGGGTGGTTTCGATAAAGCCATCCCGTTCAATCTGCCGGTGGATGGCGAGGAGTTGATCAAAATAGCGGCCAATGGAGAAATCGGGGATTTCCCAGGGGAGGGCGTGGAAATAGTAGGCGATGGCCCCCGCGTCAAAGATGCGGCTGGCGGGCGCGGCGTCGCGCACGTCCGTGATCCCCAGCCCGGCGGCGGCCAACTGGCGGGCGGCGACCTCCCCATTCCACGGTTCTTCAGACTGCAGGGGCGCGCCGAGCATCTCCTTCAGCTCGCGGTCGTTGCGTTCACCGACTTGCTGGGTGATGAACTCGCCGCCCGGCGCGAGCATCCGCTGGATTTCAGCCGGGACGTAGTATTCGTGGCGGTTGATGATGAGGTCAAACTGGCCGTCTTCAAAGGGGAGGGTCGGCGGGTCTTCGGGGATGGCGACGACGGTCACGCCGAGCGGTTCAAGTCGTTCCTTTGCAATGGGGATGTTGGGTGGCCAGGCTTCAGTGGCGCAGGTGCGCGGCGGGAAGGGTTGGAGCCGGGCGAGGAATTCGCCGCCGCCGGTACCCATGTCGAGCAGGGATTGGGGCGGGTGCGCGCGGCGCAGGCGGCTGAGAATCAGGCTGGGGTAGCTCCACGCCAGCGGGGCTTCGACGATGCGCCCGTTCAGGTGGGAGAAGTCCCAGCCGGAGAAGGGCTTGGCGGCTTCGGAGTCGAGGAAGGTGCGGAGTTCGGCGGGGGTCATGGGGGGGAAAGGCTTTGACACGAATTATCACGAATTACACGAATTTTTTTTATGCAAGCCAGTCACATGTTCTAATTGAGCGCTCAATTCAAACTTGGACAATGATGTGTCATTTCGAGCAGAGCGAGAAATCCCCGCAGTGTTGATTTTTAGCAGATCGGTGCAGGGATTCCTCCCGTTGGTCGGAATGACAGATTGTGCGTTTTCGATTTGTTTGCTCAATAAGCGTCGGATTTTGGCCACTACCTTCTCCGTTCCCCCTGTTCAGTGTGCGGAATTCGGCGAAGCGTTCTTTTGGGAAATGGCCTATTTGGGAGGCGAGGTGCCCCCTGGGGGGTCGCGGGGTTCCCGGGGGTTCCGTTCTCATTTGAATTCGGCGGGAAGGGGTCATGCGGATTGGCCGGGTTCGATTTTGGTCAGGTCGCCGCGCTTGATCTGGAAGTGGTCAAAGTCGCGGGCGACGATGGTGTTGGGGAAAATGGCCCGCGCTTCGTCGAGGACGTCGCGCTCGCGGTAGCGGCGGGAGAGGTGGGTGAGGATGAGGTTTTTGACGCCGGTTTCGCGGGCGAGGGTGGCGGCTTTGCGGGCGGTCATGTGGGCGTAGGTCTGGGCCATCTCGTTTTCTTCATCGAGGTAGGTGGATTCGATGATGAGGGCGTCGGCGTCCCGGCAGATGTGGCGGAGTTCGTCGGTGCGGCCCACGTCGCCGGTGAGGATGAGTTTGGTGCCGGCGCGGGCGTCGCCGAGCACGTCTTCGGGCTGGATGGAGCGGCCATCGGGGAGGGTGACGGCTTTGCCTTCGACGAGGTCACGCCGCCAGGGGCCGGAGGGGATTTGCAGGGCGTCGGCTTTTTCGGGGAGGAAGGGGCGGCGGGCGTATTCTTCGAAGATGTAGCCGAGGCAGTCGGGGCCGCGGTGATAGACGGGGAAGGCGGTGACGCTGAAATCGCGGTGTTCAAAGACCGGGCCGGGCTGGATGTCGGTGAAGGTGAGGGGGATGGGGGAGGCTTTGCCGCGCAGGACGACGCCCTGGACGAGGTCGCGGATGCGTTCCATCGCCCACTTGCCGCCGAGGATTTCCAGTTCTTCCATGGCTTCCCAGCGCATGACGGTGGACATCAGTCCGGCGAGGCCGAGGATGTGGTCGAGGTGGCCGTGGGTGATGAGGATGTGGTTGAGGCGTTTGAAGCCGATGCCGGATTTGAGGATCTGGCGCTGCGTGCCTTCGCCGCAGTCCACGAGGAAGCGGTGTTCGTTGTGGATGACGACCTGTGCGGACAGGCCGCGGTGGATGGAGGGGGCGGAGGCGGAGGTGCCGAGGAAGACGATTTCGAACAAGGGGGACTCTTTATGGACACGAATGATCACGAATTCCCACGAATTGGATTTCTTTCGGGTTGCGTGATTTGGTTGTGCCGAGGGTGGTGGGATTGTACCAGCGGGGAGGCGGTGTTGGCCTGCCTGCCCCGCCACCGGTTGGAAACCGGTGCGACAATCGCAACCCACGGCGAGGTTCGCCAACCCGTTCCGCCTCCTCCTGCCGCATCTGCCATCGGTTGGAAACCGGTGCGACAATCGCAACCCACGGCGAGGTTCGCCAACCCGTTCCGCCTCCTCTTGCCGCATCCGCCATCGGTTGGAAACCGACGGCTATCCGAACCAAGTCCGCCCAGCGGACTTCCTGTACCCAGCCGTGGATTTCCAATCCACGGCGACGCCAGCGTACGGCAGCTTCAATCCAGCTCCCTCCCATCCGCATGGGACGCCGCCCCTCACCCCAGGCAAGTGGCGCTATTTGAGTTGGAGCCGGCTGGCGGCGAGCTGCGCCCAGAGGGTGTTCGGGTGGTTGGCCCAGATGTCGTGGAAAAGCTCGACCGCAGTGGTCTCATCCCCTTCGAGTTCGTAGGTGAGGGCGAGCAGGTAGGTGAGGTGGGCGTAAATCTGGCTGGAAATTTCGTCGTCGCCCGCGCCCCAGCGGTCGCGATAGAACTCGATTTCGGGGCGGAGGGAGGCGGGGGAGGGGGAGGTGAGGAAGCGGGTGTGGAGGTCGGTAACGAGAGTGCGCTTGTTATGTTCGGGCAAGGTGCGCCAGGCATTCCAATCGAGCAGCCATGGAATTTCGACGGGGGCTTCTGCGATAAGCGATGGATCGTCCAATACCGAAAACCTGGTTTTCACGATCCAGTCCGATAGCCCATCCCCGTTTTTGTCTTCCAGAAAATTCTCCCAATGGAAGCCTCCGATTTCGTTGACGCAAACGGACATATTAACTATGTCAGCGTAGCCAAAGCCAATTCCGCTGATGATGGCGATGTCGTAAGAGTCTTCCTCCGGTGAGCAATATTCGTAAACCTTGCGATACGCGTAGCCGATCTCGTTAATGCCGTCGCCAGTAACATCGCTGTTGACGGCCAGAATTTTGAAATCGGGCGGGAGATAGAACTGATACTGCCAACCATACCCTTCAAGGTAGCCAAAGGCACGAAGGCTTTTGGAAGGATCGTAGGGGTAATCATAGCCATATTCATGGGGGGTATTCGTTTCTTGCAATATCACCAGAAATGCCGTTGATGGTTCCGACAGGGTCACAGTGACGATCTGGTTCACGGTCAATCCGGCAGACTGGAGGGCTGTTTCGAGGGAGGCATACGAGTTGAAGGATAAGCCATCCAGGATTTCGAGCGTCAGGTCGGTGCTTTCACATAAGGGGGTCGAATAACCCGGCTCGAATCCTTGATAAGGATAAGAATAGATGTCGCCAAAAATACTAATATCTGTAATAGTCAGGGCCAGATTTTGAGAGGCGAGGCACAGGGAGTAGGGAACCAGTTTGTCAGCTCCGGGCAGTGGTTCGATTTCACCCCACAAGTTGACAGCAATTTCCGGTGTTCCCTGATCGCTGGCTGCCTGAATAAAGCTCAGATGGTAGCGGGCGGCTGAGGTTTTGCCTTCCAGCAAGTTGAGCAGGGCCAGTTTGTAATAGACGTAATTCCTTTCTTCTGGTCTGAGTGTATTTTGGGATATATCCAGGGATAAGGCGCGTTCCAGCCATAAGATGGCAACGGGGGTTTCTGGTGGCTCGTAAATATCCACCGCTTCTGCGATCAGGCATTGGATAGATTCGAGCTGGTGAAGATTTGGGGTAACATGCTCAATCCCTCCTGCCCAACTGTATGTGGTCACGTCCTCTGTGGTGCAATCCCACGCCCAATACTTCGTTTCCGTAATAACCAGTTCCCACAGACCGTTCTCGGCGGTTCTGAACTCATATTCAGGAAATTCCCTGCCCTGCCCCGAATAAGATACGTCGATTTCGGAAACCTTGGTTAAACCATCGGGTGAGCCAAACGCGGTATTGAACCTGAGAACATATAAACCGAATCCAAAATAGCTATCCAGAACCAAAATAACATCCGTCAAGCCATCGCCGTTTAAATCGCTGAGATTCCCGACCTCCATTGCAAATGAATTGATATCACGAGCGTTCCACAACTCGTCAGAGAGCAACCTGTATGTGCCATTGTCGGCTTGGTCCAAAACGATCCACGTCAAGAGAGGATATTCGTTGGCTATGACTCGTATCAGCCATTCGGACTCAGGGTCATGATCCAGTTCCAATTGATATGCAGTTGCGGTAAAAAAGTCTTCTTCGTATTCGCTCAAATTTGTGAACTGAGTACCTTTTTCGTTGAGGTAGGTCAATGTAATCAGCGAGAAATTATCTATTAGTGATTGAGGCCATTCCCAAATAACGTACCAATTTTCTTTATCGAAACCGTCGGAAAGCAAATGAAGGAAATGGCTGTAATCATCCGCACTAAAACCAAGTGGGTTTAGCCTGGTAGTCTCGTAGTCCACAATCTGGCTGAACTGAAGTGATTCGTCTACACAACGATAACATTCGCTTGTCTGCCTGTATCCAAGCGAGCCTAATTGCAGTATGACCGAATTATCAAAAGCCAACGGAAATAATTCGTAATCCTGCGAATCACCTTTTGGAAGAATCGGCGTAGCTGTCGGCGTTGGCGACGGTACCGGCGTCCTCGTCGCCGTCGGCGTCAGCGCCTCAATTTCCCTGGTCTGTACGGCACTGGTCTGCCTCACCTCCTGCGTTTCCCCATACCGCGCATTCTGTGTCTGGTTCGCCTGCAAGGTGGCCTGATACCACTGCGTGGCGTTGAACGTGGCGGAGGGTGTCGGCGTCCGGGAGGGCGGGGCCGCCACTGTCTCCGTTGGCGCGGGCGCTTGGCAGGCAATCAGGAATATGAGCAGGGCGAGCGGGGCGATCCCAAGCGTTCGTTTCATGGCGGGCATCCTGTATTTCGATGATTGTATTTCATCATAATGATTCCCGCGTTCCCCTCACACCCCATACCCGTGCCACCGGCGTGTCGTTCGTGTGACACCCGGCCACTCCCTGACACGGGGAGTGCGCTTTACGAGGAGTCCCTGCCCAATCGCCGTGCGACTTCCCGCTGCATTTGCCCCCAAAAGGCCCCCAATCCCAGAGCGCTGATCCAGTGGTCAAGGTAGGCGCGCTCCAATTGTTCATCGAGGGTGAACATCAAGGCCGCGATGTCCCGGATGTGTTTGTCCTGCTCACTGATGGCAAAGTAGCGCAATTTATACAGAATCAAGTCTTCCGGGGAATGGACGTATACCTTCCCAAGCGGCGCGCCAAGATCGAACAACTGCCGCCGGGACAGGGCAGAAACGCGCAGGGGATCGCCTGGCTGGAGCAGGAATATATCGGCGCGTTGCCCGCTGTATACGTGAATCCCACTCAAAGGGATATCCCCCTCAGGCTGGATGAAATGTTCAAGGATGACTTCAGGTGGGATCAGGATATCGCGCTGTTCCAATGCTCTGGAAAAATCCCCAATCCTTTCCAGTGGCAGATTCAGGACGACATCCACATCCTGCGTGGCACGCGCTTCCGCATAGGCCATGACAGCCAGCGCGCCGCCGAGCATGTATTCCGATTCAGTTGAATCAATTGCATCTATGAGCAGGCGGGCAAAATCAAGCAGCGATAACAGTTGTGACATGACGCTCCAATTGATAAATGCGTCGCAGGGCCTCACGCTGTGCCCTGGCTTCGTCCCAATCGGGATGTTCGCGCATTAACCTGCGCACGGCCTGCGCTCGCAATTGATCGGACAGCCGCGCGCCCTGCCAGGTGCGTTCGGCGGGAGTTAACCGGGAAAAAATCGCCGCCTGTTGGGGGGTCACTTCGGCTACAGCCGCCGCCAATTTCCTCGCCAATTTGGGATGGAGTTCCACGGGTTGCATGGCCGGAATTATAGCATCCCACCCCCTCCTCCCGCGCGCGAGGGAGCCGGAGGTGGGTTTATCGAACATACATGCTATAATTTTCCGCATGGCGCAGCGCAAAACCCCCTCCTCCCGCACCAGCACCCGCCGTACCAAAAGCACCCGGAGCAAGGGCAGCGCCTCCCGCAGGGCAACACGCTCCAAGCCCACCACCACCCGCAGCCAAAGCTCGAACAAAAGCACCCGCAGCCCCGCCCGCAGCGAAAGCATCTCCCGCAAGCCCACCGCCAACAACGCCCGCACCACCAACCACACCGCGCCCGCCCCGCCCCCGCTCGTCAACCGCCTCTCCCTCGACCGCAAACTCGACATCGCCGGGGTCATCATGACCCTGCTCGGCCTGCTCCTCTTTTTCAGCCTGGTCTCCTCCGAGCGCAATGCCCTCTTCACCGCCATCTTCAAAATGCTCGCGGGCACTTTCGGCTGGGGCGGCTACCTGTTCCCCCTCGGCCTGCTCGGCATCGGCCTCTGGCTCATCCTGCGCAACTTTGACCGCGTCCCCGGCTTTGACCCGGAACGCGTCACCGGCATCGCCCTCCTCTTTGGCAACCTCATCACCGCCCTCCACTTGTTCAGCTTCCCTGCCGACCAGACCGCCGCCTACGCCCTCGCCGCGGCCGGGCGCGGCGGCGGCTACGTGGGCGCGGCCATCAGCGAGGGCCTGATCGCCCTCCTCGGCGTCTGGGGCACCCTGATCGCCCTGCTCGCCTGGCTCATTATCGGCCTCGCCCTCGCGCTGGATGTCACCGTGGCGGATTTATTCAAATGGATCACCCCGCTGATCTCCCTCGCCCGGAAACAAATCGGCGGCCTCACACAAAAACTGACCCCTCAGGGAACACCGGACCCAGCCTCCGGGCTTGCCCTGAGCGGGGTCGAAGGGGGGTCTGCCCCCTCAGGGGTTACCAGCCCCCTGAGAGCCGCGCCCCTCGCCGCTGCCCCGCTTTCCCTCTCCCTCGAACAACTCATGACCGCCCAAAACTGGGTGCTGCCCCCCATCGGCGACATCCTTGAATTGGGCGAAGACGTGATCCACAGCGACGAATATGACCGCCAGAGCGCCAAGCTGATCGAGGACACCCTCGCCTCGTTTGGCGCGCCCGCCACCGTCGTCGAGATCAAACACGGCCCGGCCATCACCATGTTTGGCGTCGAACCCGACTTCCTCGAATCCCGTACCGGCGGGCAAACGCGCGTGCGCGTCGGCAAAATCGCCTCCCTTGCCGATGACCTCGCCCTCGCCCTGGCCGCCTCCAGCATCCGCATCCAGGCCCCCGTCCCCGGCGAGGGCTACATCGGCATCGAAGTTCCCAACGAGAATATTTCCGTCGTCGCCCTGCGCGATGTGATTGAGAGCGCCAACTTCAAAAAGATGCCCCCGCCCCTGCGCTTTGCCCTCGGGCAGGACGTGGCCGGGACGCCGATCTCCGCCAACCTCGCGGCCATGCCGCACCTGCTGATCGCCGGGGCCACCGGTTCGGGCAAGTCTGTGTGCGTCAACGCCATCATCTGCTGTTACCTCATGCACAACACGCCGGACGATATGCGCATGATCATGGTGGACCCTAAACGCGTGGAACTCACCAATTACAACGGCATCCCGCACCTGCTCTCGCCCGTCGTCGTGGAAATGGAACGCGTCGTGGGCGCGCTCCAATGGGTCACGCGCGAGATGGATGCCCGCTACCAGAAATTCCACGATGGCGGAGTGCGCAACATCGCCGAGCACAACCGCAAAACCGTCAGCGAGGGCGGCAGGAAGTTACCCTACCTCGTCGTCGTCATTGATGAACTGGCCGACCTGATGATGCTGGCCCCCGACCAGACGGAGAAGGCCATCACCCGCCTGGCGCAACTCGCCCGCGCCACTGGCATTCACCTGATCATCGCCACCCAGCGGCCCTCGGTGGATGTCGTCACCGGGCTGATCAAAGCCAATTTCCCGGCGCGCATCGCCTTTGCCGTCACTTCCGGCGTGGACAGCCGCGTCATCCTCGACCAGCCGGGCGCAGACCGATTGCTGGGGCGCGGCGATATGCTTTTCCAGGCCCCCGATGCCCCGGCCCCCGTGCGCCTCCAGGGCGTGTACGTCTCGGATGAGGAGATCACCCGGCTGGTGCAGTTCTGGCGGGTGCAGACCGTGACCCAGGCAGATGCGTCCACCCTGCACTCCTCCCGCCCCGCCGACATGCCATCGGCCAGCATCCCCCTGAAACAGAAAGCGATCTGGCAGGATGAGATGCAGGCGACGGAGGAGCTTGACCCGGTTTTCAACGAGGCGGTGGATGTGGTGCGGCGGCAGGGGCGCGCCTCCGTGTCCATGCTCCAGCGCCGCTTGCGGATTGGCTATACGCGCGCCGCCCGCTTGATTGAGACCATGGAAGACAAAGGCATCGTCGGCCCGCCCGAGGGGGGCGCGCAAACGCGGGAGGTGCTGGATTATGGCGGGGCAGCTCCCCCGGTGGGTGAGGATTAACCCGATAAAAAAACAGCCCCTTCGATTTGAAGGGGCTGTCTTTTTGTAGTCAGGAGTTTCGCTTTCGATGGGCGCTTCGACTGCGTTCGGACAAAAAGCATGTCCTCACTCCGCTCAGCGAGAAAAATCTTCATCCTGAGCGGAGCCCGACCTTATTTGGTCGGGCGTAGTCGAAGGACGGGCTGGACGGGCGCTTCGACTACGTCCAACCTGTCGGTCGTCCTCCGCTCAGCGAGAATAATCTTCATCCTGAGCGGAGGACGGAGCGAATTTTGCGAAGTCCGAAGTCGAAGGATGGCTCCAAGGGGAAGCCCCATTAACAGTCAATATTCTCCGGGTCGTGCGCTTCCTCCCAGCGGAGGTCAAACTCTTCCAGAAACGGCGCGGCAATCCCGCCATCTTCAAAGATAATGACATTCTCGTCATTGCTGTCGTTGGCGTTATCCGAGAAATTGAGCGAACCCGTGATCAGGATGCGGCCATCGATGATGATGACTTTGTGATGGAACGTGCTCGGGTTGCCATCCTGCCGCATGGGGAACCCGGCGCAGAACAGCGGCCCCAGTTCGCTGAATTCGGTCTCGCTGCCGCGTGTTTCAAAAATGCCCTCCACGATCACGCCCGCCTCGGCGCGCGCCAGCATGGCCTCACCGAGTCCGTCGTGTGTGAACGAAAACGCCATAAACCGGATGCTCTCCTGCGCCGAGTTGACCAGCGCGATCAGGAAATCCATGGCGTTATCTTCCGCCGCAAAAAGCACCTGGATGGAAACACCGTCAATGACGAGCTGCTGGTCGGCCACGGTGGACGGGGAGGTGGAGCCAAACTCGCCAGCCCACATTTCGGCAAACTCAGTCTCGTAGATGGCCGCCAGTTCCTCGGACTCAATCACAATGGCGTTATTGTTGTTGGCAAAAATCCCGTTTTCGGTAAGGTTGGTCGCGCCCGTCCAGACGACCTGCCCGTCAAAGATGATGAACTTGTTGTGCATGAGCGCGCTGCGGCCATCGTCCACAACTTCGATGCCTGCATCCTCCAACATGGCAAACTGGCCGCGGCCGTCCTCTTCGTCCGCTTCAATACCATTCTCGTCGTCCGTAATCCAGCGCACATCCACGCCGCGGTTGTGGGCGTCAATCAGGGCCTCGGCCACGGGGGTCAGGTTAAACTCAAAGGCGGCAATGTGAATGCTGTTCTGGGCGGCGTCAATCCGGGCGATCAGGTCCTCTTCAATGCTTCCTGCGATTTGATCAGGATCATTGATGGAAATGGGATCAGTGAAATAGACCTGCAACCATGCGGGGGTTCCAGAGGATCCTGACCCTGCGGGTTCGGTCTCCTCGAGGGTGAAACCGCCATCATCGGTGGGCGGGGTATCCTGTGGAAGGGGCGGCAGGCAGGCGGAGAAACTACCGGCGAGGGCGAGCAGGAGCGCGGCCGGGAGCAGACGGTAAAGGGGGAGCTTGGTCATCAAGAGGGTCCTTGGGCTCAGCGGTTGCGGGCCAGGTCACGCAGGCGGGCGAGGAAAATCTCCTGGGCAGCGTCGGCGTGGTTCTGTATGAAGGCGGCCTGCTCTTCGGGGGTGGGTGGGGCGTAGCCTGCGCCGTAGACAACCGCGGCCTCGGCCATAATGGCGGTGAGCGCAGATGCGAGGTCATCGCCGCGGTTGGCGGCCAGCGACGCGGCCTGGCGCATCATTTTGCGATTGGCACGCTGGCGCGGGTGGGACGCGGCTTCGACCTCATATTCCGGCAGGTTGAGTAATTCGAGGAAGACCTGGCGCAGGTTGCTCACGCCCCAGTCCAGCAGGACGTTGGCGGCGATGTCGTTGATGTCGCTGGTCAGCGCTTCGTTTTCTAGCAAGGCTTGAATGGCGGTTTCGAGTTGGGGGGAATTGGGAGGATGAGGCATTGTGATCTGTTATCCCGCAAAGAACAACTTTACCCGCAATTGTGTGCTGATTAAGGATAGCTTGAACATGTCTTTGCGAGGGGCGGTTCCTTCGGCAGGCTCAGGACAAGTTTTGCCCCGAAGCAATCTGCTGCACCCGTTAGGGGATTGCTTCACCAAAACCTGTCCTGAGACTTCGGCGTGAGCTCAGTCGAACGCATGCCGAAGGGACCGGCTCGCAATGACAGTAAGTTTGTTCAAGGTGTTGTTCACCAGCACACTTTACCCGCAATTGGCTTGCCGATAAAGCTCCTTCAACTGTGTGTGGGGGCTGGCTATGGGGGGCTAACTGTCAAATAACGATGAAACCATCAGCAATTTTCAATTTGAACGCGAAAAGGTGCAACGCACTTCAAAACCAGCCGATAAACAACCAGGACATCATCCTGAAAGTGCCTTGCCCCTGCCATATCGGGAATTGCTGTGAAACCATCAAACCACGTGACTACCCGACTACTGAACTAAATATGCATCGGCATAATCACGTGCAGGAAGCCGTCATCACTACCGAGGGGGCGCAGCACACCGGGGCTGGCGGCCTGCGTGGTTTCCAGCGCGACATTAGGTGTCCCGATCACTTCCAACACATCCCGCAGGTAGCGCACGTTGAAGGCAATCAGCATCCCCGGCCCTTCAATACTGGCATCCACAATCGCCTCATTGGAACCGGTTTCCTCGGATTGCGCAAAGACCTCGATCGTGCCGGGCTTGAGTTCGCCGTCGCCGGGGCGGATGTCCAGCCGGGCGATGTGGGAGCTTTCACGGGCAAAGATTTCCGCCTGTTTGCAGGCTTTCAGCAGGGCATCCGCCGAGACGACCGAACGGGTGGCGTATGAGCGGGGGATCACCTGCTCAAAATCGGGGAAGGTGCCCTCGATAAGTTGGGAAGTCAGTTCCACATCCTTCATCCGGAAGACCACCTGGCTGCGCCCGCGGGGGAGCATGATCGTCACCTGTTCGTTGCCATCCCCGGCGATGCGGGCCAACTCCGAAAGCGCCCGCGCCGGGACGATGATCTTGAAAGGCTCCGGCACATCCGCGGACAGGGAAGCTTTGCGCACCGAGAGGCGGAAGCCATCCGCGGCCACCATCGTGACGGTATTCCCTTCGACATTCACCAGCACCCCGGTCAGCACCGGGCGGGCCTCATCCGAGGAGGCCGCAAACGCCACCTGGTGGATCATCTCCTTGAGGGCCGCCACGTTGATCTGGATGCCGTCCGACAAATCGGGGGCTGGCATGGGCGGGAACTCCTGGGCGTCAATGCATTTGATGTCCGTATTGGTCGCACCGCAGGAAACGTGCAGTTTCTGCGTCCCCTCTTCAAGGTCCATCAGCACCCGGTCTTTGGGCAGGGTGCCCACCAGATCGGAGATCGTGCGCGCCGGGATGGTCGTGGAGCCTTCCACTTCCACCTTCGCCCCGATCCAGGTCGTGATCCCCAGTTCCAGGTTGGTGGCTGAAAGCCGCAGGCGGCCTTCATCCGTGGCGGCCAGCACATTGGCAAGTACAGGCAGGGTACTGCGCGGCGAAACGGCGCGGCTGACAATGCCCAGCCCCTGGGCGAGTTGTTCCTGCAATACTGAAACCTTCATGGGGATGCGTCCTCCTGGATGGTAAAAGAAATTTCCGTAATCACTTTATTTATGCTCCATTTCAATCCAAACGCGGTTTCATGACCTGTTGCTGGCAAACACATTTTACGGGGAAAACCGCAGGGCTGCGGGCAGCCAGAGATATTCCAGCGGGTCAAAGGCGGCGATGTATTCGTAAGCCCCAATATCACATGCGCCAGTGCGCGGCAGCCCGCGCTGATCGGTGAGGATGGGCGCGCCCTGATCATCAAAACACCCCGCCGGGTTGCCGCCATTGACGGCGGGACTGGAGAAGGCGAGGGGGGAGAAGTTATCTTCTTCATTGGCGGGATACCATGCACCGACACCCCATGGATGCGGAAAAATCAATGCGGAGACATTAAGTAAATCTCCCGGGCCGGGGATGATGGTGCAGCCGGTGGTATCTTCAATCAGGTTGTAGCCCAGAGATTGGATCGGGTCCCCGGCGCAGTTGTCATTTTGAGACGCGCCGTTCTGCGCCAGGATTGAATTTTGCAGGGTCACGATCCCACCCGGCGCGTTGTATATCCCGGAGCCAATGCTAGAAACATTGTAGGTGACACTGGTGTTGAATAAGCGCAGTTCCGCGCCTCCCGCGTTGTAAATCGTGCCCGACATTCCCCCTGAACTGCCGCTGACGGTGGTGTTGATCAGGGTCGTGTTACCGGAGTTGTAGAGCGCGGTTGCGGTCGTGGGATAGGCGTTGTTGTTGTTAACGATGGCGCTGTCGCGGATGGTCAAAGTCCCGCTGTTGCCAATGCTGCTCGTACCCCAGAATCCATTTTGACCGACAGCGCTCCTCGTAATCGTCATCACCCCGTTGTTGACAATGTCATTGCCGCGGTTGTAGCTAATAACTACTTCAGTTAGTTCAGCCTCACCTGAATTTGCAATTCCAACACCTGGGCTGTCACTTAGCTTCCCATTGGTGAGTGTCGCGCTCCCATAATTTTCAATTCCACTGCCAGAATAGACACCTCTCACGTAAAAATCATCCAAGATCAAGACGCCCAGATTCACTACTGCCGTGTCATTGTAACCAAATAATAGCATCCGGCTCATCGTGATCGTTACCCCCGGCTGAATGATGACGCCGTTTCGGTCACCTTCGATATCGGTATACCCACTCTGGGTTGTAAACGTGCTGTCCCATCCGCCGGACAGGGCGACATCCACACTCGCAATCAAACCAATCTCTGGAGACGAATAAATCCCCGAGTCAATCAATATTGTATCCCCAGGCTCAAAAGACGCTTTGCCAAAAACGGTGCTGATGGTTTTACAGGCAGATTGCACCGTATTACACTCGCCTGTGTCGTTGCCGGTAGTGGCAACATACCACACGCCTGCCTGGCTGGCTTTTACTGAGGAGACAGATATGTGCCACAGAAGGAATGTCATTAACGAAACCATCAACAATGATTTTTTCATGGTTGTCTATGGATAAGCAGGAGGAGCAAAAGGAGCCGATGGCGGCGCTGGATAGGGTCCGGCAAACACCTCAGTAGCCTCGCCGGGAATGAGTGGCAAATAAATGAACTGCGCCCAGGATATGGGCGGGGCAACAAACATATCATACACCCGATAATAAGCTGCCTTTGGGCAGTAGAGATAAGCCGCGGTTGAGCGATTACCGGATGGAGGAGGAGCACATCCGCTTTTTGCTGGATTCCAAAGCATATCCTGCCTATCCCAGAATAATAATGGGTCCAGATATTCCAAATAGACCTTTGCATCATCCTCAGAAAAATTCCGAATGTCAGTGAGCCACCAAAACCGCCAGGTATCCTGATCATTCGTCCCCCAGGTGGTGTATCCGGTACAACCCGGAAAGCCATTTCGGACTGAAAATTGGTTGACCACGATACAAGCCCAGGCAATCTCGGCAAAGACTTCCGCCTGTGGCAGATAATAAGGTTTAACTCCTCCTGCTGCTGCAGGGTAAACAATCGGCAGGTTGGTCTCACTATTCCAAAACGTGATATCAACTTCAGTGATTTTCACCTCCACAAGCAACTCTCTATTAAACCGGCTCATCGTTGCCATCAACTTGCTCATGTCATGGGGAACCGTAGGGCTGGCAAGATCAGGGTCAAGGTCATAAAACAGATGCGTTTGAAGGCCGATTCCGTCAAGGGGCATCCCGCTATCGATGATTAAAGGCGCAAAATAACTGATCATTCCAGTAGCCTTTACCCCGGAGTATCCGTCATATTCAAAACCAAAATCATTGTACATGAGTTTTAGGTCAGGGCGGCCGCAAGCGTCTCGGGCCTCGTCTGCCGCGCGGTAGGCTACATCGATAAAGTTGGGAATCTCCCACCATGGACCTGCTTCTCTAATGCCACCAGTTGAATCGAATGCTTCATTGACAATATCCGCTGCATAAACAGTGAATTCGCCATCATCCCGTTGAAACGAACAATAATGGGTAATAATCGTCTTTATATGGTCTTCCATGAGCTTTTTCCGTGCCGCATCCGTAAGATCATCCGTATACGGGGGAATGAACTGCAGCCAGCCTGGCAATGAAGCAGGCAAATACCAAACCAGCGGGGTCATATAAATACCCACGTTTTCCTCTCCGGCCCAGTTCATTAAACCCGTTGTGCCGGTAATAACTCCCCCCCATTCCCACTCATCGTCCTCGGCTGAAGCAACAAAGCATTTAAGGTTTCCCGGCTGGCTTTGCCCAAGTGTGGTTGTCCAAGAGATAACGCTTGAGCTGTGATCCGGATCATTAGGGTTAATCAACCACGGCGGCGGGCAGGGGTGGATATTCTTGAACTCCATTCTGTTGCCGGGTGTCACCGAGTCAAAATTATCGGGTATCGTGTTATTGAAATATGGTGTGTTGAAACCATCATCATTAACGCCCACGAGAATTCCGTTGTCTGTTGCAACGCCTTTGAGCGATGGGAAAGTACCCGCAGCGCTTGCCTCCGAAAGCCAATAACCGGGCAGGAAGAGCACCAGTACAAATAACATAATCAACATGGCAACAATAATCATCCGTTTCGTCTTCATGCCAAGCTCCTCCTATTCCTAACGTCATTTCTCGACCAGACAAAAAGCATGGAATAAAGCGAGTATACAACGGGAGCCGGGAATTGACCACGAACTGGGCTGCGCTTGAGAAATGCCAATTGGATAACCTGCCAGCTTATGCTCGCAGGAGCTCATAGGAACTCGTAGAAATTCCCATGAGTTCCCATGAGTTCCAGGTACATCAACCGGAAGTTTATTTATATCCTCACTCCTAAAATCCCAGAAACCACACCATCAAATTAAACACGATGAACAGCGCGACCAGCCCGCCAAAAATGGCGGCGGCCACCACCCACGGGGAGAGCCGCGCCCCGGGCCTGACCTCATCCCCTTCGGCCAGCGTGCGCACCAGCCGGGCCACTGCGCGGGCCAGTTTGGCCAGCGGCGCATCCGGGCTGTCCACGAGTATCCAACCGGCGCGCGGGAGCGGCACCACCAGCCGGGTTCCGGTATACCCCTGAAGCCAGATGCGCAGCGCCTCACTCGGGTTGGCCGCCACGCCAAAGGGCAGGATCACCGCCCCGGCATTGGACAAATCATCCCCCGGCGCGCCTGCCCCGGCAAAATGTACGGCCACGGGGACTTCGGGGGTCTCCAGCCGGATGGCATTCACAATCGGCGCAGCAAAGGCTTCGTCGCCGGGGTCAATGACCAGCACGGGGAACAGGCTTTGCTTCTGGGCCAGGGCGGTTTCGGCCAGGCGCTGGTCGCGCCGCAAGACCTGCCAGTGGTAGAAGAGCAGCCCGGCAAAGAGTACGGTCCCTTTGGTCGTCTGGGCGATCTCGTAGCCGGGGTTCTGCGCCGTCCCGCCCAGCAGGGTGCGGAGCAATTGGAACACGAGGTCCCCCGCGCTGATCATCAGCCCCACCAGCCCGATAAACAGGGCGAGGTACAGGGTTATCTTGCGCATGACGGTGCGGCGGGCGCGGTCACCGGCCTCACCAGCGGCATGGGCCGCCTGCACAATCCGGAGCCAGGGACGCAGCCACAACGGCAGGCCAATCAACAGGGAAGCGAGTGCGCCAGCCAGGCGGTTGGCCCCCAGCACACCTCCCCCCGTTTCATCCAGCAAGAGGTCAATCACAAACCCGGCCAGCGCTTGCAGGCCGCCAAAGGCTACCATCAGCCCGACGAAGGCCACGAAATAGTTGAACATCTGGCGCACCAGTTCCCGGCGGGCGGCGGGTGGTACGGCCTCGGTATCGCGGCGCAGGACAGCCGCGTGGTATGCCCACAACCCGGCAAAGGGGATGCCCATGGACAACGAAGACGCCGCCGCGGACAGGAACGGCATAAAACCGCCCAACTCCCCCAGCAGCCAGCGGAACAGGTGATAGACCGTCTGGCCCAGCCCGGCCAACGCACCGATCATCCCGGCGAGCACGAATCCGTACAGGAGCAACAGCCGGAACAGCGAGCGCTGCTCATCAGCGGAGGCCAGGCTTTGGCCAATGCTGCGCCAGGCTGGCACCCAGAGCGGCACACCCAGCGCCGTCAGCGCCACGCCGTTGGCGAGCAGGATGCGCAGTTGCACGGTATTTTGCTCCGGGAGCAGGAGGAGGTACGCGAGCAATTGCTGGACGCCGAAAACAGTCAGCCCGAGGGCGTAGATCAGCCACAGGTAACGGTAAACCCGGCGGCCCAGGATTAAATTCTCCAGGGAGGGGAGGGGTTCGCGGGGGGGCGCGTCCCCTTTGGGTGTACCGGCCTCCCAGTCTTTCCGGATCACGGAGAGGAAGTACAGGAGGAGCAGGCCGTTCATGATGATGGCGATGCCATTGTCCAGCCAGGTCTGATCCAGCCCCACCAGGCCCGCACCAAACCCCACGGAAAACAGGTCGGCGCAAAAGCGGGTGATGAGCGCCAGCACATTCTGCGCCGCCGGGATGACCAGGGCCAGCAGGACGCCATACAGGAAAACGGCGCGCAACCCGGACTCACGCTCATCGGGATCGACGGGCAGCCGCCGCTGGATGAGCCACCAGTGGAGGAGGAAGACGGGCAGGCCGACACTCAGGAAAGCGAGCGCCCCGGCGAGCTGGTCCACCGTGCCGCCAACGCGGGTGGTGTCCAGTGCCGCCCGCAGCAGGTTGATCAGCCCCCAGAGGACGGTTTCCAGCGAGATGAAAGCAACGAGATGGAGATAAATGCGGCGGATGGTAGCCATGGGATTTTAGGGGACCTTGCCCTCATACCAGTCAAACGACCAGTATGGCCAGGGCATGTACTGTATCTTCCAGCCCCCATTCTGGAGTTGGAGCGTGGCTGGTTCATCCGAGGTGTAGCCGCTGTCAAAGGGGCCGCTGCTTCCGTGGATGACGGTCAGCCGGACGATGGCTGTTTCAGGGGTATCGCCGGAGGCTTCGATGACATCGGTGGAGGCAATGCGGATGCCAACGTTGCCGATCATATCCGCCCCGGAGAATACGCTGGTGAACTGGGTCAGGGTGGGTTTACCCTTGCCCTCGGCCAGGTAGCCGTAGGCCTGCTCGTAATCACCCTGTGAGAGCGCCAGCGCGTAGTTGTGGACGACGCCTTCGGGTGTGTCCGCCGGGAGGTATTCCTGTTGCGCACCGCGGGCAAAGAACAGGGCCACCGCGGTGACCACGAGCAGGCCGATAAAGATGAGGATGCCAAGCAGAAATCGATCGTTTTTCATGGGGATTCCTTTTATTCCTTGCAGGGAGATCGGTTACATTCCAGCATGAAGTATATGGGTTGTGCACTGACATTTCCTTCGACTACGCCCGACCAGGAACCGGTCGGCCTCCGCTTCAGGATAAATGGTTTCTGTTTCATCCTGAGCGGAGCCGGGCGACTTTCCCGGCGTAGTCGAAGGGCGTCCTTCGACTACGTCCGACCAAAAACGGGTCGGCCTCCGCTCAGGATGAATGCTGATCACATCGTTCGTCTTTCCTTGTTGGGCGAAAGCCTTGACTTAAAAAAATCGGTGCGCCCTGCCGGGTTCACCGATTTTCTCTCGCCAGACTAAATCCAGCCCCTCAGTTCCATCGCATCCACCACACTGCGGATGGCAACCATGTAGGCGGCGTCGCGCATATAAACTTTTTCCTGCTCCGCCATTTTGAGCACCTTGCCATAGGCTTTGGTCATCCCGGCATCCAGTTTATCCAAAACTTCCTGGTGCGGCCAGTAGAAATTCATCTGGTTCTGCACCCCCTCAAAGTAGGAGACCATCACGCCGCCGGCGTTGCACAGGAAATCGGGGATGACAAAGGTGCCGTTGCGCTCAAAGACCTCGTCGGCTTCGCGGGTGGTGGGGCCATTGGCGCCTTCCGCCACCACCTTGACACGGTCGCTCACCCGCTTGACCGTCTCGCCCGTAATCTGCCCTTCGAGCGCGGCCGGGATCAGCACATCCACATCCTTGGAAATCCAGGCGTCCCCATCTTCGATGATATATCCGCCGGCCATCGCTTTATCTTTGTCCACGCTCCCATAGGAGTTGGTGACCGTTTGCAGGAAACGCGCATCCACGCCGCCCTTTTTGGAGACGGTGAACGGCTCGTTGTTTTCCCAATCCCAGCAGGACACGCACTCCACCGTCCCGCCGATGATTTCCTTGAAGCCAATGGCCGCATACTGTGCCACGTTGCCAAAGCCCTGCACCGCGGCGTTCGTCTTGGTCGGGTCAATGCCCAAATGCTTGAGGGTCTCGCGCACGGCATAAATCGCGCCAAACCCGGTGGCTTCCGTGCGCCCCAGAGAGCCGCCAATCCCGATGGGTTTCCCCGTTATCACGCCGGGCGTGTACTCCCCGGTAATCCTGGAATATTCATCCATCATCCAGCCCATCATGCGGGGGGAGGTGCCCACATCGGGAGCCGGGACATCCTGCATCGGGCCGATGTTGCGCCAGATTTGCCGGATGAAGCCGCGGCACAATTCCTCCTGCTCCTGGTTGGAAAGGTCAAGCGAGGCGACGGGTACGCCGCCCTTGCCGCCCCCCAGCGGGATGTCGATCACGGCGCACTTCCACGTCATCCACATGGCGAGGGCGCGGATGGTGTCCAGCGTTTCGGATGGGTGGAAACGGATGCCCCCTTTGGCCGGGCCGCGCGCATCGTTGTGCTGGACGCGATACCCGGTGAAACTGCGCATGGTGCCATCATCCATGCGCACAGGGATCTGGAACTTGAACTCACGCATCGGCGAGCGCAACAGGGTGGCGACGTAGGGGTCAAGGTTGAGCTTGGCCGCCACATCGTCAAATTGCGCCCGCGCCATTTCAAAGGCATTAATCATCTCAGACATTTTTTCTCCTAATTATGGGGAAGTGGGTGGAATGGATTCTAAATCAAATTGGATAAAAGGGCTTTACAACATTTCCGCTGCAACCCCCCTCCTGTCCCCCCGCGTGCGGGGGGAGGCTGCCGGTTCTCCCCCCGTGGACGGGGGGAGTTAGAGGGGGGTCGCCAACCGCGCCAGCAGGGCGGCGCGCACGAGTTGCGGGTTGAGCCGCCCCTCACGGCGCATCACCTGCCCGAACAGCCAGTTTGCCACGGCCTCTTTCCCGTCGAGGTAAGCCTGCACCTCTGCAGGATTCGCATCAATGACAGCCTGCACGGCCTCGGCGATGATCGCCTCATCAGAAATTTGTGCCAGCCCGCGGGCGGCGATGATCTCCCCCGGGGCGGCGCCGGTCTCAAACATTTCGGCGAGGACGCGTTTGGCGGCGGCGGGGTTGATGGCACCGCCTTCCAGCAAACGGAGCAGGGCGGCCAGGTTTCGCGGGGGGACGCGTACCCCTTCAAGGGTCACGCCCCCGCGGGAAAGGAGTCCAAAGAGTTCGCCGGTGATCCAATTAGCCGTGGTTTTGGGGTCGGCCCCGTGGGCCAGGGTCTGTTCAAAATAGTCGGCCACGGTTTGTTCGGCGGTCAGCACGTCGGCGTCATATTCGTTGAGTTGGTATTGCGCGCGGAAACGGCGGGCGCGGGCGTGGGGGAGTTCGGGGAGGCTGGCGCGGATTTCTTCAATCCAGGCGGGGGCGAGGACGAGGGGGGGCAGGTCGGGTTCGGGGAAGTAGCGGTAGTCGTGGGCTTCCTCCTTGCCGCGCTGGGGGAAGGTGGCCTGACGGGCCTCGTCCCACCCGACGGTTTCCTGGGCAATCGTCCCGCCCGATGCGAGCAGGGCCGTCTGGCGCTGGATTTCGTAGTCCACGGCGCGCTCGAGGGTGCGGAAACTGTTGAGGTTTTTGACCTCCGTGCGGGTGCCGAGGGTGTCCGTGCCGACGGGCCGGACGGAGATGTTGGGTTCGATGCGCAGGACGCCCTTTTCCATGTCGCCGGTGTTGACGCCCAGGTACTGGAGAAGCTGGCGCAGGGCGCGGGCGTACGCCCCGACTTCCTCAGCGGTGTGCAGGTCGGGTTCGGTGACGATTTCGAGGAGGGGGATACCGGCGCGGTTGAGGTCAACCAGGGAGTAATTGGTAATTGGTAATTGGAGAGTGGAGATGGGAGATTGGAGATGGGGTAGTTGGCTGGTTGGCTGTTTGCCGCTTTCCTTCGTTTTGTCATTTTGTCCTTCGTCCGTTCCGCCTTCCATCCGCCCCACGTGCGTCAGCTTCCCCGTATCCTCTTCAAGGTGGACGCGGCGGATGCGGACGGTGCGCTCGCCGGCGGAGGTGCGGATGGGGAGGGAGCCATCCACGGCGAGCGGCTGCTCGTACTGGGAAATCTGGTAGCCCTTGGGGAGGTCGGGGTAGAAATAGTTTTTGCGGGCGAAGAGGCTGGCCGGGTTGATGCGGCAGCCCAGGGCCAGGGCGACGCGCAGGGCGTACTCGACGGCGCGGGCGTTGACCACGGGGAGCGTGCCGGGCATCCCCGCGCACACGGGGCAGACGGCGCTGTTCGGGGCCGCTTCGGTCGCATCCACCACCGGGCAGGCGCAGAACATTTTGGAGCAGGTGAGCATTTCGGCGTGGATTTCGAGGCCGATGACGGGTTCGTAGTCCATGAGTCGGATAGTCAAGTAGTCGGATAGTTGGGTGGTCTGGCGGTTGGGTAGTTGGATAGTTTAACGCAAAAGGGACGGCGGGGCAGAGGGTTATAATGCCGGGGTGCACTCAGATTATGTAGAAATCCGAGAAGGCTCGCCTATTTGCCGCATTTGGGGATGCTGGCCCCTCTTTCCACAACATTTGAGCGCTCCCAGCCGGGTTCACCCGGCGTCGCTTCGTAGCCGGGGGATTTATTCCCCAGCGGCCCGGCAATTCAAGCCCCGCCCGGGCGTAAACGCCCAGGCTACCATTCAACCCCCCGTGAACGGGGCTTGTAAAGCCGGGCTGGAGAAACCTCGAGGAGGCAGGCCTGCGTACTGCATCCGGGGATGCTGGCTCCTCTTTGTACAACATTTGAGTGCTCCCATAATGCCGGAACAAGCCCCAAATGCATCAAAGGAACTCCCACCCTGAACACTTCATCCTCACTCGACACCCTCAAACAACTGGACACCTCTTTCCACATGGATTTCGATTCCCCGGCGACTACGCTCGTCGTCACCTTTGGCGGGCTGCGGCAGCGGGTGGGCATCCCCTACTTTGAATTTGTGAAAATGCTGCGCCCCTACGCCCTGAAAAAATTGTTTGTACGGGACATCCACGGGCTGTGGTACCAGCGCGGGGTGCCAGGCATCCCCGGCGGGGTCGCGGGCCTGCGGGATTTGCTCAAGGATGTCATCCGGGAAGCAGGCATCCAGCGGACGGTCTTTATCGGCAATTCCGGCGGCGGGTATGCGGCCATTCTTTTTGGGGCGCTGGTGGACGCTTCGGAGGTACACGCCTTCAACCCGAAGAGTAACATTGACCCGCTCTGGCGGCTGCGCAAATGGGACATCAAGGATTTCAATATCCGCTCGATACTGCGGCTCCTGTTAATGCGCGGGCGGGACAAGCAATACGACGACCTCGCACGCGTCCTGGCGGACACGCCGCAAACACCCGCATCCACCTCCATTACAGTGCGGGGGACAAGTTGGACAAGGAAAATTGTGAGCGCCTGCTCGATTTCCCCAATGTGAATATGCAAGCCCATGACCACGCCTCGCACGATCTCGTGCGCCAACTCAAACGCAGCCAAAAACTCGCCGGTCTGATGGGCCAAATTTTCAGCGAGGCTGTATAACTTTTATATCTGCATGAAGGAGATACGATGAAAAACCAGAAATCATTCCGCACCCTGATCCCCCTGCTGACCCTTGTGTTGGCCGCCCTCGCCTGCCGTGCTGGCGGGAACCAGAACGTGCCAGCCCCCGCGGGGAATCCCACCCCTGTGGGGCAAGCCACTCCCACCGGGGTCACGCCCCCCCTCGACCCTGGTCAGGACGAGCCCGATGAATCCGCGCCTGCCCCGCTGGAATTTGTGACCGGGCGTAATGATTACACCATCACGGTGGATGATACGCCGCGCGAGTTCCTCGTTTATATACCCGGCGGGTACGATGCTTCCCAGCCGACGCCCGTGGTCTTTATGTTCCACGGGAGCAACCAGGGCGGCCCGCTGATGTATGAGACCACGGCCTGGGCGGCGCAGGCGGAGGCGGACAACCTGATCATCGTTTACCCAACGGGCTGGAAATACCCCCTGCTGGATGAGTCGGGGCTGCACACGAAATGGAATTCAGCCAAGTTGGTGAACGAGGTGATGCCGGGAACGGAATTGAAGGATGACGTAAAGTTTGTGCGCACGATGCTCGACCTGTTAAAGGCAACCTTTAATGTGGATGCGGGGCGCATCTTTGCGACGGGGTTTTCCAACGGGGGCGGGTTTGTGCTAACGCGGCTGATGATCGAGATGAACAATGTGTTTGCCGCGTTTGCGGTGAGTGGCTCAGGGCTGTTTGGGGAGACCGATTTGTCCGTAATCCCCACGGGCTTGTCCCCCGATCTCTACATCGTGCTTGGGACGAACGACGACAAGATTTCGGAGGGCACGGGCCATCCCCTGCCATTCCCGGTGGGGGAGGCGGCGATTACGGCAGACCCGTTGTTCCAGAACCTGTTTGCGAATGCGACGACACTGCTCTCACTCTCGCCGGGGCATTCCACGGTGGAGGAGTCCGGGAATTTCACCACGTTTACGTTCAGCGAGAGCCTGATCGGTGCGGACAATGTATTCATCTTCCGCATGGTGGAGGGCATGTTCCACGTCTATGCCAACGGGGACAAGGTGCCGAAGGGGTTCAACGTATCCGAGCTGTTTTGGGCGTTTTTTGAGGAGAGGGCGGGAGGAGGCTGAGCAGCACGTCTAATGGCGGCTATGCGATGGAAGATGCGCGAACTGTTTCCTGGACATTAGGATTTTGATGTACATGCAGTTAAAGCAGTAGTTGGGCGCTTACTCGAAGGCGTGTGAGTGTCTTCAAGGTGAGAAAACCATGACAAGAAAGATTCCTCCTTCCCGTTTCTGGCGCAATATCTTGCTAATCAGTGGGCTGGCCGGATTGACAGTAGTTATCGTGCTTGCCAGTTATATTGTGGTATTAGCTGCTCAAGCGGCTGAAAAATCTATGACCCCGCCACGTGTGCCGGTTAACCTAACACCCCACGACGTAGGTATCACAGATTATATTGATATTTCCTTTATGACGAGCGATGGGGTCACGCTAAAAGGCTGGTATATCTCGCCCAGTTCGGACAATGGCACCGTTATTATCTTAGCGCATGGCTATGCCCATAATCGACTGATGCTACTGCCCGAAGCGCAACTCCTCAGTAAGAATGGGTACGGCGTATTACTATTTGATTTTCGCGGGCATGGTGAGAGCGGCAGTGCTCCGGTAACATTTGGCGACCATGAACGAAGTGACTTGGAGGCAGCGATTGATTTTGCGATAGCCCAACCCAACATCTCAGAAGTAGGAGCGATTGGTTTCTCCATGGGCGCGGCAACCCTGGCACAAGTAGCCGTGCAGGATAACCGCCTGAGTGCTGTCATCATCGAGAGTGCGTATCCCACTTTAGAAGATGAAATCGCCTATCGGAGTCGAGCCTTCGGGATACTTTCACAATGGCCGGCATTCTGGGTCATGTACCAAGCTGGGGTGAACGTATCAGGCGTCCGACCCAGCGACAATTTGTGTGCTATCAATCCACGTTCTCTGCTAATGATTTATGGCGAGCTGGACACAGCTATACCGCCGGGCACCGTGCAGACAATGCGCAATGCAATTTGTGCTCCAGAAGAGTTGTGGGTTGTCAATGGAGCAGGCCATCAGAACTTTATGGAGGTAGCACCCAAGGCTTATACCGATCGGCTGCTAAGTTTTTTTGGCAAGTAGAAGCTTGCAAGCTAATGAGCGCATCCTAATCAATTCTAGCTGTGCGGGTTGGCGAGTCTGTTAACGATTCAAGACACGCCCAACAAGTCGTTGCAGCGGATAGCCTCTGGCGCCGCTGGGTCTGCGCCTGCAAGCAAATCTGCTTTTCAAGGTTTCTCGCGCCTGCCCCGCCGCTGCCGCTGAACTCCACCGTTGGGCGGCTTGTCTCGTAACCGTATGTAGCAGAATATGATCACGATTGGTTTCCTTGCAGATCATCTCGATGCCATACCCACACTGGCAAAATGGTTCCGCGCCCAATGGCCGGACTATCATGCTGCCATGTCACAAGAAGCGATGGAGCAGGATTTTCTTGAAGATGCTTCCCGCGATCGTCTTCCTATTCGCTTGATTGCCTTTGAGGCTAACGAGTTAGTGGGCACGATTATCCTCCGTGATAACGGAAGCGAGATGCTACCCGAGTTCCAACCGGAATTAGGAGGCTTATATGTCGTGGAGTCACATCGCGGTCACGGCATCGCTACCGAGCTCATTCGCGCCGGTAAGCAAGTAGCTCGCGAGCAAGGGTATGAGACTGTTTTTGCCACAACTGTCGCAGCCGCAGGTATCCTGGAACGTTTAGGTTGGGAGTTGCTCCAAACTGTCATGTATCAAGATGGGCCAACAGGCTTGTATCGATGTAAACTATGAGTGCCGCCCAACACAGTATGCACCCCACTGGTGGGAGTCTGCGCGTTTTCAAGCAGTTTCTGCGGCTTGGAGTTGGTTCCGTCAAAATGGCGTTGTCTCGTCCCACCCACCAGCGGGTAACGCACACCATTAGGCATCCCGTATCACTCCCATGATCCTCACCTTCACCGGCACAATCTGGTTCTGGCGCGGCCCCGCCCCGTGGCTCTTCGTCACCGTTCCCGAGGAACAGTGCGACGCCCTCCACGCCATCGCCGAACTCGTCACCTATGGCTGGGGGATGATCCCGGTCATGGCACAAATCGGCGAAACCGAGTGGAAGACTTCCCTGTTTCCCAAAGATGGACGCTACCTGGTGCCCATCCGGGTGAGCATCCAGAAAGCAGAAAGCCTGGAGGAAGGCGACGAAGTGACGATACGACTCAAAGTGAGCGTATGAGCTTCGGGTATTGAGGCTTTCCCCATCGGAGATGAATGATGAGTATTCCCATTTCCCTTAAAGTTGCGGCCATCCTCCTCTGGTTCACTGCAATAGGTTTTGGCCTCCCGTGCCTCATGGCGATTCGCAACCTGTTGGCGGGCCGCGGCATCCCTTTCATCATGGGCTTTCCGGCGTACGGCAGGGGGCCATTCGAGCAGTACGGTCTGCAGACCACCATCCCCCCCTCGTGGCCGGATTCCTGCTCGTGTGCGCCCTGGAAGGGGTTGCGGGCTGGTTGCTGTGGCGCGGCCAGATGGGTCGGGGCGTTCTCGCCTTGGCCCTGATCCCGGCCGGCGCCGTGTACTGGTGGGGGTTCGCCCTGCCCTTCCCACCCATCTTCGACATCGTCCGCACCATCCTCATCCTGCTCAGTTTGAAGAGTCTCGTGTAGTTGCACCCTGGTTGATCGCCAGCAAGCGAAGCATCTTCATGTCCGCACACCCCAAGCACAAGGAGAATCCCCATGTCCCTCGAACTCTATATGGTTGGCCTGATCGTCCGGGATATGCCGACAGCACTGGCATTCTATGGCCGCCTCGGCCTCGCCATCCCCGCAGGCAGTGAAACAAAGCCGCACGTGCAAATCAAAATGAGCGGCGGGATGACCTTCTTTCTCGACTGCAAGCCGGAGCGTTGGGATCCCCAATTTGGCGCACAGCCTGAACCCCAGGCAAATGCGTCCAGCGAGCAATACCCCCTTGTCCTTGAGTTCTACCTGAAAGAGCAGACTGTGCTGGATGCCAAATACGCGGAACTCACTGGCTTTGGGTATGAGGGTTTCCGTGAACCGTATCTCACGCCGTTCGGGATGTACTTTGCGATGGTCAAGGACCCGGATGGAAACACCATCCTGCTCTCGGCGGACGCCGCGCCCAATTGAAACGATTGGCCGGTGAGAGCACACAAAAAAACGTGGCAGCCTTGCGACTGCCACGTTTTTTTTTAACTGAGTGCAATGACTCGGTCAGGCTGCGGAATTAACCGTTGCAGCTGTCGCCGTAGTCAAATTCCTCGATGTTCCACATCTCGCTGTTGGCGGTCGGGTCCATAACGAAGTTGCACATATCGGGGCGGGTGCCCGCGAGCTTCAAGCGCAGGTACAACGGGGCAATCGGGAGCTCCGTGGCGAAGATAGCCTGGGCAAGGAGGTGATTCTCGTCATAGGAAGCCTGGCCGGGGAGCGACTGCAGGGCTGCGTTACAAGCGGCGTTGTATTCCGCGTTGTCGAAGCCAGCGTCGTTGGAACCACCCCAACCAGCGGGGTAGGTTTCGGTGTCTTCACCAGGGATCTGCTCACCGAGCCAGAGGTCGCAGGGCGGGGCAACGCCGGTCAGCCAGGCAAACTGGCCGATGTCGAAGCGGCGGCCAAAGAGCGGGCCTTCCGGACCATCAGCGAAGAACTCGCCGGGGGTCTGGTAGCCGAGGATGGCTTCGATACCGCATTCAGCCAGGGAGGCCTGCAGAACCTGGGTGGCCTGCTGGCGCTGGGTGGCGTTGGTGGTGATGTAGTTGACGGTCAGGGTCTGGCCCTGGGGGATGTTGGGATCGGTGCCGACATAGGTGCGGGCGGTCGCCGGATCGGCATCTGCATCGGTCCAGCCAGCTTCTTCAAGCAGGGCAGCGCCGGCTGTAACGTCGAAGGCGTAGTGGGTGACTTCAGCGTTGAACAGCGGGTGTTGGGGAGGCAGGTAGCTGTCGAGGACGATGGACTGGCCGAACATAACCGTGTCAACCACGGCCTGGCGGTCCATGCACATCACGAAGGCACGGCGGGTGAGGACGTTACCGAAGAAATCGGGGCGGCCTTCCGCAAGACAGTTGGCCCAACCACCATTGTCAAAGCACACGGGGCGAATGCCGAAGTCGGCGTGTTCAAACACGGTGCCGGTGACGAAGGTGGCGTTGAGCTGGCCGGCGGCCTGGAGTTCAAGCAGCAGTTCGCTCTGGTCGTCGAGGTGGGAGGTCTGGTCAGCAATGTCGCATTCGCCAGCGAGGATCTTGGCGATGTTGGCATTGGAGTTTTCACCAGCAATCCGGTAAACGACATTGTCGAATTTCGGCAGGCCTTCGCTTGCGCGGAAGTAGTTGGCGTTCTTGCTCATGCTGATGTTGTCGCCGGTCACCCACTCGTTAATGATGTAGGCGCCCCAACCCATCGGGGTGCTGCGGGCTTCAGGAGCCTCAAGCAATTCGGCAGCGGTGAACTGGCCCCAGACGTGCTCCGGATAAGGAGTCCACATGTTGAGGAAGTAGGTGCCGTCAACGTAGCCGGGGAGGCCCGTCCACTGCAGGGTCACATCGTCAAGGGCTTCATAGGCCGAGGTGCGGTCAATGACGTACTTGCTCGACGGGGTGTCGGGGTCGGCGGCGAGGTTGTGGCTGTAGACGGAGTCAGCAGCGGTCAACGGGGTGCCATCGGACCAGAGCAGGCCGGGGAGCAGTTTGAAGGTGACGACCATCTGGTCAACCGACAAGGCAACAGTGCCGTCAAAGATAATGGTGCAATCGTTGCTGTTGCACCCCGAGGGGCGAACCCTTGTTCCATAGACGTCAACACTGACTTCGCCGCCCGTGTATTCCACGGCGCAGTCTGCGGTCATGCAGCTCGCGGGGCGATACAAGGTGCCGGTTTCGTAAGTGGTTGGATTGCCGCTTTCGTCAAGCACGGGTGCGCCATCGGCATCCAGGATCGGATCGCCAGCAACGTGCAAGACCACTGAACTTCCGTCAGCGCCATTGACGCTGTCGCCAAGGGTAGCGGTTGCCTGGGTGGTGGCTGCCAATGCAGCCGGGTTGCCATCAGCATCCACCACGGAATCACCGGGGGCAACTTCGACGGCCTGGATCAGGGCATCGCCATCGGCCAAGCTGGGCATCTTTTCGATGATGATGGCCTGGTAGTCGAACGAGCGGCCATCGATTGGGCCATCATAGATGGCTTCAAGGACGGAGCTCTGGGCGAGCATGGAACCACCGTAGTTGTACAGGGTTTCCGGTTCCTGGCCGAGGCAGATGACTAAGGTGCGTTCGCCTACAACTTCAGGCTCGGGGGTCGCGGTGACGACAACGATGACGTCCTCACCAGCAACTTCCTTGGTGACGACGACGGTCTCGACCACGGTCTCGCCGGGGGCGGCCGGCTGGCAGGCGGCCAGGATAAAGCTGGCGGCCATCAGCAGGCCAAATGCAAAGTAAAGTTTACTTCGGTACATAATTGTTTCTCCTCCAAAAAGGATTTGGGATAGTGGAATTCAACTGGACAACTTGTGAAGCATGTAGTGCATTAGCACTGCCGGCCGCACCGGTTGCGGGGACTACTAAGAACCTTTACCTATAGCTGAGAACTCACCTCCTTGATTTCATGCTGCCCGGGCAAGAGTGTTCCTGGATGTAATCTGGTTGAAAGCAGGGATGAAGGCAGCAACACGGATTTGAAGAATAGCATAAGCAGGTATATTCGTCAAGAAACCGACGCTTCACCTACGCTTAGCCTACGAAGGGGTAACTGGGTCATAAACCGGGATTTTCTCAAGGCTGCAGAGCGGGGAAGGCCTGTTATCAGCAGCCTCAACACACAAAACGGAGCGCACGCCGATCATTGCCCAGATGATGCCACGTGGACTGGGAAAACATCCATTGCGACAGATCGGAGAATGGCAGGGGGCTGCGTGCGGGGCTGGCCGCGGCCAGCCAGTCTTGAAACCGGCTGATCAACCTCGGCTGCCGCACCAGCTTGCGGGTACGGGCGGCATCTTGAAGCAGGGTGTTTCGGGCCGATGCAGGCGGGCGTTGTTTGCCCGCCCAGGATTGGAACTCCTGCCGCAGAGCTGCCTCATCCCCAGCGTGCTTGCGCAACCTAGGTGTACTCATATTGCACCTCCGGGAGCAGGCCGTTCCGCGCACCCATTTCTGCTTTGAGCGCCAACCGGCCATAGTGCAGGCGGGACTTAATGGTCCCGACGGGGATGTCGAGGATGCTGGAGATCTCCTGCAAACTGAGACCGTTCACATAGTACAGCACGATGGCGGTACGCTGGTTCAAAGCCAGCTTGCCCAGCGCCGTGGTGAGATGCCCCCACGTTTCGGCGGTTTCGGCCATCTCGGCGGGTGAAGTCTTCGTGTCGCCCGCCAGCCATTCGGAGAGATCCTCAATCGGGCGCATCCAGCGCTGGCGTTTCACCCAGGTACAGGCCAGGTTGGCCGTCACGCGGTACAGCCAGGGTTCCAGCGGGCGGGCGGGGTCAACGCGGTCCACAAAACGGTGCATCCGCAGGAAGACATCCTGCAAGAGGTCGGCGGCGGCCTCAGCATCCCCCGTGATGGCCAGCGCGGTGCGGTAGACCATTGGATTGTGCCGGTCATACAAAAGCCCCAGCGCATCCAGATTGCCTGCCTGCAACTGCCTGATCAACTCACCTGAACTGGTTTCAGTCATAAAGGGGATGAAAAGCCTTCGGAAAATCGTCTGCAAATCAGAATTTGAATTTATTATACAAACCCGCCAGCGTCAACCGGCTGATCCGCATCACTTCTTAATCTAACAACTTCCTGACATTCCATCAGGTGCAACGCACTTTCAAGGGGCTTTTTCGTGGCAAACCAGTTTGTCTTGAAGTGCGTTGCACCTATCGCCGGGTTCACGGGGATACCGGTATCCCCGCGGGCCGGGTCCTGGCCCTGGGGTTATTCATCTCCATCCTCCTCGGGTTCATCCCGGATCAGCCATTCCGGCACGCCAATGCGGATTTCCCAGGGATAGCCGCGCAATGTCTGCCCGAAGAAGTAATTTTCGAGTACGCGCCGTACCACGGGGGCCGCCCACTCCGAACCTTCGCCGCGGTTCTCGATCAGGGCGACGATGGCAATATCCGACAGGTTGGGGCGGCCTTCGGTGGTATAGGCGACAAACCAGGCATGCGGGTCAGCCTGGGAACTCTGGGCCGTCCCCGTCTTGCCAGCCATGCTGATGCCAAAATTGCTGAAGACGAAATTGGCGGTGCCGCGCGGGCTGTTAATCACCAGCCCCATGGCCTGCTGGATGGCTGTCAGCGTATCGGGCTGGATCGGCAGTTGCCCGGAGACCTGCGGGGCGAACTCATAAACAATATTGCCATTGGCATCCAGCGCCTGCTCGACCAGTTGCGGCACAAAAAGCGTCCCGCCATTGCCGACGGCGGCCACAAAGCGCGCCACCTGGAGCGGGGTGACCAGCAGTTCGCCCTGCCCGGTCGCCAGGTTTGTGGCATCCAGGCGTTCGGTGGGGTTCACGACCTGCCCGATGCTCTCATTGGGCAGGCCGATGACGCCGGTGGGGCTGGCCAAGCCAAAGCCACGCGCCATGTCCGAGAGGGCGGTCGTCATGCCCTCGTCATACAGTTTCAACCCGATGTGATAGAACCACGGGTTGCAGGAGCGCATGAGGCCCTCCGGGAGGGTCAGCAGCCCGCTGGGGGGGAAGGGATCCTCGTCGTTGGCGAGGCGTTCCTGGTTGCGTTCGTAGGTCCAGTCATACAGGATTGGCCCCAGCGGTACAAGCTCGGTAAATTCATACTGGCAGTCATAGGTGTCGTCCACGGTAAAAACGCCGGTTTCCAGCGCGGCGGCCATGGTGATGATTTTGAAGACCGAGCCGAGCGGGTATTGCCCGTTGATGGCGCGGTTAATCGTGGGTTGTTCAATATCACTAAATGGGGAGGTGAACACGCTGTTCAGGTTTTCCGGCTCCAGCAGGTTGGGCGAATACGTGGGGGAGGAGGCCATCGCCAGGATGCGCCCCGTATCCTTTTCCAGCACGACGACCGCGCCGCGCAAGCCAAAGAGCGCCTGCTCCGCGGCAGTCTGCAAATCCTGATCAATCGTCAAATACAGCGCCCCGCCCGGCTGCGGGAATTTCTCGGAAAGCACACTCAACTGTTCCCCTATTGGCGAGTTCAACACCAGCTCGCCGCCCTGCCTCCCCCCGATGAATGGCTCGCCCCATAACTCCACCCCGGTGCGCGGCAGGCGGGAGGTCCACCAATACCCCTGGCGGGTGATGGCCCCCTGCTCCTCCGGTGAGACAAAGCTGGTATAGCCCAACACATGCGAGGCGTCGCCTGGCCGGTAATAATAGCGCGCGCTAAACGCGCTGACCTGGATGGCGTCATAACTGGTGAGCGAATTGTAATAACGGTTGATGTCCTCGGCAGAGCCATCCGCAATCGGGATGTAAAACTCATACTGATAGCCCTGGTTCTCATAGAACTGGATGATGTATTCGGGAGGCAGTCCGGTGGCGCGGCCCAGCAGGTTGAGCATATCCGCCTCCTGCTCACGGTCAATCAGGGCGGGCACGATCCCGATCGCGTAGGCATCCCCCGGCCCAACCAGCAGGTTCCCGTTGCGGTCATAAATATTGCCACGCTCCGGCGGCAGGTAGTAAATGCGATCCACCACGTTCCCGCCGATCATCTCCGGCAGTACCAGCCCGTCATTCCAGACGACGCGCCAATCGCCATCCTCCGCTTGCAGGAACATCGTGTTTTCACGGGCAATTTCGCCAAACAGCACACTTTGCCACGTCACCCGGTAGCCCACCTGGGCCGCATCGGGATGGAGGCTGGCCTCCAGCACCTCAAAGGTGATCGCCCCCGGCGGCACCGCGGCCATCTCCAGCGTGTGGATGTACTTTTTTGCAAAATCCTCATCGCTGATCAAGGACTGGCTTCCACTGGAAAGGAGTGCGTACATCGTGGCAAAATCATCCGCCTGCCAGGCCCCCAAATAGGCCTGCACAGCCTCCGCCGGGTCGGCGGGACGGTTTGTTGTCACTGCCGGGTCCGCCAGTGTGGGCGTTGCGACTGGCACCGTGGGTGCGGGAGTCGCGGTGGGTTCGGGCGGCGCTGAGGTACAGCCAGCCAGCAGGATGAAGAGGATGACGATCCGAATTTTCGTTTTCATAAGCGCATTTTACCGGGTGGGATTGAAATGGTGGTGAGAGATTGGCGGAGGGGGGGAATTGATACGCGTTCGATTTATTTACCCGGAACTCGTGGGGGCCGATGAGTTCCCAAGAGTTCCCATGAGCACCCGTTGGGCAAGCTCTCCAACCTTCGCATCCCATTCCTACGGCGGTTCGGCGGCGGGAGGCAGGGCGGGGATGGCGGTTTCCCATGGCAGAAGGGTGAGCGGCCGCCCATAAAAATAGATCTCCAGGATGCGGCGGAACAAGGGTGCGGCCACCTGCGACCCTTCCCCTCCGTGCTCGGCGATCACGACCACGGCAATGTCGGGATGCTCCGGGTCTGCGGCGAAGGTGTACCCGGCAAACCAGGCATGCGGGTTCCCCGGGGGCGCTTCGGCGGTGCCCGTTTTCCCGGCAGTGGGTATCTCAAAATCCTGGAACCGGAAATTGGCCGTGCCCCGGTAATCACTGATCACCCATTGCATCGCCGTCTGGATCGTCAGCAGGTTTTCCGGGCTGATGGGCAGGTTCCCCAGGCTCTCCGGTTTGAACGCAAAAATTTGCTGGCCCTCCGGGGTGAGCACCTGTTCGATAATCTGGGGGCGCAGCAACTCCCCGCCGTTCCCGAGCGCCGCAATAAAGCGCGCCACCTGCAAGGGCGTCACCAGCGTATCGCCCTGCCCGATGGCGAGGTTAATCGCATCCACCTCATTCACCGGGACGGGGATGTTGCCCTGCTCCTCCGTGATCTGCTGAAGCCCGGTGGGTTGTGCCAGCCCAAACCCCTGCGCCATTTCCGCAATGAGCGTGTCCAGCCCCTGGTTCCAGAAGTCCAGCCCGATGTGCCAGAACCACGGGTTGCACGAACGCATCAGGCCCTGAGGGAGGGTCAGCGTCCCGCTGGGCGGCACATTATAGGAAACGGTCCAGTCGGCGCGGGAAAAGCCGGGGATTTCGGTGAAGTAATATCCGCAGTAGAGGGTGGAATATTCGGTATAACGCGCGCTTTCGAGGGCCGCCGCCATCGTCACAATTTTGAAGACCGAGCCAAGCGGATACTGTCCCTGGGTGGCCCGGTTCAGGAGAGGGGTGCGCTCATCCGAAAGCAAATCATCGAGCAGGTAATCGCTGTTAAAGTTGCCCGGCTCAAAGAGGTTGGGGTCGTAGCCCGGCGAGGAGACGAGGGCGAGGATGCGCCCGGTATCGCGTTCGAGTACCACGGCCGCGCCGGTAAAGCCTTCCAACGCCTGTTGCACCTGGAGTTGCAGGTTTTTGTCGAGGGTGGTGTAGAGCGCATCGGCGGGGATGGGCTGGGTCTCGGCGAGCAGGGTGACGCGCGCGCCTTCGGGGTTGACCACGTACAAGGCCCCGCCGCGCGTCCCGGAGAGGAACGGTTCCGCCCATTTTTCCAGCCCCTGCCGGCCAATCCGTTCATCAGGGCGGTAGCCGAGGCGGCGGAAGGTGTCGGCCTCTTCGGGCTGGATCAGGCTGACGTAGCCGAGGGCTTGCGGGGCGATGCCGCCGCCAAAATAGTAACGCGAGGTGAACGGTTCCATCACCAGGCCGCTGTAACTGCTCAGGCTCTCAAACTGGGCCTGGATGACTTCCGCCGCCGCCTCACCGACGGGGACGTACCAGCCAGCGCGCGCCGCGGCCAGGTCGGCTTCGATCTCTTCTGGGCGGACTCCCGTGAGCACCCAGAGCTGGTAGAGCAGGCTTTCCTGCTCGCCGGGGTCGAGCTGCCCGGCCACCAGCCCGAGGCTGACGGCGTTGGTCTCGGCGGCGACGAGGGCATGGCCGTTGCGGTCGTAGATGTCGCCCCTTGAGGGGGTGCGGTATTCCATGACGAGGGCATTGCCCCCGGTGAGTTCAGGGAGGATCAGGGTACGGTCCCATTGGATGCGCCATTGACCATTTTCGAGGGTCAGGGCCATCAAGGTGTCACGCGTGATTTCCCCCACCAAAATAGTTTGCAGGTGGAGGCGGTAGGCGACATGGGCGGAACCAGCTTCGGCGAGGGTGGAGAGGATTTCGTAGTTGACCTGGTTGAGGGTCATGCTGTCGGCGAGGCCGGTGAAGGTGCCGGTGAAATCATCGAGGGTGATGGCGTCCTGGCTGAGGGGGGTGAGCCAGAGGTACATGCCGGTGTAGTCGGCGGCCTTCCAGCCTTCAAGGAAGGCGCGGGCGGTGAGTTGGGGGTCGGGGAGGGCGGTGGGCGCGGCGGAGGCGTCTGGGGTGGGCGCGGAGGCGGGGAGGGCCGGGGTTGCTGTGCAAGCGGCCAGTATGACCACGGAGACACAGAGTACACGGAGTTTTTGGAGGGGTGGAGAAAAGTTGTGCGTGTGGCTCACGGTGCTTGCCTGTCCCCCGCGAGGATGCTTGCGAAGATCGGGCAGTCGTATTCGAGAAATTTCTGGCATTCGGCGGGGATGTCGGCGCGGGGGGGCATGTCGAATTTACGGAGCAGCCGGGTGAGGTGGCAGAGCGGGAGGCCGACGACGTTGGCATAACAGCCATCGAGGCTGGTGACGGGCCGGAAGCGGGGATGCTGGATGGCGTAGCCGCCGGCTTTGTCGAAGGGGTCGCCCGTGCCGATATAGGTGAAGATTTCCTCGTCCGTGTATTGGCGCATGGGGACATCGGTGGTGCACAGGTCGGTGAGCGGTTCGGTTTCGCCCTCGCGGATGACTGCGATGGCGGTGTGCACCTGATGGGTGCGGCCGCGCAACTGCCAGAGCATTGCGGCGGCTTGCTGGGAATTGGCCGGTTTGCCGAGAATATCCGTGCCATCGGCGACGGTGGTGTCGGCGGCGATGGCGATCCCGCCAGGGTGGAGTTTGCCAACAGCGGCCTGTGCCTTGCTGACGGCCATGCGCATGACGTATTCAAGCGGCGGTTCGCCGGGAGCTGGGGTCTCGTCAATGTTCACCGGGAGGACATGGAACATCCAGGCCCCAAGGGAGAGCAGCTCGCGCCGCCGCGGGGAGGCGGAGGCGAGGGAGAGGACGGCTTTCATTGGAGGTCAGTCATTCCCGCGAAGTTTCCCCAACGCAGTTGTGACATTGGTTTTCAAGGTTGGCAGGTCTCTTTCTATGGATTGCCAGACGAGGCCCAAATCAATTCCGAAATAGCGGTGGATAAGAATGTTTCGCATTCCCACAATTTGGGGCCAAGGCACATTCGGGTATCCTGCCCGGATTTCTTTGGATAAATTCGCTGTGGCTTCGCCAATGATCTCAAGATGATGAATAATCCAAACCTGGAGTAATTCATCCTCCTCAAAAGATTCCCTCCCCTGCTGTTGATATTTTTCGATTTTCTCAATCGCTTGAAGAATGTCTTCAAGTCGCCGAATATCTTCTCTCACAGCGGGATGGCCTCTTTCAAAACCTGCTGCTGGAACTGATGGCGCAGCCCGTTGGCGGTCATCACGTCCACATTGCAAGGCAACAATTCTTCCAATGCAATCCAAAAACCTGCCAGATCAAGCAGGCTGCGGTCAGGGTCCATATCCACCAAAATATCCAGATCGCTGTTCATGTCTGCCTCACCACGTGCTGCCGAACCAAAGACCCGGACATTTGTCGCGCCAAACTGTTTGGCAAGAGCAAGGATTTTTTCGCGATGATCATCAAGAATGGTTTCAACTTGCATGGGGTTGCTCCTGAAAGGTCAACTTCATTCTACCAAAATCGCGCCACTTCTCCCCGCAAATCCACGATGCCCCTTCTTCATGTAGAATTGGTCACCACAAACGATACGCAAGCAGGCGGAGGAGACATGCAATTACTCAAAGATCGAATATTGGAGAAGGGCCAAAACCTCGGCGGCGGCATCCTCAAAGTGGATGGCTTTATCAACCACCAGGTGGACCCGACGCTCATGTTTGAGGCGGGGCGCGAGTTTGCCCGCCTGTTTGCCAGCGTAGGCGCCACCAAAATCCTCACCGCCGAAATCTCCGGCATCGCCCCCGCCGTCATGGCCGGGCATCACATGGGCCTGCCCGTCGTCTACGCCCGCAAAACCAAACCCATCACCATGCCCGACCAGGTCTTCCTCACCCTCGCTCCCTCGCATACCAAGGGGCGCACCGTTGAACTGATCGTCTCGCCCGAATACCTGGCAGGCGGCGAGCGTGTCCTCATCATCGATGACTTCCTTGCCAGCGGGCAGACCATCCTCGGCCTCGTCCGCCTCGCGCAAACGGCGGGCGCAACCGTTGTCGGTATCGGCGCGCTGGTGGAAAAGGTCTTTGAAGGGGGCCGCACCGCCCTCGAAAAACTCGATGTGCCCATTCACTCCCTGGCCGCGATTGCCAGCATGGAAGGAGACTCGATCAGTTTTCAGTAAATTGTAGTTAGTGACCAGTATTCAGCCTGCTCCTCAAAACTGAATACTGACCACTGATTACTGAACACTGGACACTGACCACCGGACATTCCCCTTATGGATACCATCGCCATCCTTGACTTCGGTTCACAAACCGCCCAACTGATCGCCCGCCGCGTGCGGGAAGCGGACGTCTACTCCGAGCTTTTCGCGTGGGACGCCGACCCCTCCACCGTGCTCGCCCTCAACCCCAGAGGCTTTATTTTGTCCGGCGGGAAGGATTCGGTCTATGAACCAGGCGCGCCCTTTGTCCCCAAATACGTCCTCGAAAGCGGACTCCCCATCCTCGGGATTTGCTACGGGATGCAGGCGCTGACCCACGCCCTCGGCGGGCGCGTCTCCCCCCACGGGAAAAGGGAATTTGGGTTCGCCGAGGTCCTGACCCCTGAGGAGAATCCACTCCTCAAAAGGGGAACGATGCAGGCCTGGATGTCGCACGGCGACCGGATTGAGGTGCCCCCGGAGGGGTTCGTGCCCCTGGCGGAAACTGGCAACTCCCCGGTGGCGGCGATGGGGGATTTGGCACGGAAGCGCTTCGGGGTGCAGTTCCATCCCGAGGTGCGGCATACCCCCTCCGGCCCCGCGCTGTTGCGCCGTTTCGCCGTGGACATTTGCGGGGCCAGCCCCACCTGGACGCCGGAATCCATTATCGAGGCATCCATCCAAAAAATCCGCGCACAGGTGGGGGAGGCGCGTGTGCTCTCGGCAGTCAGCGGGGGGGTGGATTCGGCGGTGGCGACAGCGCTCGTACACCGGGCGGTGGGGAAGCAATTGATCGCCGTGTTTGTGGATAACGGGCTGATGCGGGCGGGCGAGCCGGTGCAGGTGGCGGAGACGTTTGGGGCGACGCTGGGCGTGAACTTCCGGGCGGTCAACGCCGTGGAGGATTTCCTGGAGGCGCTGGCTGGTGTGACCGACCCGGAGACGAAGCGCAGGATCATCGGCGAAAAGTTCATCCGTATTTTTGAGGCGCAGGCGCGGGAGGCCGGGATGCCGCCGTTCCTGGTGCAGGGGACGATTTACCCGGATGTGGTGGAGTCGAGCGCGCCCGACCGCTCACAGGCGGCGAAGATCAAGACGCACCATAACGTGGGCGGCCTGCCGGAGGATTTGTCGTTTGCGCTGGTGGAGCCGCTGCGTTACCTGTTCAAGGATGAGGTGCGGGCTGTGGGGGAGGCGCTAGGCCTGCCCGCCGAAATGGTCTGGCGGCAGCCGTTTCCGGGGCCGGGGCTAGCGGTGCGCTGCCTCGGTGAGATTACGGCGGAGCGGCTGGAGCGCCTGCGCGGGGCGGATGCGATTGTGGTGGATGAATTGGGGAAGGCTGGGCTGCTGAAACTGACGGCGGACGGCGGTCAGCCGTCCGGGACTTCGCAGGCTTTCGCCGTCCTCCTGCCGGTCAAGTCGGTCGGTGTGATGGGGGATTACCGGACGTACCAGGAGGCCGTGGCGATCCGGGCGGTGACGACGGACGATTTTATGACGGCGGACTGGGCGCGCCTGCCGCACGAAGTGCTGGCGCGCATCTCAACCCGCATCGTGAATGAGGTGGCGGGCGTGAACCGGGTGGTCTATGACATCACGAGCAAGCCGCCCGCGACAATTGAGTGGGAGTGAGGGATGTTTTCGGAGAAATACGGACGCGATGTACTATTTGAACTGTTGCAGTTTTCAGCCAGGCGCGGCGCATTAGCTGGGCTGATGCTTTCAGAAACGGTTACTTTCCTCGTGGCAATCGTACTGGCCATCGCCACACTCAACAATGTTCCCGTCCCTTCTGAAAAAATCGAGACGTTTTTTGTCGCGATTTTTGCTGTCGAATTGTATGGGCACATTATCGGTGTAATTCCTTCAATAATTGTGGGCACCTTTGTTGGCGCGATTATTGGATTTGCCTGCGGCTTGCTCCAGGAGCGTATGACTACCAAGTTATCCGTTGTATTCACGAGCTTCCTCATTGCCACACTGTTGTTGGCTTTGGGCAGCATTTTTCTGCCGTGGATATTTTCCTTTCTACCGATCTACGGCGGAGCCGCCCTCTGGCTTGGTGCGCGCCTGTATACCAAGTTGACCGAGTTTCAGGCCACGAACCAAGCAGCGGATGACATCACGAGCAAGCCGCCCGCGACAATTGAGTGGGAGTGAGGATGGAAGAGGAGACGCGGGGACGCGGGGTGACGGGGAAACTGATGGTTTATGGGGTTACACACGGGGTGTTGGTTGGGTTGGTGTTGTCTGAATTGTTTGCGGTTGGTGTATCCCTGGTTATGGCAGATAACGAAGGCAGACGCATGGTTCGACCATTTGCGGAATACATCACCGTTTTAGCGGCAACGTTTTTTGATGTTTTTACCCGGATTCAATCCAAGGAGGTCATTGCCTCAGCCTTATTGGGTTTTCTAATTGGTGGACTGACTATATGGATGCTTCCTCGCATACGAAAGAAACTTGATCCTCTAAAAGCCTCCTTTTCAAGCATAGCCATTGCCTCGCTCATAGTATTATTGCCAGGCTATCTATTCCTCGGGCGGGAGCTGAATTTTCTAATATCAGTGATATTTGTTCCATACTTAATTTCGGTGCCGTGGCTGAGCTACCGGCTTTCTTTAAAACTGAGAGAACTTCAGCATGTGAACCAAGCGGCGGATGACATCACAAGCAAGCCGCCTGCGACGATTGAGTGGGAGTGAGGGATGGATGTACGCAAAAAAGGAGCAAAACGAAATCGTGAAGCTAGGCATGGTGGGATTAAGATTTGGGTCATGGGCGGGATTTGTTCTTTCGGAAATATTCACTCTCGGATTCGCGATTTATCTCTCCCTGGATACTGCAAACTCAATTTATCAAACGAAACTGCCTAATGCCCCACTACTCATATTGATCGGCCAGGTTATCGGCGTGATGCCTGGCACCCTAATCGGGAATATAAACGGCTTTATCACTGCCGTTTTGTTTGTAAAGCTGAGAACCATCATAAGCCGAAGAAATGCTCCTTGGATAAGTTTGCTGATCTCATTACTGATTGCACTAATTCCTTTTATCTTGGTCAGGAATTTGCCTTCCTGGGTCATTATTCCAGGAACTTTGTATTTGCTCGCTGCCCTCTGGCTCGGCTCCCGCCTGTATACCAAGCTGAAAGAGCTTGAGGGCACGAACCAGGCGGCGGATGACATCACTGGCAAGCCGCCCGCGACGATTTAGTGGGAGTGAGGGGTGGAAGAAGAGAGATTGGAGATTGGTAATTGGTGAGCAGATTTTGGAGTTTAGGCGAACGCAATTACTGGGGTTTCCCGCACTGAGTCCAGGTAAAGGGTATCGGGGCAAATATCCTGTTCGTGAGGCCAAACTACGGTGCCGTTAAAGGCTTGGGCGCGTTTGAAGTAGCTGAGATCATTGAGTTCAATAAAAACTCCAAAATCAAGGATGGGCCTGCAATCATAGACGCCGATCTCTCCATTGGTGAAATAGAGGGTCAGCGTATGATTATCGTTGGGGGTTACGTTTGCCACTCTTGGATTCATGGTTATTTCAGGGGATCAATCTTGAAAGGTTGCTGTCCGTGGACGGCCAAATCCCAGTTTGCCACCAACTCATCACGATGGATTTCCATCCATGCGGAAACCAATTTGAATTTGGCGGGTGGCAGGCTGCCGGAAAGCAGTTCGCCATCCGGTATCCTGAATACGGCTTCTTCATCCTGGTATTTGACATGGATGTGGGGTGCGTTGTGTTGCCGGTTATCCAAAAAATACATGGACACAATTAGCCCGTAGAACATTGCAATGACTGGCATGCCAAAATTTTACCAGCCGCTCACAATCTTGGGCCAGACAACAACCTGCCTGAAATCCCGTATCAGTGAGTGAAATTCAGATCAGTATGGAGGCTATTATGTTGAACTTTGGCGAAGTGCTTTCAAAAGCGTGGCAGATTACCTGGAAGTACAAGGTGCTCTGGATCTTTGGCATCCTGGCGGGGTGCGCCGGGCAACTGGGCTCGAATAACTCCCGTTTCAGTGTCGAGAGCAGGGGGCCGGGAGCGCCAGGATTGGAAAACCTCCCGCCGCAGTTGCGTCCCATTTTTGCACCCATCCAGCAATTTTTTGAGCAGCTAACCCCTGGGGAAGTTTGGTTGTATGGTGCCATTTTTGTTGGGATCGCGTTGCTGCTGACCGCCATCCTGGTGGTCTTGTTCACGGTGGGGCGGATGGGAGCACTCACATGTTGTAGATTCGTACTGCTCAGCCAGGATGCCTTGTACTCCATCGCCGGTGGATCAATCCACCGGCTGAGGCCGTGAAGCCCGCTGAAGCGGGCTGGCAATCGGTGATTAGCCGTCTTCAGACGGCTTCATAACCCTGGCCGGGAGTTTCAACCCCTGGCGGAGGCGGATAGCTGAGCAGTTACGTTGATTCTACATAATCTGAGTGCACCCGGGCGGATCGGGCTGGTGACGGGCGCGGTCAAAGGTGATACAGGTGTGGAGAGGCTCACGTTTGGCGAGTTGTTTGAAAGCGTCAAACCCTTTTTCTGGCGGGTGTTTGGACTGAACCTGCTCCTTGGGCTGGTATTCCTGTTTGTGGCGGTAGTTTTCGGTATCGGGTTTGGCATTATTTCGGTGCTTACGTTCGGTTTGGGGCGCTGTGCCTCCTCCCGCTGGGCTGCCTGCTGATCCCGGCGGCGTGGCTGGTCTCCATCGTGATCGAGCAGGCGAACATTGCGCTGATCGTGGATGACCTGTCCATCGGGGAGTCCTTGCGGCGAGGCTGGGAAATCTTCCGGGCGAACCTGGGGAACATGATCGTCCTCGGGTTGATCCTGACCCTCGGGGCCGGGCTGTTTGTCGGGTTCCTCATCAGCCTGCCACTGGGGATCATTAGTGTGCCAGCCATGATCGCCCTAGCCTCCGATTCGAGCCAGGCGGCGACCTCAGGTTTGATCATCGGCGGCATCTGCCTGGTGGTATACCTGCCGGTCTTGCTCGTGCTTGCTGGCATCCAGCAAACCTTTATCCGCACGTCGTGGACGCTGGCCTATAAGCGATTAACAGCGGCCCCGGCACAGGACGCGCCACCTGTACTGGATGCGCCCCCTGCGCTCTAGGCCGAAACGGTTAAACAAAAAAATGCCCCACAGAGACGTGCGGGGCATTTTTGTTTCGTGTGAGGGGTACCGCTATGGCCGGTCAGGGAGTATGGCTTCAAAATCGGGGATGGCGGCGCGGGCGGCGGGGAAGTTGCCAGTGGCGATCATGACCGTGATCTGGTTTAGGGGGTCCACCGCTTTCTGGAGGGTCGCCCCCCCGTGGGCGTCGATCCCGGCGAGGGCGTTGGCGCGGTCCACCAGCAGGAGGGCCAGTTCATCCGCGGAGATCACGCGGTCCAGCAGGGCCGCTTTGAGGTCGTCGAGGAAGGTGTAGACGCTGGTGATGGTATCCACCCGGTTGGCCGGGATCGCCTCAGCGATGGTGTAATTGACTTCGGCGGCGCGCTCGGCAATTTCGATCTCGTGTGCGGTGGCCCAGGTCCCTGCCATTGTGCGGGCATTGTCGGCGGCGGTATTGGCGCTGTCAGCAGCGGTTTCCAGCCGGGCAATATCCCCGGCGCTGGGCGTGGCCCCGGCGATGAGTTGGGTCTGGATGATCAGGATGGCCGTGTTGAGTTCGCCGAGGGCGGCGTTGAGATCGTCGAGGTCTTCCTCAAGGTCATGGAGCAGGTCAAGGCTCTCCTGTGCCAGTTCCCCGTAGAAGGCGTAGTAGCCGGAGAGGAGGGCGTAGGCTTCTTCAAGATCGGCGTAGGCCAGCTGGTAGTAGGTGTAGATTTGGTCGGCCTCCTCGGCGGTGAGCGCGTCGTCGCTAGTGGCCTCGCTGGCTGTGCTGGCGGCGGCTGTATTGCTGGCGCAACTGTCCACGGTGGTTTCGATCTCGTCGACGGTGGCTTCCTCGGATTGTTCGCTCAGGTCTGCGCCCGTCGGGGTGACGGCGGCCTGCGCGGTGGCGGCGATGGCGGCGTCCACGGTGGCCTGGAGATTGGCCTCCGCGGCTTGCGTGCCTGCCAGAGCGGCATCAATGGTGGCCTGGAGATCGGGTGTAGCAGAGGGCGACGCGGTGGGGCCGGGGGCGGTGCAGGCGGCGAGGAAAAGAAAGATCGTGATCGCCATGTAGGGGCAAAGCATTTGCCGCCATATCTTTTGGATAAATGTATCCTCGTGGGCAAATGCTTTGCCCTTACGCCCGGTCATGCCGCCTCCCCGCCCGCCGCCGCGGTATGGGGATCGGGTCGGCGGGTGAGGTATTCTTCCACAAAGAGCAGGTTGGCCCCGGCGCGGCGGGTGATGGAGAGCAGGGTATTCATAGTGGAGACTTCTTCGAGTTGTTCGGTGACGAACCATTGGAGGAAGTTCTGGCCGATGTAGTCCTTCTGTTGGAAAGCGATCTCCATGAGGGCGTTGATCTGGCGGGTGACGGTTAGCTCCCAGTCGAGGGCGGCCTGGATGGCTTCCTCGGCGTTTTTGAAGTCGTAGGGCGCGGCGGGGATGGCGGGGATGCGCAACTGGCCGCCAGCGTCGAGAATGTAGTGGGCAAACTTCATGGCGTGCATGCGCTCCTCGTCGGCCTGGCGGAAGAAGAAGGCGGCGAGTTGTTCGAGGTCATCGCGCTGGAAATACCCGGCGATGCTGACGTATTGGAGGCTGGCGCCAAATTCGTTGCCGACCTGCTGGTTGATGGCGTTTTCAAGTTCAGGGCTGATGAGCATGGGAGTCTCCTGGGGTGGGGGAAATGGGGCTCGCTGGGAGTTACCGTGATTCTGACACAGATAACCACGGATTTCACGGATTCACACGGAAAAAGCTTTGATAAAACGGGTCTATCCGCGTTCATCCGTGTCCAAAAGGTTTTTTGCACGGCCCGCGATTGGGTTGAGGCTGATTTTACCCCTCCCTGATAAACAACGGCCCGGTTCAGGTTTCCCAGGAACCGGGCCTTTTGTATATTTGCCCCGCAATGTGCGGGACGGGAGCGAGGCCAGCCGATTTTCTCGCCTCGACCGCCGCCCGTGGGCGGGTGAATGGCCGGGCCATTCAGCGAACTTTTCGCCGGTACTACTGGCAGCCAGGAAAATTGTGGGCGGCGCACCAACCGGAACCCGGCATTGTTATTGAAGTTGTCCGGCTCGTTCCGGTTGCGGTACGCACAGCGGGCGTTGTTATGGTTGTTGTTCCACGAGCCGCCCCGCACCACGCGCCTGCTTGGGCCTGCCCCGAGGCGGGATTATAGCTTTTTTGTAGCTCCATCGCCGGTGGATAAATCCACCGGCTGAGGCCGTGAAGCCCGCTTCAGCGGGCTGGCAACCGGTGATGAGCCGTCTTCAGACGGCTTGATAACTCTAGCCGGGGGTTTCAACCCCCGGCGGAGGCGGATAGCTGAGCAGTTACGCTTTTTTTTGCCAGCCGCCCAGCAACTTGCCAATCTGTACCAAAAGCCCGGCGGCATGTTCGTACTGGGGCAGGGAGAAGAGGCGCAGGTCTTTGCACAGGCGCAGGATGTGGCGGAGCTGGGAGAGTTCCACATCGGCCTGCCTGAGCAAAGTGAGCCGTTCCGTCCCGGTTTGAATTCCTGCAGCGATCAGCTTGGCGTGGAAATCCAAAGCCTGGCGCGCCACGCGCTCGCCAATGGTGAAGCGGTAGGCACGCGGGAAATTAACGGTGTGCGGCAGGAGCCAGAGCAGGAGGTCGTAAGTGCGGGTGTAGATGGGGGATTCGTTCATGGTCATGCGCGGGTGGGGGGATGCGGCGGGATGCCATCCTGCCTTAGCGCGTGTTTCTTAAAGGCTTTTTTCACCACGGAGCGCACGGAGATCACGGAGAAAATCTTAAAACCTCTGTGTTTCTCCGTGTAGTTCCGTGTAACTCCGTGTTAAATGCTCTTTCCTGCATACTTAAGAAACATTTTTTTACAGTGGATACTTCCCCAATACGGCCCGGCGCAGCCCGGTGGTATCGCCCCAGGCGGCATGGGCGGCCCAGGAACGGGCGGAGGCATCCAGCCGGGCGCGCTCCATTTCGCCGGCCAGGTAACGGCGGTGCAGGCGGCCAAAGCGGCGCTCAAAGGCCAGCCCGCGTTTGCGCTTGAGGCGGCGATGGCTGGGGTACAGGCGAAACCCCAGGAAAGGGATGCCGGTTGCGACGGGGTACACCTGCGGTGGATGGAGGCTGAGCCGCAGGCGGGCCAGGCGGTTTTGGATGGCCTGGGCGTGTTGCCACAGGGCGGCTTTGTCGTCCCCAAAAAGCAGGAAATCGTCCACATAACGCAGGTAGGCCGGGGCGCGCAGTTCACGCATGACGAAATGGTCAAACGGACTGAGGTACACGTTGGCCCAGAATTGCGAAGTCAGGTTGCCGATGGGCAGGCCGCGCGGGCGCAGCGGCGCAAACAGCCCATCCCCCGGGAACCAGCGCGGGGCGTATTCATCCGCCAGCACGCCCTCGCCGGAGGCCAATATCCGCCCGGCCAGGCCGAGCGTTTGCGGGTCGTGGATGTAACGCGCCAATTCGGCTTGCAGGAGGGCATGGTCAATGGATGGGAAGAATTGCTCCAGGTCGCATTGAAGCACGAATTTGTAGCGGCGCGCAAACTGGTGCGCCCGCAGGATGGCGCGGTGTGTGCCTTTGCCGGTGCGGTTGGCATACGAGTCAAAGATGAAGCGCCGTTCCCAAAACGGTTCCAGCAGGTTGCACAATGCATGGTGGACGACGCGGTCGCGGAACGGGGCGGCAGAGATCAACCGCCGTTTGGGGTCGTGGATATGGAAGCTGTGATACGCGCCCGGCTGCCAGGCTTCCGCCCTCAATTCGTCCCGCAGGCGCAACAATTCCTCTTCCTGGTTGAACTCAAAAGCGGCGACCGAAACCTTGCCGCGCTTGCCCTTGCGCGCCTTGCGGTAGGCCAGGTACAGGTTCTCAAAGGAATGGATTTGGGGGTAAATGTTGGCGAGGGTGTCCATGAGGGGAGGCAGGAAAAAATTTCGACCGCCTGCGGCGGGAACGTTTGGAGTCGGGCAGGCCAGCCAGTCCTTGACCGCCGGGCTGCCGATCCAGAAATCAGGAACCAGAAATTCAGGACGGGCGGGGGCGGCGCACCAACCGGAACCCGGCATCGTAACCGAAGTAGTCCGGCTCGAGCCGGTAGCGGGCCGCACAGCGGGCGTAGCTATGGGTGACGTCCCACGAGCCGCCCCGCACCACGCGCGCTGTACCCGTTTCCGGGCCTGGCGGGTTCACCACTTCCTGCCCACTGCGTTTTTGATACGTGTCTTCCGCATACCAGTCGGCGCACCATTCCCAGACGTTGCCAGCCAGATCCAGCGCGCCGCAGGGGGCGGCCCCGTGCGGGTAAGCGCCAACCGGCGTAGGCAATAACACCCGCCCTTCCAATGAGTTACAGTAGGCCGCATTAAACTTGTTGCCCCAAGGCCAGCGGCGCGCATCCATCCCGCGCGCCGCTTTTTCCCATTCCGCTTCCGTTGGCAATTGGATCGTTTCCTGGGCGGGCAGGCGGGCTGCCGCCTGTAAAATTTCGGTCAGCCAGGCCGCGTAAGCCTGCGCTTCGTACCAGCATACGCCAATCACCGGCAGGTTGGGAACGGTATAACGCGGGTCATCCCACAGCCAGGGATGATGGGCGCGGTCTTCTTTATCGCGTTTTTCCGCTTCAAGTTCCCGCCAGCGCGCCCGGTAGCCTTCCTCGGACATAGCCGCAGCAGCCCGGACTGCTTGCGCCTGGGCGGGCGAGCCTGCGCCTTCCTTGACCCAGCGGTCCAATTGAGGCAGGATGCTTTCCGCCTGCTCGTTCAAAGTTTGGTAAAGATAAAACTGGTAGCTGTCCTCAAAGCGAAGTTCGCCGCGCAGCCAGCGGAGGGCTGTTTCACCCTGCCAGTATTTTTCTTCATATTCCTGTGCATACCCGCCTGCATCCACAAAACAGCGGTATTCCGCGACTGTGACCGGGAAACGCCCGATCTGGTAATCATGGGTCAAGGTGACCTGATGCAGAGGACTTTCGTCGCGGGAGGCCAGTTTATCCGCCTCCTCGCTCCCCATCCGAAACGAACCAGGCGCGACCCCCACCCAGGCGGGTTCAATGAAAACTACAGGTTTTTCGTCCCCCAACAAAATGCTCCCTTTCCCGGCCAGGATACGCGGGTCTCCCAATTTCCCCAGGGCCTTCCCAGCTGCCAGCCGTGCGGCCAGGCGCAGGCGCGGGTTTTCCAGTTGGGCGCGCAGTGCGTCTCCCACAGATTGCCGGATCGGGGCAGGTATGTCCTTCGCACCGGACTCCAGCACACAGCGGGAGGCGAGGGGCGCATTTTTGGGAAGCACAGTTTCCACCAACTTCTGCGGCTGGGCCGAGTCTTCCATGTGCAGGAGTCCGGCGGCCAGCACCGTTGCCTCCTCCCAATAGGTGAGCGGCGGTTCGGGAAGTGGGTCCCAGCGGCTGCGGACAAAACGCCAGCGCCGCCAGGGAACGCGCCATAACCGGCTGAGCCGCCGGCCGCGCAGGAAGCGGGCCGCCACTTCGCGTCCGGCAAAATACTCCTGGAACAGTTGGTGATAAAAGCGGACAGTGTCCGTTTCGTCGTTGATGGTCAGCAGGCTGCAAGCCTTTGCCAGATCCAGCCGGTCAGCAGCGGGCAATGAGTTGGCCTGGGCCGGCTTCTTCAGGAGGTTGAGGGCTTGTTTTTTCTTGAAAGTGTAATTTTGGCTGCGGGACAAGCCGTAATAGGCCAGGCGGGTGAGGGCCTGGACAAAGGCATCCCGTTCGGCGCGGTTGAGGGCGCGCCCGCGCGGCCGCTCTGCTTCATAATCCAGCCAGGTCTCAATAAACTGGTCTGCCAACGCTGCCCGGTTTTGCGGCAATCCCGCCTGGCCGGCCACCCCCGCAATCAGCACGAGCCAGAAAGGTACGGTTGCCAATGTGTGCAGGTCGCCGCGCCCGGCGCGGCGGTCAGTTTCCATTTGCTCCCATACGGCTTCGGCGCGGTCAGGGATGCGCTTTTGCAAAAAATCCCGAATGCGGGTCTCATCCATCGGGTGAATCAGCAAACGCTGGCGAACTCCTACGCCCTCGCCATAGTCCGCGAGGCGGCAGGCCACGAGGGCGCGGTTGCCTCCCGGTTGAAAATGCCTCCTCAGGAAGAGGCCCCAGGCCTCCCGGCGCTGGTCATAGCCTTTGCGCTCCATTTCATTCAGCCCATCCGCAAATAACCAGACCCGCCCTTTATCCAGCGCATCCAGCAGGCCATCGTAGCCGGTTTTCGCCTCCCAGTGCCTGCGCAGGAAAGTTTCGGGATTGCCGGATTTGTGATCGCTCAAGGAGACAAAAACCGGGAGCAAGGCTTCCGGGTCATCCAGGCGGTGTTGCACGGCATCGCGGGCGAATTTTCGCAAGAGGGTGGATTTTCCAGAGCCTGGTTCCCCCAGCAAAACAAAAGCGGGGTAAGGCGATCCAGTGGCCGGGTCTATTTCCGCCATGGCCTCGGCCAAATCAGGAAAGCTGTGTTGTTCTGTAAACAAGCTCCGCCCGGAACTGTCCTGGGAGGGCAACGCCAGCCCTAAACGCGGCCGGAGATCGAAACTGAGGCCCCCTGCGAGGCTGACAAACTGGCGATGATCGCGAGGGTGGAGCGGATCGGACTTTTGGCCCAGTTGATCCAGGTAAGCGGCGATCTGGATTGCGGGATCGGCGGGCGGGTTCAGTTGCGGGGCTTGGAGGAGTTGCCTGGCATAATCCTCCTGGCGTTCGGCGGCTTCGGCGGGCGGAAGCGGGACAGGCCGGAAGAATGGAAACCGGCGCAGGAAGGCGCTGAATTTTTCCTGGAGCAATTCCCCGGCGGGTGTAATGATCAGGAAACCAACCAGCAGGGTGACGGCGACTGCAAGCCCGCCCGGAATGCCATACGCCCGGACGATGCCCGGCGTACATTCAACCAAATCTGCAAAACAGGCCTCCAGCGGGTTGGGCGTCGGCGTGGGCGGCGGCGTGGTTTGCGCCGGCGCGGCGGCCATCATCAAGAGGAGCAGGATCAGCCAGGGCAGGAGGTTTTTGCGGGTCATAAGGCGATTATAGTGCAGGACGGGGCGGCGGGCTTGCGCATCACGCCAGGAATTAGGGCACAACGCGGCGCGCCCCACCCCAGTTCATTCGGAATCGCCGTGTTCAAAACATTTTTAGGCGCGGGTGAACACGGATGAACACGGAAAAAACCGGTTTTCCAAGGGAGGGTTTCTTAAGTGTCTATCCGAAAACTCGTAGCATAGCCCCTTGTGGGCGTTTTTTCGGGGACAAGCCCCTATGCTGCAGAATATTCGGATAGGCTCTAATAGAGAAAATATTCAAACTTCGTGCAATTTGTCATTCCTTCGACGTTGCTCAGGACAGGTCTGAACGAAGTGAAGAATCCCTGCATGGAACCGTGTAAGTGCATCATTGTAGGAATCCTTCGCCATGCTCAGGATGACAACCATTGTACAGGTTCAAAATGTCGTATCCATGAACAGTCACAACAAGCAAAGGGCAATGACCACGAAGCCACAGAGTTCACGGAGTTTTCTTATGGGTTTCCTCCGCGCCCTCCGTGTCCTCGGTGGTGAAAAAAGCCCGTAAGAAACACTATCAAGGGCTTGTGCCGGGTGAATCCGTGTAATCCGTGGTCAGAATCACAGCAACTCCCACCGCACCCCCAACGCCGGGAGCACTCACATGTTGTAGATTCGTACTGCTCAGCCAGGATGCCTTGTACTCCATCGCCGGTGGATCAATCCACCGGCTGAGGCCGTGAAGCCCGCTGAAGCGGGCTGGCAATCGGTGATTAGCCGTCTTCAGACGGCTTCATAACCCTAGCCGGGGGTTTCAACCCCTGGCGGTGGCGGATAGCTGAGCAGTTACGTTGATTCTACATAATCTGAGTGCACCCCCAACGCAAACGCCAACGCCGCCTCCCCCAACGCGGCAGGTATAATCGCCCGCATGAAAATTATCGGAGCAGGCTTTGGACGCACAGGCACCTCTTCCCTCAAGTTCGCCTTGGAGCGCCTGGGATTTGGGCCGTGCTATCACATGTTCGAAGTCATTGGCCGCCCGCGGCGGGTGCGCTTCTGGCGGGAGGTGGCCGATGGCAAACGCCCGGATTGGCACGCCCACTTTGCCCGTTACCAGTCCGCACTCGATTTTCCCGCCAGCCGGTATTACAAGGAACTCATGGCCGCCTACCCGGAAGCCAAAGTCATCCTCACCGTGCGCGACCCCGAGCGCTGGTATGAGAGCACCTTCGAAACCATTTATTACAGCGCAGACGTGACGCAGGGCTGGCGGCGCTACGTCCTCCCGCCGCTCACCCAATTCACCGACATGGTGGACGCCATCATCTGGACGGGCATCTTTGGCGGCAAATTTGAAGACCGCGCCCACGCTATTGAGGCATTTAACCGGCATAATGAGGAAGTGATCGCAACCGTCCCCCCGGAAAAACTGCTCATCTACGAGGTCAAACAGGGCTGGGAACCGCTCTGCGCCTTTCTCGGGGTGCCCGTACCCGCGGGCAAACCCTTCCCCCATGTGAACAACCGCGCCCAAACCCGCCTCTTCGCCGCGTTCATGCGCGGTCTCACCCTTGCCATCCCGCTGGGTTTGGCCGCCCTCCTGATCTGGCTATACATCCAAATATTTTAGGAGTTACGCGATTCGAGTCTCGGTTTCGGCAGGCTCAACCCGGCGGATACGCCGGATGCGCAGGTTGAGTAGCGGTTTTTGCGTATGCTTCGACAGGCTCAGCACGGCGTCGAAACCAGCGCATCCGGCTACACTTCGACAAGCTCAGTGCGGCGCTCGACCAGCAAGACTGCTTCAACCGCGTAAGTTCTATATTTATCACAAAAGGCGCAAAGATTTTCCCAAAATCTTTTCTTCGTGAGCTTTGCGTCCCTTTGTGTGCTTTGCGATATATCATTAATCCCTTTGCCCGCAGCGAACCTTTCATCCACACAATACAGGATGTTTTGCCCCCACCCATGACCTCCCCCCTCCACCTCCTCCAACGCCCGCCTGACCCCGCCACCCCCACCGTCGCCACCGATCTCGAAGGCACGATTACGGAAGGCGCAGTTGAGCGCGGCCTGCGTGACCACCTCGCCCACATTGGCCGCGGCGACGAAGCCCGGCAATTCTACCGCTCGCATCTGCCCGGTTATTTCTTTACCAAACTCTTCCGCCGCAACTTCCAGCAATTCAAAAACGACTGGCTGCGCGGCCTGCTCCTGCTCTACCGCGGCCTGCCGCTGGCAGAGTTTCAGGAAGCCTGCGCCTGGGTCGTGGAAAATTCCATCTGGCCCACCCGCCGCCCTCCAGTCGTGGCTGAACTGGAGAGCCACCTCGCCGCAGGCCGGCGCGTCATCATCGTCACCGGTATGTTCGACCCGCTCCTCACCGCCCTGCTCCAGCGCATCCCCGGCGCGGAGGCCATCGGCACCGCCATCATTGTCGAGGATGCCGGCACCACAGGTGCCACGTTTTCAGGCCGCCTCGCCACCGATTTCCAGATCGGGGCGGCCAAGCGGGAGAACCTCCTGCCCTTCGTGCCGCCCTCCGGCAAAATTTACGCCGCCTACGGGGATACCTGGCCCGACCATTACATGCTCGAACTTGCCGAGCGCCCCGTAGCCGTGGCCCCCGACAAGAAACTGCGCGCCGCCGCCCTCCAGCGCGGCTGGCGCATTTTGGAGGGGGTATAATCGAAGGCATGCCCCGGCAGAACCTTCGTCCTGGGCAGGATGAGCCTGCCCCCTGAACCCTGCGCCCTGAGCCTGTCGAAGGGCAGTCGAAGGATGGGCTGACGTAGTCCCCGAAGGAGTTGCAATGCGCAATAACCAGCCTGCTCGAAAACCCCGGCCTGCGCAAACCCGGCCACCCGCCAAACGCCGCAACGGCTGCCTGATTTGGGGGCTGTTGGGGTGTGTGGGGGCGCTGTGCCTCGGGGTGGCGCTCACCGGTGGGGGGTGGTACGCCTGGGATAGCGGGATGATCACCCTCGATGATGTGTTGAGCCTCGCCGGGATGGGGCCAGCCGATATCGAAGTGGATAATTTCCGGGATGAGGCCATCCAGATTAACATCCTCCAACTGGATGTGGCCGCCGAAGCCACTCCCTACCAGCTTTCCCTGCAAATCAACTCGCTCGACATTCAGACCAGCCGCGTCCCCCAGGCCGGGCGTTACCAGGTGAGTTTTGGCACCACCAGCGGCGGGGCCGAACTGGGCGCTTGCACCCTCACCCTCAAATCCGGCGACTTCTACCAGTTTGTCCCAACCCCGCAGTTAATCGTGGTTAATAACGTCAATGACCCGGTCTCGATTGGGAGTGATCTGGTCGTGTCCACCTCAGCCTTGTGCCGATAACTGGTGAACAAAATGAAACGAAAACATTTTGTCTTCCTGATCTTTGCGGCGTTGCTCCTGCTAACCGGGTGTATTCCATCCATCGTCGTCCAGAACAATACCAACATCCCGGTGCGCGTGGTCGTGTTCGCCCGCGGCCAGAACAGCGTCGTCTCCCCCTCCCCCGGCTACTCCAGTTACGTCGAAGCAGGCGAAGGCCCCTACAGTGTCGCCGTCATCCCGGATGCCCAGTGGCGCACCTATGCCCAAACCAAACGCGATTACCTGAACGAGCAACTGGCGAATTCCGACCAATTGACCGGCGAACAACTACTCAAGGTCATCCAGAGCTTGAAGGAAATAGCCGCCCAAATCCAGGCGTATCAAACCGCCGCAGCCCAGACTGGCGGAGCCTGCTCCGGCACGATCACGCAGGATGGCGGCGGGACGGTGACCATCACTGTCGGCGCGGATGGCGCATTGATCGCCAGTTGTAAATGACCCACTCACAAGTTCCCATGAGTTCCCCTCAGACCCCACGAGTTCTCCTCCCCATGCCCAACACCCTCGACACCCTCCTCGCCACCCCCGTCCTCTCCCGCATCCGGCGCAACCACGGCCTCGAACACGCCACCATCCACATCCTCTCCAAAAAGGTTCCCGGCATCAGCACCGCCGGGCATTCGGACGCGGGCGGATTTTGGCTCCTGGGCGATCTCGATACCGAACAGGTTAGGGCCGCCGTCCACGAAGCCCTCGCCCGTATGCGGGCTGGGGAGCACCACCTGGCGGTCCATCCCAACTGCGGCACCAACTTTGTCGTCTCCGGCGCGTTTGCCGGGCTGGCCGGGGCCGCCGCCCTCATGGGTGCGCGCCGCCCCTCCGACAAACTTTCCCGCCTGCCGCTCGCCATGACTTTCGCGACCATCGCCCTCATCCTCGTCCACCCGCTTGGCTTCCGCGTCCAGCAGCGTGTCACCACCTCCGGGCATCCCGGTACCCTCGAAATCGTCGGGATCAACCCCACCCGCCGCGGCCGCTGGCAAGCCCACCGCATCCTCACCCGCGGCTGACATGAGCGCGACCCCCATCGTTTACCTCCTCCACGGCGACGACGAGCTTGGCATCAAAACTTTCGTCGCCGCCATGCACGCCAAACTGGGCGACCCCGCGACCGCCGACATGAACACGACGCGCCTTGATGGGCGCGTCAACCTGGGGGAGTTGAAAAACGCCGTGAGCACGATCCCCTTCCTCGCCGCGCGCCGGCTGGTCACGCTCACCGGGGCGCTGGGCAATTTCAAGGCGAAAGCTGATCAGGCGAAATTTATCGAACTCCTCGAGTCGATCCAACCCTCCACCGCCCTCGTCCTGATCGAGAACGCCCCGCTCAAAGAGAATCACTGGCTCCTGAAATGGGCGGAGACCCGCCCGGGGGCCGCGTACCCCAAAATGCTGGCCCTCCCCCGGGGGGGCGCGCTCGTCCGTTGGATTCAGGATTATGCCCGCGGCCAACAGGGGGAGGTGACCCCGCAGGCGGCCCAGCACCTCATCAGCCTGATCGGCGACGATAATCGCACCGCCGCCCGTGAGGTGGATAAACTGCTCGCGTACGTCAACTACGCCCGCGCCGTGGACGTGGATGATGTGGAGCTGCTGACCCCGCCCGTGCCGCAGGGTGATGTCTTTGCGATGGTGGATGCCATTGGCAGCCGGAATGGGAAGGCCGCCCTCAAGATGCTGCACAACCTACTGGCGGAGCAGGACGCGCTGCCCTTATTTGGGATGATCATCCGGCAATTTAGATTGTTATTGTTGTATCGGGAGATGCAGGATCAGGGCGCCACCCAGCCGGAGATCGTGAGCGGGCTGGGCGTGCATGAATTTGTGGTGAAGAAGATTGGCGGGCAGGCTCGCAACTTTGACCTGCCCGCGCTGGAAGCGATATACCGGCGTTTGCTGGAAATTGACGAGCGCATCAAAACGGGGAGGGTGGATGCGGAAGTGGCGCTGGATACGTTGATTGTGGGGCTGGCGGGGTAAAAGCAGGGGCGTAAAAAGTAAAACTTACAGCGTAAATTTGGGCATTACTTTTTACGCATTACGTTGCAGTTTCCAACTTTTCCCGTAAAAACGCGACCGTCCGCTCCCACGCCAGCCCGGCGGCCTCAGGCTGGTACTCTGGCCGGTCGGACTCAAAGAACCAGTGTTGTGTGTTGGGGTACTGGTGGAACCGGGCTTCCAGCCCCTTGGAATGCAGGTAGCTCTCAAATCCCTTGGCGAACTCAAAATCCTCGTAGGGGTCCTGTTCCGCGAAGTGGCCCAGGAAGGCCGCGGGGGAGGCATTGAAATCACCCTCCCCCATGCCATAGAAAAGGACCACCGCCCCGAAGAGGGGTTTTGTGGCCTCAGACCCGGCCAGCGACAAAGCCCAGGCCGCGCCAAACGAGAACCCTACCGCTCCCAAGAGTGAGTCCGTGACAGGCGCAGTGTTGCGCAAATAATCCAGCGCGGCGGCATTGTTCCGGCTGATTCGGTTTGCATCGCTGGACTGAGCCTGAGTCTCCGCGGCCGGGATCGTGTCCACCACGCTCCCGTCAAACAGGTTGGGGGCCAGGACGACATACCCCTCGGCGGCGAGGCGGTCGCAGAAACTTTTGAAAACTTCGTTCAGCCCCCACCAGGCGTGGAGGGCGAGGACGCCGGGGCCATGCCCGCTTTGAGGGAGTGCCAGGTACCCCTGGAAGGTTTCCTGTTCGTTTCCGTAGGTGAGTAGCATGGTTATCCCGGAGAAGAATTGTAGGGAATAAGTTAATAGCGTGGGTAAACGAAAAGCTTATCTGATAAATAAGAAAACTTTACAAAGAATCGGGTGGAGGAGGCGTTAATTTAGAAAATGATTAGTTGTGTTGCTTTGGTGACGCCGCGGGCATACTTCTTACAAGGCCAATTTCTCCCTGAGTGGCATAAGACACCAAAGCTGGGGGATTTACCTGGCGCTCACTAATAAATTCCGTCAAATAGAATAAAAACAACACTAAAAGGTGAGGAACTGTTTCCAAGAAGACCATCAATTCGTCGTCATCTGTCCCCCAGTCAGGCGGGCCTTTGTGCCCCAACACCAGACCATCCGAAAGCACGCACATCAAATCAAGTCTTTCTGATGGGGCGATCTTTGAGTTGACTCGTTGAAGCGCGACTGCGGACTGTTCAATTTTGGGTTCCAATTTGAAACGGGAACGATAAGCAAAGAGACACCCAACGACTGGTTGGTTTCTGTGAAGTTTTTTAACGGCTTGGATATTCAAAGCCGCATCCCTGATTTGGTTTGAACCAAGAATAGATTTAACCTCGATAACACCAAGGACACATTCGATAGGAAATATTTGAATATTGCTTTTAGAGAAAAGGCGCGAACAAGTAAAGCTGTCATATATCACAATATCGCATTGATGGCTCTGATTTCCTTGCTTGTCTACTACGATGCCAGAACCGAGCGAATATTTTCCGGGCAAATGGTTCCCCAAAAACAGTTGGAAGGCGTGCTCGCGAACTCGCCCTCGCTCACCCGAATGGGAAATTTGCTCATGAATTAAATCGAATTCATTGAGGAGGTTGTTGGCTATCCCCTGAAATAGATAATTAATATTCACCTCGCAATTTTACCTAATACAGGCGTGATGCGGGTGTCGAGATCAGACTGTGCATTGTTATCAAACCAAAGCATGCCGATGTTCATGGGTGTCCTGTATCCTGTTCAGAGGGGTGTGTTTCATTTCAGTTACGCCCGCTGATTGAGTAGGGCGGTGGGTTTCCGCCCGTATCGAAATCAAGCGAGGCAATGGGGTCTCGATAAGAAGGAAAAGCATCTGCTACTCGACCAGCAAGGCCATCAACTCATTTGAAACGCGCCAAATTCAAATGCGCGGGATGGCGAACTCAATAATCTGGTCATCAAGTTTCAGGCAGGCCTGTTTTCCGGGCATGAGACTCTTGAGTTGGTGCGGGGGGATGGGCGTGTAGCGGTTGGCGAGGCGCAAGTCGGTGATTTTACCGTACAGGCGCAGGCCGAACGTATGGAGGGTTTTTATGTCAAACTGATCAAGCCGGTTGACGGGCAGGGATGCCATCGTCCAGATGTTCACCGCCGGGCCGCGGCGCATGATCCAGCGCAGGAATGACAGGCTTTCCGGGGCCAGGCGGGAGACGAGTTTGTCCACGCCGTCCAGCACGAGCAATCGGGTCGGGCGGCTCTTGCCGCCGCGCATACGCTCCTCCACCCAGCCGAGATAATCGCCCAGGATTTCGTAGGCGCAATCGTCCTCAGGGGTGCAGGTCATCCGGTAATGACCACTGCCCCCCGGCTCGTCCGCCAGGAAGCGTTCCTTGTTCTCGGAGATCACATCAATCTGCAAATCCTGCACTTTGTTGAGCGCCACGGCGGAAGCGAGGATGGCGCGGAGGTGGCCTTCATTGTCGCCAGGCTGCTCGCCCAGGATGAGCAGTGCGCCCACGGATGCGTCAGCGAAATCGATCACGAGCGGCTTGCCTGCTTCGTCAATGCCAAGGATGATGGCGTTGGATGGCAGGGGCTGATGTTCCCGGATGACATCCATCAGGATGAAGCCAGCCGGGGAGGGGATGGGCGGGGTGCGGGCGGGGGCCTCGGGGCCTGCGGGCATTTCTTCCACGTACGGTGCCGAAGTGGGGGCTGGGACGGCGTCCGCGGGTTTGATCCCGATTTTGGGGAGGCTGATGGCGCTCACGGGCCGGGGAATGCCCGCAGTCATTGGATTGAAGGTGGGCGAGAACTTAATGGGGCGTGGGCGCGGTGCGGGCGGTATGTCGCTGTCTGCCTGCGGGGTATGGCCGTTGTTTTGGGTTGGGGTTTTGGGGTCTGGTGTCCGTTTGGGGACGGGCGGCTCGGCAGGGCGCGGGAACCTGTTGAGTTCCGGTGGGTTGGCAGGGCGGATGGCGAGCCGTGTGGCCGGCCTCTTGGGCGGTGTCGGATTGCGGGACAGCAGGGCGCGCGGTGGTTGGGCACGCGAGTTGGCCGGGCGAGGATTGAAGATGGCGCGCTTGGGCAGGGGGGACGCTGGCTCTTCATCTTCCACGCCCTCCAATTCATCAACGGTACGCACCTCTTCCCAGGGTTGGGGCGCGTCGTCTATTGCTGGGAAAAGCTCGTCCACGTACTCAGGCTCTTCCACCATGTCATCATCAAGGTTGTCATCCAGCAGGCGGGTCATCTCATGTCACCATTTTAGAAATTATGTTCTATTTTACAGCATTCCGCCGCGCGATGCAAGTGCAGATTCCGGTTACATTTACGCAGGTTTTTTGTAACTGTTCAGCCTTGTGATTGCGTAGGACGGTAACTGCAAATCCATTGATCAGGTATAAGGTGATCACGGATTTCTTGACTTTATCCGTGATCTCGCCATCCGTGATCAATTTCCTTTGCCATAACCGCCCAGAGTTTCTCAGCAACCTGGGCATTTACGGTTTTTTTTTAGACCTCTTGCGAATGTCTATTGTAGTGACGACTTAATGCAATTCCAACCAACATATTCGGATGAGGTGACAGTCACCTTGCTTGAAATTAGCCATGCTGAGCAGTTTTGCAGGCGACTGTCACCTGAGCATATCCTAAAATGTCCCTTGTTCTTGCATTAGTCGTCAGTTGCTGGAAAAACCAACGACTAAAGTCGTTACTACAAGCGGCGATTTGAGTTATGCAAGAGGTCTGATGCAAGCGAGAATGGCATGGCTGGGGAATAAAAAGTGCGACGCGCCTGGGCAGCGGGTCGCACTTTTTTAGTGAAGGAGGTGTCACCATGCTACGCCATATAAGGCGGCCGGCCCGATAGGTCGCCGCGGCGCTCCGGGTCGGGGGAGCCAAGGTAGCGGCGGAGTTGCAGGTACATCTCGGAGACGCGGGTGGTGCGGGCGGCGTAGCGTTTATCGCCGTGCCCATAGGTGACGTAGACGAGGCCGGCCAGCCGCAGGGTGTTGAGGTGGTGGATGACAGTGGGGGCGCGCAGGCGCAGGACGGCGGCGAGTTCGGTGGGGGTTTGCGGCTGTTCTTCGAGGTAGTGGAGGATGCGCAAGCGGGTGGGGTCGGCGAGGGCTTTGAGGGCCAGGTACAACGCATCGGGTACGGTCTCCCCTGGAACGATGGAGGTATCTGAGGGCCGCCCGCCGTGGATGAAGAGTCCGCGCCCATCCAATGTCTGGGTCATGAATATCCGCGGGGAGATCCAGAATGAAGGAACCATGACCATTTCGCGGGTCTCGCGGAATTTTTCGTCGAAGCGGATGCCTTCGGAAAGTTCGGCGAGCAGGTCGAGGTAGTCCAGGGTCGCGGCCATTTCGTGACCGCGGGCGGCGGCCTGCTGGAGCGGAGGGCGGATGCGGCTTTCCTCCTCAGCGAAGAAAACCTGGTGATAGGTGAGGAAGGCTTCGAGGGAGCGTTCGCCAAATTCCGTGCTGTGCGCCCACAGGTCGAGCATTTTTTCGATTTCCGCTTTGGCGTCGTTCCTTTTCCCCTCGTGATAGGTGTTGAGGATGGCATCCCGCTCGGCGGGCAGCCAACTGGCGCGGTCCTGGATTTCGGCGAAAATGGCGACGGTTTCCGCCGGGATTTCCGCGGATTGCATAATGGCGGCGAGGCGGTTGGCAGGCGGGATTTCGGTGTAGGCGTCGAGGAGGGTGCCGCCGTCGCGCGGGTCGGGGAGGCTGTGTACCCAGGGGACGGCGCTGAGCAGGAAGCCGCTGGTCTCTTCAAGGAAGGTGCGGGCTTTGGCGGGCAGGCGCGTACGGACGCCCTTGGCCCAGGCGCCCCGCAGGGCAAATTCGTTGGGCTGGTGCAGAACGTGCAGGCTGATGAAAAAGTCGTAGCCCGTGCTGGTGTCCCAGGTGAGGAGGGGGGAGGAGGAGGACATGGTGGGCGGCATTATATCCGGTGAGGGTCTGAGGGAAAAAATCCTGGTCGCCAAGGACGCAAAGGAAATTCTTCGCAAAGAGCGCAAAGATTTTTTTTGAAAATGATTTTTCTTCGTGTGCTTTGCGCCTCTTCGCGGGCTTGGCGATCACGATTTACCGCAAAGGCCGCAAAGCTAAAACCTTATCGCTAAGAGCGCAAAGGTTTTCTTAAAAAATCGTAACTGCCCAGCTATCCGCCTCCGCCGGGGGTTGAAACCCCCGGCTGGCGTGATCAAGCCGTCTGAAGACGGCTCATCACCGGTTGCCAGTCCGCTTCAGCGGGCTTCACGGCCTCAGCCGGTGGATTGATCCACCGGCGATGGAGTACAAGGCATTTTGGCTGAGCAGTTACAAAAAATCTTTTCTTCGCGTGCCTTGCGCTTCTTCGCGTTCTTTGCGATAAACCCCTACCGCGCCCCCAGCGCCTGCCGGACAACTTCCTCAATTTGCGCCAGGTGATCATCATCATGCCCGAGGCCGAAGAGATAGCGCTGGGCGGCGTTGACCGGATTTCCGGTGCGCGGGGAGAGGTAGGTGTTCTCAAGGAAAGGTTCGTCGGGCCACATATCGAGGCTGGCGAGGCGCATCCGGCGACTCTCCTCCAGCCGGGCGCGGCACCCGGCAATCGTGGTCATCCGCGTCCAGTGAATCTCCGACCGGGAACGGCGCGGGGTGAATTCCACGCCGCGCGCCAGCTCGGCGGCGAGGTAGGCGGCCTCTTCGGAGGAGGCGGTCACATGGACGATCAGGTGGCCGAGATTCCAGGCGAGGGTGGCCTCATCCGGGTTGAGGGCGTACTCGTCCTGCGCCCCCGGGTCGCTTGGTTCAAAGACCACATCGGCGTCGGTGCAGGCGCGGATCAGGTTAAGCTGGGTGTCGATCATTTCGTTCGTCACCTGGCGCAGGTCGTCGGCAGTCAAGCGGGCCAGGTCTTGGGGGGATTGCGTGCGGAGGTCGGCGAGGGAAAGAGCGGGCATGCAGTACTCCTCATCAAGTGACAGTCACCTCACAGGTGACTGTCACTTTTTTGGCGTTGATTTTACAGAATCACCTGCAAAGGCGTGGCGCGGTCCTGGCTGTAAGCGGTGGAGCGCCCGGCCCCGACGCGCTGGGCCTTGAGCGTGGCCGCCGTCTCGCGCCACTCCACTTCGAGGGCGGGTACGTGCGGGCCTAGCAGGAGCGCCTCCAGCGCCAGCAGGTGCGCCGTCTTCAGCGCCTGGCCTGCCAGTGTGCGCACCTGCGGGATCACGCCCACGCCCTCCCAGTTCGTCCCCGTAATCGGGTTGATCGAGCGGGCATACGGGACGGAAACGCTGAAATCCTCATCGAGGCTGTGTGTCATCGTTGGGTGCGCCCCGCCGCGCGTGGCCTCCCCGATGAGCGTGGCGCGCCCCAGGTGCCGCAGGTTATAGGCCAGCTCCTCGGCGCCGGAGAAGGTGCGGTTGCTGGTCAGCACGTAGAGCGGCCGGTTCAGGTAACGCGGGCCGGGCAGGTCGGCGGTCGTCCACATCTCCTCGGTCAAGTCGGTTTCCCGGTAGTGGATGGTATTGACCAGCGTGGGCGGGTCGGCGGGCAGGAAGTAACTGCATACCAGCGCCACCGTCTCCGCATAACCGCCGCCATTTTCGCGCAGGTCCAGGATCAGGGCACTCGTATCTTGCAACAGGGTCAGCGCCGCGGCCAGCCGGGCGGACACCCAGCCGGGAGGCCCGATGGCTTGCAGTTCCAGGCAGCCCACATTCCCAGCCAGTCGTTCCACCCGGCCAAAGCCAAAATTAGTGAGCGCCGCCTGCTCATGGGTGGGCGGCTGGCCATGCGCCCCGCCCGGCTCGCGGTAGCGCACCCACAAGTGCTTGTCCGCGGCGATGGCATAGAGATCATCCGAAAGGGTGCGGGCAAATTGCTCCGGGGTCAGGCCCCTATAGGCCCCGTCCACCTGCCGGGCGCGCAGGGTCGCCCCCATGCGCGTGGTCAGCTCCGGGAAAATATAGCGTTCACAAAGTTTGGCGATCACCTGTTCAATGAGCGCCGATCGGGCTGGATTATCCATCAAAGCACGCAACGCATCCGGGGTTGGGTCTGGAAAATGGAACAGGGGGCGGAGGGGGCCGCCAGGGGGCGCGTTCCCTCAGGAGTGGCCGCCTCCCCCAGTTCCCGCAGCCGCTCGCAGATTTCCGGGGAGAGGATCAACTCCGCCGAGAGGGTCAGGCCGTTATTTTTACAGCCCGGCTCAGTACAGCGGCTGTCAATGGCGCGGTGGATGGGGCAGCCGGTCAGTTTTTCGAGGGCGGCATCCTCGAGCGCCGGGGGCAGTTCAAATTCGCCAAAGTTGATGGTCATGGGATTTACCTTGTATCAGGCTGGGTCGCGCCCGAGTATCTGATGAATCGCTGAGACCTGTTCCTGCATCAGCGGGCCCAGTTCCATGGCCCGCGCGTTTTCCGTCACCTGCTGCACCGAGCGGAAGCCGGGGATCGGCACCATGTTGGGGTCAAGCGCCCAGATATAGGCGAGGGACGCCTGGGCCAGCGTGTGGCCGTTGGCGGTGAGTATGTCGCGCACCTGGTCGAGCTGGGCCAGCCGCTCAGCGCCCACCCCTTCGGTGAAGCTCAGCCCGTGGCGGATGTCATTCTCCGGGAAGGTGGACGCCGCATCGAATTTGCCGGTGAGGATGCCACGGTTCAGCGGGCTTTTGTTGATCCCGGCGAGATGATGCCCCGCAATGATCCGGCGGGTTTCAGGGTTGTCGCGGTAGACGTTGAGGTCAAACTGGATCGAGGTGCAATGCTCCCCGGTGGCAAAGATGGCGGCGCGCTCGGAGGAGTCCGTGCTCCAGCCGTACCAGCGGATCTTGCCCTCCGCGACCAATTCTTCAAGGATGTCCATCACGGCAGGGGCCAGTTCGGGGTCCAGCCCGCCCTGGTGAAGCTGGTACACATCGATATAGTCGGTGTCTAGGCGGCGCAGGCTGTTTTCGCAATCGCGGCGGACGTTGCGGGCAATCACAGCGTTATCGGTGCGCACCGTTTTGGCGGCCTCATCCACGAGGAAGCCAAACTTGGTGGCGATGACGGCTTGTTCGCGTTTCCCGAAGAGAGCTTTCCCCAGGATGCGCTCGCTGTGCCCAGCGCCATAGTTGGCGGCGGTGTCGAAGAAGTTGACGCCCAGCTCCAGCCCGGCATGGATGGCGCGGGTGGATTCAGCGTCATCCACCTGCCCCCAGCCCGCAGCATATTTTTCTTTGCCGTCGGAGAAGCTCCACGGGCCGCCAATCGCCCAACAACCCAGCCCCATGGCGGAGACTTGCAATCCGGATTTTCCGAGCGTACGTTTCACGAGGAGACTCCCTGCTTGCGGGCCGTCTCCAGCAGGTTCTTGATGACATCGTAGTGCATGCGGGTGTGGAGGGCGAGGCCGTGCTTGCCGAGGTTGGTGGCGATGTTGTGATAAGCGCCTTTGAACTGGGTGATCGTGGCGGGCAGGCGCTGGACGAGGGCGATGGTCTGGCCTTCGGCGCGGTGCAATTCGTCGGTAAGCTGAGGGAGCGTGGTATGAATATCGACGATGGATTTGACAAGGAGGTGGTCGTTGCTGGCCCAGTTGTTGAAGACCTGGCCTTCCGCCGCATTCACGATCCAGATCTGGGCGGCGCGTTCGGTGGCGATGGTGTGGGCGATGATTTCTTTGGCGTTCCACTCCGTTTCGGCAGGGCGGTAATCGGCCTCGGACTCAGTCGCGCCATCCAGGATTTCAGCGAGTTCGGCGTCGAGGCGGGCGTAGAGTTGGCGGGCTGCCTCGGCCAGTTCAGCGGGGGTGGGGGGAATCTCAGGGATCGGCCTCCCGGAGAGGGGCAGGTCGGCGCGGTGTTTTTCGCCGAGGCGGTACCAGGCGACGGGAACGCTGTCCCCGGCTTTGTGCGGGGAGACCGCCCGTTCCAACGCGTAATAGTCGGTTAGCTGGATGTTGTCCATTTCGACGATTACATCTTCATCGATGAGGCCGATCTTTTCGGCGCCCATTCCGGGGACGGTACCATTGACGATGATCCCGTACCCCTCGGGAACCCGGTAACGCTCCTGGTTCTTTGCATCCACCGATCCGGCAATGAGGATGCCCAGCATGGGGCGGTCATAGAAACGGCGGTCCAGCCCGGTTTCGAGCGTGGATTGCAGGTTGGTGAGGGCGTTTTGCCAGCGTTCCTGGTAGCCGGTGACGTATTCCTCTTTTTCCAGCCCGCTGTGTTCCAGCGTCAGCGTGGCTGCCGCGCCGTCGCCGGAGATGGAAACCGCAACGTGGGAGGCGATGGGGCCAAGCACATCGAAAGCGACGAGCTTGTCCTGCTCCAGGGCGGTGAATTTGCCCATGACCTGGTAGCCCTTTTCCTCCCAGATGAAGAGCCGGCCACCGACGCGGGTGTCAACGTCGCTGTACCCGGCAATCCAGTCGGTCAACCCACCGGGGGTAGTGAAGGCGCGGTAGATGGCGGACGGGGTGGCGTGATAACTGTGGGTGAGCGTGAAGGTATGGGTCATGATCGGGTTCTCCGGGATTTCAAGGTATTTTGCGGAACATTGTTTTTTCGCAGAATTTATTGCGGGGAGAAGGGGGACGTGATCCCTTTGTTTTCCCCGCCCCGCAAATTTATCCGGCTGAGGCCAGCCCCGCGCGCGCCGATTCAATGGCCGCTTTCAACTGGGTAAGATGCTCCCCAAAGTGCCTGCGGAGGCCCTCCTCAAAGTCGTTGGCGACCAGGAAATAAGCGCCCCGGTTGGCGACAAACTCCTCGGGCAGGCTGCGGATCAGGTGCATGTTTACTTGAATGCCCTGCTCCAGTTCCGTAAAGAGTTCCCCGGTGGCATAGGTTTGACCAATGGCTTCGGCCAGCCGGGTGGAGCCGGGGAATTCCGGCAATTTCCCGCCGGCGGGATGCAGGTCCCAGGCGGCATGGGAGGTGCGCTCCCCAACCAGCAGATGGGCCATCACTTCGCGGGCATTCCACTCGCCGGGGCCGGGGCGGTGGCTGGCTTCCTCTTCGGTAACACCCGCGAGGGCGGCCCTCAATTCACCCATCAGGTCACGGTACGTGGCCTCACCGATCTTGGCCAGTTCCGCGGGGATGGGTGGGTAAGCGGGGATGGGCCGTCTGGAAAGCTCCACGTCCAGGGTCAGCATTTCCGGGCCGCGATAAATGGCCGCCGGGATGTGATCGCCGCCCTTGTGATTGCCAAGGGCCTGGCGGATGTCGGGAAATTGGCGGATTTCACGTCCGTCAATGACAGCAATGACATCCTCGGCCTGCAAGCCGGATTTTTGCGCACCCATCCCATCAATGACCCCGGCAACGTGGACGCCAAAATCCACCGGGAGGCCCAGACGCTTCTTGAGGTTTTCGTCCACCATTCCGCCGATAAAAAAGCCGAGCATGGGGCGATCATAGAGACGCTTGTCCACGCCGGTATCCAGCACGGAAACAAGATTATCGAGCGCCGCTGACCAATCGTTGCTCGCCGTTTCCGTGGATGCGGGGGCGACATCGTCGTGAAACAATGTGACAGTGGACTGCCAGCCCTGCTCGTCAATCTGGACGCGCACGCGCGACGGCGCGGCATCGCCCAAGCCAAGCCAGGTGAAGGCCACCTTGTGATTCTCTTCGAGGTGGACAAACTGGCCGCTGACGTAATAATTCGTCGCCCACCAGAGATAGACGCGTCCCCGCTCGCGGGGATCGGTTTCCGCCACATCGCTAAACCATTCCTGGAAACCCTGTGCATTGGTAAAGGCCCGATAGACCTGTGCGGCGGGCGCATTTACGGTGCGGGTAAAGGTGAGTGTTTTTGTGTCGGACATGTAGAAAACTCCTTGTGGTGTGGGATTGGCAGCTCGGGCGGAACAAATTTTGTGTGGTGTGGATTTTCCGATAATGTGGTGCAATTCGCCGAAAATCTCTATTCATCCGGGCAACTGAAGTTGGCGAATTGCTGAGTAATCGGGCGAAAATATCAAAATCGGGAATATAAACACATTCGCCCGATTACCCTATTCTGTGCCGCCAGCGGCTGCGATTACGGCGGCGATATCTTCACGGCCAATGGACCGGGCCAGCGTGAGGGGGGTCTTGCCTTGATAATCGGGCAGGTTCGGATTAGCGCCTTTTGCGATCAGCCAGTTGACCATTTCCAGATGACCATAGTGCGCTGCACCCTGCAAAGCGCTCCCTGAGTCGTCCACGCGGCCGCCCTTTTCGACGATCATATCCACGATGGGGACGACACCGCTCATGGCGGCATGAAAAAGCAACGAGATGTCATGTGCGCCGGTCGCATTTGCCAGCGAGACATCCTTGCCCAGGAGGACCTTGACATCCTCGGTACGCCCCAGCATGGCGGCAGTGGTGATGCGATAGGTGGCTCCTTGGGCCAGCAAATACTCAGCGATCTCCCGGTTGCCGACGTGTGAGGCCGCACCGATGGGGTCTTCTTTCCAAGGGGCATACATCGTGTGCAAGAGTGTTGGATCGGCGCTCAATAATTCCTTGACGCGGGCCAGGTTGCCATGTGCTTGCAGGACAATCTCAGGTGGGGTGGGCATATCCATAATGGTCTTCCTCCGGGTAATCTATTCAATTCAAATTGACTTCTATTGATAAATCTTCGGCACACAGGCAAAACCAATCCTCCGCCACGGGCGCTTCATCAATGGCTTCGATCAGCTCAACCGCCTCAACGACGGAAATCCTGCCTTTGCCAACCAAATCCAATATCATCAAATGTTCGTTTTCCATGCGCCGCTCCTTGGATGTTTTGCGCAACCTGCCGGGCCTGCTACTGAGGCCCGGACCCACATTAGACAAATATCTAATTAGATAATAATCTAATTTGGGTTTGGAGTCAAGTCTTTTCAGCCCGGACGAAGCTCTGGCGCAACCTTCAAAACACCCCAACCTGTGGATAACCCGCATATAACTGTGGAAAAAAGGACTTTTTTGGGGACAATTCCCGCGGAAACTGGCAAAACGGATTCGGACAGCCACCCCATATCTGGCGGCAAAATGCTTCTGTTTCCCATATATGGCTGGTGAGTAAATAATGGCTTTTTTCCATTGCGTTTCATCGCGATTTCTCCGCAGCATGGCTGGGGAAAAAACACGGGGGAGCCAGGGGGACGTGACCCCCAGATATATCCCTTCCCGATAAACGTTATCTGCATATTCCCTTTTTCAAGCCCAGCGTATGGGTTCTCCACATATCAACAGCCCCTACTAAGATTACTAAATAGATATTTATCCCTAACCAGGAAATGATAAACTCTATTTCCAAGCCGCGTTGTTCGGTGGCAAAAATAATCGTTCCATCCTCTCTGATAAAATAGGCCATGTGTTCCCTCCAACCAGTCCGGACCCTTCCCATCAGATTCGCAAAGCTCGTGTAAATGAGATCCCACAATTATCCATCGTTCTGGCCCGTTCCTTTGCAGAAGATGCCTATATGCGCTGGCTGGTGCGTAATGATCGGGATCATGAGGAAAATTCAGCCAGGGTATTTGAATTGTTTCTCCTGGGCGCTGTGGAAGAATTTAACTGCACATACACCAACGAGACACGAAGCGCCGCTGCCATCTGGATTCCCCCCGGCAAAAAGATCTTTGCCGGACTCCGGGATATCCCATTGCTCCTGCGCCTGATCCCCAGGGTTGGGCTTCGCAATCTCTTTGGACGGCTCCACGGCAACGACGTGATGGAAAAGCATTACCCATCTGCCCCGCATTATCACTTGCTGGCTGTCGGGGTCTGCCCTGAAGCACAAGGAAAGCGGATTGGTTCCAGCATCATCCAGCCTGTGCTGGAGATTTGCGATAAGGAAAAACTCCCGGCCTACCTTGAAACATCCAACCTAAAGAACCTCGCGTTTTATCAGCGCTTTCAATTTAAACTTCACGAAGAATTTCCATTGCCTCATGGAGGTCCAGTCATATGGACCATGTGGCGTGAGCCTCAATCGTCCAACAGTTCGCATATACTCCCTTAAGGGATTTGTAAGAGTACAGCCGCTATAATGTGCCTGGAGGTAGAAGCCGATGCTAAAGAACATAATCAACCGCAAAGAAGATGAAGAAAAGGTGCGCATGGAGGGACGGCTCCCCCCGGGTCAGTCCCTCACCCAGAAATTCCCCGTACTCCACTACGGCCCCGTCCCGCGCTTTGACCCTGCCGCCTGGGATTTCCGCATCTGGGGCGAGGTTGAAGAGGAGGTCCGCTGGAGCTGGGATCAGTTCAACAAGCTGCCACGTACCAAAATCAAAATGGACATCCACTGTGTTACCCGGTGGAGCAAATTTGATACCGAGTGGGAAGGTGTTTCCATCAAAACGCTCGTGGACGAAGGGTTGATCAAGCTTAAGCCAACCGCCAAACATACCGTCCAACATGCCGAGTACGGCTATACCACCAACCTGCCCGCCAGCGTCGTCCTGCAGGAAAACTTCCTGCTCGCCACCCATTTTGATGGGCAGCCGGTCCCCCTTGACCATGGATACCCCTTGCGGGGCGTGGTGGGCACCATCCCGGGCCGCAAGGAACTGAAAGACCCGTATCTCTGGAAGGGAGCCAAGTGGATCCGCGGCATCGAATTTACCGCTGGCGATCAACCTGGTTTCTGGGAACAGGCAGGGTATCACAACGAAGCGGACATCTGGGGGGAGCAGCGCTTCCGCCGGATGGGATGGTAAACTGTTTCAGCCTGTTTGATTACAAAAAAGACGCCGCGCGGCGTCTTTTTTCGTCATGCTTTGTATACGCTCTTGATAGACATCAGGCGGACATCTTCCATTAACATCTGCGGATATGTCCATCCGCCCGGCTACACTACGGGGAATATTGTCGCAGAAAATGATCATCAATATCACTTACTTTATCGCCTTTGTTGCCCTCGGATTGGTGGGGGCGTCCCTGGGGCCTACCTTGCCCAGCCTCGCCGCCCAAACGGCTAGCAGCCTGAATCAGATCAGCTTCCTATTTGCCGGGCGCTCCTTTGGCTACCTGGTTGGCTCATTCCTGGGGGGGCGGCTATATGACCGGTGGCCCGGCCACCCCCTGATGGGGGCCGCGCTCATCCTCATTGCCCTGACGATGATGCTTGTTCCCACGATCCCTGCACTCTGGCTCATGATCCTTTTGCTCTGGGTTCTCGGTATTGGGGAGGGGGCGCTGGATGTCGGGGGGAACACTTTACTGGTCTGGGTGCATGGGGAGCGGGTTGGCCCGTTTATGAATGGGATGCATTTCTTTTTCGGGGTGGGCAGCTTTTTGGCTCCCGTATTGGTTGCGCAGGTCATTTTAGCGAGCGGGAGTATTGCGTGGGCTTACTGGTTGATCGGGCTGGTTGTCCTGCCTGTGGGGTTTTGGCTGTTGTGGCTGGAGAGTCCGTCCAAGCCGGGGGCATCGGCGGATGCGCTGACTGTCCCGCGGCTGAATGTCCAGCTTGTGACGCTCATTGTCATCTTTTTTGTCCTCTATGTCGGCGCAGAAATCTCCTATGCTGGCTGGGTATTTTCGTATGCGGTCAAGTCTGGCATGGCCACCGAGGCGACTGCGGCCTACATCACTTCCGGTTTCTGGGTGGCATTTACGCTGGCGCGCCTGTTGTCCATTCCGGTAAGCGGAAAAATCAAGCCTCGTTACATGCTGGCGCTTGATTTTGGCGGAGCTTTGTTGAGTTTGGCGATCATGCTGATCTGGACGGATGAGGTCTGGGCGCTTTGGGTCGGCTCATTGGGCTTTGGTTTTTCCATCGCATCCATTTTCCCCACCATGATTACCTTTGCCGGCCAGCGCATGCCGGTGACGGGGAAAATTACCGGTTATTTCTTTTTGGGGGCGACCATCGGCGCGATGGTGCTGCCGTGGCTGATCGGCCAGTTTTTTGAGACGATCGGCCCACAGTTTATGATGTGGAGCCTGGCCGTGGATATGGTTCTAGCGGTGGTTGTATTGGGGGCTATTGCAATGACGAAGAAAGCCTGATTTTTCCAAATTCCCAGCCGAACTTTTACTTTCCTTTAACGCGCACCCGGCATTGTTCGTGTATAATCTGTGAATATTTCCACAAACTAACTTCTGCAACATCCCCGGAGGGCAGACGTATCAGGATGCGGAAGATTTTGAGAAGACGACCCATTCCCACTGTGGGTCGTCTTTATATCAGTGAGTGAGACGAGGGCAGTATGGCAGATTACGAGCATATCATCCAACTAAAAGCGGTCCAAAAAACCTTCATGGGGCCAGCCGGCCCCATTCATGCGCTCAGGAGTGTTACGGTCCAGGTGGATGCTGGTGAATTTGTGGGGATACGCGGCCCCTCTGGAAGTGGCAAATCCACGCTGATCAACATGATGACCGGGATTGACCGGCCCAGCGGGGGCGATATCATCATGGCCGGTCAATCGATCAATGAACTCAACGAGAACAAACTGGCCCGCTGGCGTGGCAAACACATCGGCGTGATTTTCCAGTTTTTCCAATTGCTCCCGACGCTTACTGTAATCGAAAACACGATGCTCCCGATGGACTTCTGCCGGGTCTGGAAGCCAAAAGAACGCCCGGAGCGCGCCATGCACCTGCTCGAACAGGTGGAACTGGCCGACCAGGCGCACAAACTCCCGAACACACTTTCCGGCGGCCAGCAGCAACGCGCCGCCATTGCCCGCGCCCTCGCCAACGACCCGCCCATGCTGATGGGCGACGAGCCGACCGGCAACCTGGACAGCAAAACCGCCGACCGTATTTTCCAGATGTTTGAGGAGCTGGTGGCCCAGGGCAAAACCTTTGTGATGGTCACCCACGACGTTGGCCTGGCCAAGCGCATTCCCCGCGTCATCGAAGTGCTGGACGGGGAACTGTACGAAAGCACGAATGGATTTATTACCTGAGCTATGAGCTAAAAGCTGTAAGCTATAAGCCTTAAGCGAAAGGCTTGCAGCTTGCAGCTTGCAGCTTACGGCTTACGGCTTGCAGCTACCCCATGCAAACCTCCTTCAACAAAGTCTGGCGCGACCTCCTGCGCAATAAGGGCCGCACCCTTCTTGTGGTCATGAGTATTGCCGTGGGTGTCATGGCCATGGGCATGATCATCTCCAGCAACACCATGATGGCCCGGCAAATGGCGGTTGCCAATGAAGCGGCCAACCCGTCCCACGGGCGCATCTCCTTGAGTGGCGGGATTGACGAAAAAACCCTGCTCAACCTCGAAAACCTGCCGGGCGTGGAATCCGCGGATGGGCGGCTCTATGCTTTTATTCAGTGGAAATCCAATCCTGCGGATGAGTGGCAGGACGCCAATATCCGCGCCCTGACCGATTACGAAAACCAGAAATTTGATTACCTCACCTTAAGGGAGGGCACCTGGCCCCAACGGGACGGCATCATCGTGGCCTACAACCAGATTACCCCCTTTGGGGTCCCCGCCCTCGGTGAGACGCTCTACCTCAAGATCAACGACCGCGAGCGCGCCTACCCGGTTGTCGGTGTCATCCGTGACCCCAACACGCTGGCCCCTCCCTTTGATGAGAACCCGAGCTTTTACATATCCACGGAACTTTTCCAAAACATCGCCGGGTATGACAGCTTCAACGAGGTGCGCATCACCGTCCCCGGCGTGTGGAGCGAACAGGCCGTCCAGGACGCCGCCGATGAGATTGACCGCACCCTCAACCGGGTCGGCCTTGAGGTCAGTTTTGTCGAGCCTACAGACCCCGCAGACCACTGGGCGCAGACGACGATGGACGGGGTCGGGCTGATCCTCTCGATTATGGCGGTGGCCTCGCTGGGACTTAGCACCTTCCTGATCATCAACACGATGAACGCCCTCATGGTGCAGCAGGTCCCCCAAATCGGGATCATGAAAATTGTGGGGGGCCTCAGCCGCCAGATTACCTCCATCTACCTCGCGGGTGTCACCATCTATGGTTTGCTGGCGCTGGCGGTGGCGATCCCCACGGGGGCCTTGGCGGGGAACGCGCTCACCCGTTGGATGCTGAATTTCCTCAACGTGCCCCCGGCCCCCTTTGAACTGGTGCCCCAATCCCTTTTCGTCCAGTTGATCACCGGGATGCTCGCCCCCCTGCTGGCCGGCCTCTATCCCATTTTACGCGGCGTCGCCATCCCCGTGGCGCGCGCCATCAGCAGCTACGGCATCGGGCAGGGGCAATACGGCCTGCGCATCATCGACCGGATATTGGGGCGCATCCGCGGCTTCCCCCGCCTTTCCACCCTCACCCTGCGCAACACCTTCCGCCGTCCCGGCCGCGTCGCCCTCACCCAGATCACGCTGACCGTGGCGGGTGCCATCTTTATGATGGTGCTGACCACCCAGCAATCTTTCAACTTCACCATTGATCGCATTTTTGAGGGACTTGGCTTCGACGTTTTCGTCGTTTTTGAACAGCCCCAGCGCATCGACGAGATCATCCCCATTGTCGAATCCCGTCCCAACGTGGCCGTGGCGGAAATGTGGATTTTTGCCAATGGCTACGTCCGCGACGAACTGGACCCGCAGGGGGAGCGTTACCAATTGGAATTGCGCGGCGTCCCGGCGGATACCGTTCTATACAACCCGCAACTGGTCGCGGGGAGGAACCTGCTCCCCGGGGATGGGCACGCCATCCTCTTCAACCAGAAGTTGGCTGCAGAAATGGGCCTCAACGTGGGCGACAAAGTACTCCTGGAAATGGACGGCTTTGACGATTCCACCTGGACCATCGTCGGGCTGATCCTCGACCTGGGGCCAAACGCGGGCCAGCAATCGGCCTATCTTTACCGGGACATCCTCAACGCGGAGCTCAACCGGAGCGGGCGCGCCGGCGTCATCGAAATCCAGGGCACGGTGGAATCCCTCGCCGTCCAGCAAGCTATCGAAGCCGATCTGACGGCATACTTTGAGGCGGAGGGCATCGGCGTGGCCTACACGACCACCGCCCTGGAAAACAAGGAAAATGCCAACGCCCAGTTCAGCATCCTCACCACCATCCTCCTGATCATGACCGTCCTGATCGCCGCGGTGGGTGGGTTTGGCCTCTCGGGGACCCTGTCCATTAACGTCATCGAGCGCACCCGCGAGATTGGCGTCATGCGGGCCGTGGGCGCTTCCTCCGCCGATATTGGCCGCATCTTTATGGGGGAGGGGCTGATGCTCGCCATCCTCAGTTGGCTGGTTGCCATCCCCCTGAGCGCCGCGGCGGGCCGTAAATTTGTGGAAGCCCTCGGTACGATTATTGATTTCCCCTTTGACTATTTGTATTCCGGCCAGTCCGTTTGGCTGTGGTTTGCCATTGTCGTCATCATCGCTCTCGGCGCAAGCTGGCTGCCCTCCCGCCGCGCTACAAAGATCAGCGTGCGGGAAAGTTTGGCATACGAATAATCAAGGAATGAGTGATAAGTGAACAGTAATGCGCTTCTAAATCACTCATCACTCATCACTCATTACTCATTACTCATCATCCCCCTGGAGCTACCCATGCAAAAATCACACATTCTCATCATTCTGACCGCTGCCCTGCTGGCGCTCACCGCCTGTAACAGCGGCACGGCCACGCCATCCGCCGATACCGCCGACATCCCGCTCGTCGTGGATGATTTCGCCATCATCGCCGAGGGACGGCTTGTCCCCGCCGATTCCGTCCGCCTGAGTTTTGTCACCGGTGGGCAGGTGGCCGAGGTGCTGGTGGAAGAAGGGGCCTTGGTGGAAGCCGGGCAGGTGCTGGCCCGCCTGGGGGATCGGGAACCCTTTGAGGCCGCCGTCGCTGGCTCCCAATACGAAGTCGCCGCCTCCGAACTGGAGACCGTTGCCGCCCAGGCCGATTTGCTCTCCGCCCAGCAGAACCTCGAAGCCATCCACGATAACTGGCCCCAGGCGGCCACCGCCGCCCAGCAGGCTCTCAACGACGCCCGCCAGCGTCAGTACGACGCCGACCGCTTCCTCGAAATCCTGATCGGCACCGCCGACCAGACCGATATTGACCTGGCCTACACTGCCATGATCCTGGCCGAAGACGCCCTTGAGAATGCACAGGAAGACTACGAGCCTTATGCCAACAAGCCGGCCGACAACCTGGTGCGCGCCGCCCTGCAAGCCAAGCTGGCGCAGGCCCAGCAGGCCTACGATACCGCCGTCCGCAATTACAACGCCCTGCTCGACGACGCCAACGAATTTGACGTTTCGCAAGCCGAGGCCGAGCTTGCCATTGCCAATGCCCAACTGGCGCAGGCGCAGGAAGATTACGACGAACTGATCGCCGGCCCCGACCCCGACGCCATCGCCCTCGCTGAAGCGGTCATCGCCGCCTCCGAGGCGCGCGTACGCGCTTCCGCCCAGCGCGTCCTCACCGCCCAGGCCAACCTGGCCGCGGCGGAAGCCAACCTCGGGAACCTCGAGCTCACGGCCACGATTGCTGGTACCATCGTCGAGATTGACTTGATCGTGGGGGAGAACGTGGCCCCCGGGGCCATCGTGATCCAGATCGCCGATTTCTCCCGTTGGTTTGTGGAGACCGATAACCTCACCGAAATCGAAGTGGTGGATGTGGCCCTGGGGCAGAAAGTCACCATCGTCCCCGATGCCCTCCCGGATGTGACCCTCACCGGCCAGGTGGATGACATCAGCGACGTGTTTGAAGAGAAGCGTGGCGACATCACCTATACCACCAGCATCGTGCTGGACGAGATTGACCCCCGCCTGCGCTGGGGGATGACCGTGGTCGTGACGTTTGAGAAATAGGGGAATAGACAGCGATCAGCGTCCTACGCCCGCGGCATAGTAACGCTTGACGTTACTATGCCGCGGGCGTATCATTCAACAACAGATGATCAGTAATTTCGCGGACAGCGAGACCGAAAAAATTTTCAACCGGCAGTTTTCCAGAAAGATTCCACCTGAGATCCAGCTAGGTGCGCGCGTCAAACTCGAAATTCTCAACGCTGCTGAAACCCTGGCCGATTTGCGAATTCCTCCCGGCAACCGGCTTGAAAAATTATCTGGTGATCGGGAAGGCCAGCACAGCATACGCATCAATAGTCAATGGCGGATTTGTTTTGAATGGCGCGACAGTAATGCCTATGATGTCGGGATCGTTGATTACCATTAGGAGACCATGATGAGCGAACAGGATAAACTTCCACCCATTCATCCGGGCGAAATTCTTCAGGATGAGTTTCTCAAACCCATGGGCATTAGCCAGTACAGCCTGGCGAAGGGATTGAGCGTCCCTGCCCGGAGGATCAACGAGATTGTGCATGGCAAACGGGCAATCACCCCGGATACGGCGTTGCGCCTGTCCCTGTTTTTTGGTATGTCGGAAGGCTTTTGGCTCAACCTTCAATCCCGCTACGATTTGGAAGTAGCAAAAGATCAACTTCAGGGACGCCTGGCGCAGGAAGTCAACCCTTACCAATATGCATAAGTTTGATCCTCGAGCGGGTTGAAGTATGTTATAAGAGGCCGGGCCATCGCCCGGCCTCTTTTTCATGATCAACTGGCTCAACCTCCTCGATAATGCCCTCTGGATCGCCGCGCTGGCCCTCGCCCTCGCGGTACTTAGCCATGTAAGCTGGCGCGCTTCCCAAAGACATACCCGCCTGCGCGCTGAACTTGCCCGGCCCGGTCCCCAACGGGCGCTGACCCTCTCCGGGGTACTCTTCTCCCTCGGGTTGGCGCTCACGGCGGAGCCGGTCTGGCAGAAAGTGGTCTGGTTTGCGATCACGGCGTATTTTATAGTTCAGATCGTGTTGCTCATGGGAACTCATCGGAACTCGTAGGAACACGCGCCCCGAGTTCCCACGAGTTCCTACGAGAACCTGCAAAATCCCCCAGTTCCCTCACATAGCCTACAGACTCCCCCCATGCCCCTCACCCTCACCGAAGTCACCCACATCGCCCAACTCGCCCGGCTCAAATTGACCGCCGACGAACTGGAAACCTATCGGACGCAGCTCTCGGCGATATTAGATCACGTCGCCCAATTAAGCGAACTGGACACCACCGGAATCCCGCCCACTTCATCGTTCCTGCCCCCGCAGGCTGTCCTGCGCCCCGACGACCCGCGCCCCGGGCTGGGTGCCGCCACCCTCGGGGCCAGCGCACCCGATTGGGAGGCGGATCAATTCAAGGTGCCGCCGGTTTTGGATTAATGGTGTAGGGGCACAGCGCCGCCGTGCCCCTACAATTGCAAATAATGTCTTTGATTGATCTCCCCCTCGCCCAACTCTCCACCCTCCTCGCCTCCGGCGAAATCTCCGCGCGCGAACTCACCAAAGCCTGCCTCGCCCAAATCGATTCCCGCGACCCGGAAATCCACGCGTTCCTGCACGTGGATGTGGAGGGTGCGCTGCAACAGGCCAATCGCGCCGATGAAAGGCTGGGGGCCGCGCGCAAATATGGGGACACGCCTCACCCCCTTTGTGGTATCCCCCTGGCGGTGAAGGATGTGATCGCGGTCGCCGGGATGCCGGCCACCTGCGGGTCGCGTATCCTCGCAGGGTTCACGCCCCCCTTTGACGCCACGGTCATCACCCGGCTGCGCGCCGCGGGGATGGTCATCATCGGCAAGACGAATACGGATGAGTTTGCAATGGGTTCTTCCACGGAAAACTCGGCCTACGGGCCGACGCGCAATCCGCATGATTTGAGCCGTGTCCCTGGCGGGTCGAGCGGCGGCTCGGCGGCGGCGGTGGCGGCAGGGATGGTGCCTGCCGCGCTCGGCTCGGATACCGGGGGGAGCGTGCGCCAGCCGGCGTCGTTTTGCGGCGTGACCGGGCTGAAGCCGACGTATGGGCGGGTGTCCCGGTATGGGCTGGTGGCATATGGTTCGTCGCTGGATTGCGTCGGGGCCTTTGGCCGCACGGCGGCGGATGTGGCGCAGGTTTTTATAGCGATGGCCGGGCACGACCCGCTGGACGCGACCACCGTGGATGTCCCTGTGCCGGGTTGCACCCTGAGCCTGTCGAAGGGTGACGTCTCCGGTCTCCGTATCGGCGTCCCAGCGGAATATTTTATCGAAGGCATCCAGCCGGAAGTGGAAACCGCCGTGCGTCGGGCAATCTCCAATCTCCAATCTCTCGGCGCAGAGATACGCGAAATTTCACTCCCGCATACGAAGTACGCCCTCCCTGTCTATTACCTGATCGCCCCGGCGGAAGCCTCGGCAAACCTGGCGCGGTTTGACGGGGTGCGGTATGGCCCACGGGAGACCGGCGCGGCGATGTGGGACGTGTTCCTTGAGACGCGCGGGGCGCGCTTTGGCGCGGAGGTCAAGCGGCGGATCATGCTGGGGACGTATGCGCTCTCGGCGGGGTATTACGATGCCTATTACGGGCAGGCGCAAAAAGCGCGCACGCTGATCAAGCGCGATTTTGAGGCAGCGTTCGAGCAGGTGGACGTGATCGCCGCGCCGGTCGCGCCGACGACGGCGTTCAAACTCGGCGCGCACACGGACGACCCGCTGGCGATGTACCTGGAGGACGTGTTCACCCTGCCCGCTAACCTGGCAGGTGTGCCGGGGCTGGCGTTCCCGGTAGGTGTGGATTCCAATGGCTTGCCGATTGGGATGCAATTGATGGGGCCGCACTTCCGGGAGGAGGTGTTGTTTGGGGTGGCGGGGGCATATCAGGTAGCATAGCCCCTTGTGGGCGACGGCGGGGATAAACCCCTATGCTACGGATTATTTGGATGGAGCAATAACGATGCCTTGGAATAAGCCATATCGGCCAATCAAAAACCAACGACTTGATCCAACACTCTATGCCCAAGCCGGGCGGGTCACGTTTATTACTATCCGAGCCTACCAACATCAATCTCCATTCGTCACAACCAGCGTATGTCAAATGATTATTGATACCCTGGCCGAAGAACAAGCCCGGCTAAAGTGTTGGGTATATGTGTATTGCCTGATGCCGGATCACCTCCATTTTCTTGTCAGTCCAAAAGAAGACAGCCATTCCGTGTTGACTTTTTCCGATCAGTTCAAAGGGAAAACGACAAATGCGAGTTGGAAACTGGGGTGGCAAGGTAAACTATGGCAACCGCGATATCATGATCATCTCGTTCGCTCAGACGAGGATCTGCTGGTAATCAGCGACTACATTTTGGAGAATCCGGTACGGGCTGGATTGGTTGACGACGCATCCCAATGGCTGTGGAGTGGTCAATTAAATCCCATCCCAAAATAATTTCGTAGCATAGCCCCTTGTGGGCGTTGACCGGGGACTCGATGCCACCCGGATTGGTTGAAAACTCGCAGCCGAGCCCCTGAGGGCGTTGACCGGGGACAAGCCCCTATGCTACGCGTAATCGTCAGTCTCGATGCCACCCAGATTGGTTGAAAACTTGCAACCCTTGGTGGACGCAGGCCGGGGACAAGCCCCGATACTGCGTATAATCGTCAGCCTCGATGCCACCCGGATTGGTTGAAAACTCGCAGCCGAGCCCCTGAGGGCGTTGACCGGGGACAAGCCCCTATGCTACGCGTAATCGTCAGCTGGGCGCAGGCCGGGGACAAGCCCATATGCTACCGACAGGAAGAACAGTATGCAACCAGAACGCATACCCTCCCCCATCCTCCTCCCCATCGACTCCCCCGATCATATCCCCGCCCAGTATCGCGGCACCTCCATCGGGCGCTTCCTCGAATACCATAATCTGGAGCGTCCCCTTGAGCCGTATGCCAATGCCGATCTCCTCATTGGCATGTGCATGGACAACCGCAAGCACCTCCGCATCCCGGATAACTTTGCCTACATCATCCGGGCGGGCGGGGCCAACCTGCGTTACAGCGAGTTCAAAGTCTCCTATGCCATTGCTGTTGGCGGCGCAAAGGCCATCGCCCTGATCGGGCATAACCAGTGCGGGATGGTCAACCTGTTTGCTCGCAAGGAACAATTCATCGTGGGGCTGGTTGAGGCCGGCTGGGAGCGCCAATGGGCGGAGGAACACTTTATGCATTTCTCTCCCATGTTCGAGATCGGGAACGAGGTTGATTTTGTCCTCAGCGAGGCCAAACGCCTGCGTCTGCGCTATCCGAAAATCCCCGTTGCTCCCATGCTTTACAAGATCGAAGATAATCGGGTGTACCTGATCAGTGAATGACCCACGGAGTATCCTATGACGCAAGACAGCGCACAAGCCCCCATCCTCCTCACCGGCGCATCCGGCTTTATCGCCATGCACACCACCGTCCACCTGCTCCGGCAGGGCTACCGCGTGCGCGGCACGCTGCGCTCGCTGGCGAAGGAGGCTCAACTGCGGGAAGTGATCGCCCGGCACGTCGATCCAGGTGACCGGCTGGAATTTGCGGTTGCGGATTTGGATCAGGATAACGGCTGGGCGGAGGCCGCCGCCGGGTGCGATTTTGTCCTTCATCTCGCCTCCCCCTTCCCCACCGGGGAACCCGCCGACCCCGAGGAACTCATCCGCCCCGCGGTGGATGGCACCCTGCGCGTCCTGCGCGCTGCGCTGGTCGCGGGTGTCAGGCGCGTGGTCTTCCTCTCCAGCACTGCGGCGGTCTCCATTGGGCACTTTCACCAGATCCAGCGCTTTGACGAATCGCACTGGTCAAACCTGGCTGCGCCCATCGGGGCGTACAGCAAAAGCAAGACCCTGGCCGAGCAGGCCGCGTGGGATTTCGTCCAGTCGCCGGAAAACGGGGGCCGCCTCGAACTCGTCAGCCTGAACCCGCCCTACGTGTACGGCCCGCCGCTCGATGACCATGCGTTCACCTCCGGCGACGCCGTCCTGGCCTACTTGCGCGGCGCTTATCCCGGCGCACCCCACATCAAGCTGGCCTTCGTGGATGTGCGCGATCTGGCGGCCATGTTTGAGGCCGCCCTGCTGACCCCTGCGGCCGCGGGCCAGCGTTTCCTCTGCACCGGTGAGACCCCGTGGCTGGCCGGGATCACCGCCATCCTGCACCGTCAATTCGCCAGCCGCGGCTACCGCGTTCCCACCCGCGAACTCCCCAATTGGCTGGTGAAGCTGGTGGCCCGGTTCGACAAGCGCGTCCGTGGCACCGTCCCCTACCTCGATTGGGACTATACCTATGACAGCTCCCGCGCCCGCGCCGTGCTGGGTTGGAACCCGCGCCCGCCGGAGGACACCTTGCGGGATATGGGCGAGGCAATGATTAAATTGGGGATGGTCTGAAAATGGAAATTATTCGGGCGGAAAATATCATCAAGGAATACCGCATCCCCCAGAAGGACCCGGGGCTGTTGGGCGCGGTGAAAGCCCTGGTGCGCCCGCGCCACCTCGTGAAGACGGCGGTCAACGGGGTCAGTTTTCAGATTGACCGGGGCGAAATGGTGGGCTACATCGGAGTCAATGGGGCCGGGAAATCCACGACGATCAAAATGCTGACGGGGATTCTGGTACCCACCGGGGGGCGCGTGACCGTTTTGGAGCGCGACCCCCATGTGAACCGCGTGGCCAACGCCCGTGAGATCGGCGTCGTCTTCGGCCAGCGGTCACAACTCTGGTGGGACCTCGCCCTGATCGAATCCCTCAACATGGTCGCCCGGATTTATGAGGTGCCGCCCGCCCGTTACCGCGCCCTGCTCGACGAGTTTGCCGAGACGCTCGACTTGAAGGAACTCCTGCACGTCCCGATCCGCAACATGTCGCTGGGCCAGAAGATGCGGGCGGAACTGGCGGCCACGCTCATCCACGAGCCGCAGATCGTCTACCTCGACGAGCCGACCATCGGGCTGGATTTGCTGGTGAAGGAGCGCATCCGCGAATTTATCCGCAAGCAGAACCGCGAGAAGCAGACGACCGTGATCCTGACCACGCATGACCTCGGCGACATTGAGGAATTGTGCGAGCGGGTGATGATCATTGACGACGGCAAGCTGATTTACGATGGCCCGCTGGCAACGATCAAGGATCGCTTCGGCCAATTCCGCGAGATCACTTTTGACACCGCCGGCTCGGAAAACCACCTCAATCTGCCCGATGGGGTGGAGCTGATCAGCAACGAGAACCGCAAATTGCACCTGCGTTTTGACCGTACCGTTTCCTCGGCCAGCAAGGTGGCGGCGCACGTGATGAACCAGGTGGATGTGCTCGACTTCTCCCTGGCCGAGCCTGACCTGTCCATGATCGTCAAGCAGATTTACCGCGGCGCGCTGCAACGGGAGCAGGAAGCATGATCGGGACATTGCGGCGAAAAATTTCCGTCTATACCGCCTATGCGGTCATGATGCCCAAGATGTACCTGGCGTACAGCATCTGGGTGTGGATGAGTTTCATCGTGCAGGCGATGGCGCTCGTGATCTTTGTCGCGTTTTGGAAAGCAGTGTATGCCGGGCAGGCGGCGATTGGCGGGCTGGATTTGCAGGGGACGCTCAACTACATCATCCTGGCGCAACTGTTTTTACCCGTGGTCTATACCACCGGGACGATCTACTTTTTTGGCGAACTGGTGCGCGAGGGGCGCGTAGCCGTGGAGTTGCTCCGCCCGATGGATTTCCAGATGGCGCAATATGGGGCTGTCGTGGCGCGCATCCTGATCAACCTGGCCCTGCAAATCCCGCTGGCGCTGGTGGCCTGGCTGCTGTTTCGCTTCGACCTGCCCACCGACCTGCGCATCTGGGGCGCGTTCCTGGTCACCATGCTTCTGGGAAACGCCATGCTCTTTTTCTTTGACTGGATCCTCGGGTGCGTAGCGTTTTACAGTACGGAAATTTGGGGGCTGAGCGTGCTCCGGTTTGGCATCGCCACCTTTTTTAGCGGTTCGCTCGTCCCCCTGGTGATGATGCCGGACTGGCTCCAGGCGATCGCCAATACTCTGCCATTTTCCCACGCCCTTTATTATCCCGTTTCCATTTTGAGCGGCATCACCCCGCTGGCGGACGTGCCGGGCATCTGGCTGGTACAGGCCGCCTACCTGCTCGTATTTGGCCTGCTCTCCCGCTGGGTATTCCGGGTTTCGGTGCGGCGGGTTACCGTACAGGGAGGCTGAGTATGGAACCGACAATTATCTTCTTCCTGAGCGGAGGCCGACCTGTTTTGGTCGGCCATAGTCGAAGGAAGGTGAGTCTCGAAATTACGGGGTTTCGATTGCGCTCAACGCGAAGAGTAACTGTTCGGCCAAAATGCCTTGTGCTGCATCGCCGGTGGATAAATCCACCGGCTGAGGCCGTGAAGCCCGCTGAAGCGGGCTGCCCGGTGATGAGCCGTCTTCAGACGGCAACGCCAGCCGGCGGTTTCAACCCCCGGCGGAGGCGGATTGAGCAGTTACCGCGCAGAAACCTTATTTTCGGATAAGCGATAAGCCATGATTCGTTACCTCAACCTCTATTGGCTCTTCCTCCTCCAGCGCTTCAAGATTTTGATGGAATACCGCCTCAATTTCCTGATTGGCGCAACCTCGTCGCTCGTCATGCAGGGGGCAGGCATATTGGCGATCTGGGTGGTGATGCGGCAGGTGCCTGACCTCAACGGCTGGACGCTCGCCGAAATCTGGCTGATCTACGGCCTGCTCACCCTCGCCAAATCCATCAACCATATGTTTGCCGACAACCTGTGGACGCTCGGCGACCAATACGTCCGCCCCGGCTTGTTTGACCGTTTCCTCGTGCGCCCCATTGACCCGCTCTTCCACCTGTTGGCCGACCGCTTTTGCCACGATGGGATCGGCGATTTTGTCATCGGGCTGATCCTCGTGTTTGCTGCGGCCCCCAACGTGGCGATTGCCTGGACTCTCCCCAAAATCCTCTACCTCGTGATCGCCGTGATCAGCGGGGGCGGTATTTTTATCGCGCTCAACCTGATTACGGGAGTCTCCGCTTTCTGGGTGATGGATTCCGTCCCGATGATCCGCGTGGTCTTCGAATTCAACGAGTTTGCCAAATACCCGCTTGCAATCTACCCGCGCGGCATCGGCATCATCCTCACCTGGCTCATCCCCTACGGGCTGGCCTCGTTCTACCCGGCCAGTTACCTGCTGGGGCGCGGCATCTCCCCCGTGCTCACCTGGGCCGGCCCGCTCGTCGCCGCGTTCCTGCTCTTTATCGGCTACCGCATCTGGCTCTTTGGTCTGCGGCATTACGGGAGCGCGGGGTCGTGAGATGCGGAAATTTGGGCTTTTGGAACTCTGATAAAATCAAAACGGTGCTACCATGACAGACGGCGTATTTTCAGAACAACTGGCCTTCCTCACAGTACAGGGGGAAGAAGACGAAGCGGAAATTCTCGCACGGGCGATGCGCACCGGCGTGGAGATGCTTTACCGCGAGGCCCTGGTTGAGGCTTACCTGGCTGGCAAAATATCCCGCGATAAAATCTTGAAAGAATTGGGCGCTGAAGAGCTGGAGGAGATCGAATATCAGCGGGATGCGCTCAAACAGGATGTGGCCTGGGGAATGAGGGGTGAGTAGCGCAATTTCCGACACCGGGCCAATTTTGCATTTGAGCGAAATTGGCCGGTTGAATTGCCTGGGGGTGTTTGATGAAATGTTTGTTCCGGATTTGGTAATAAGCGAATGCGAGGCGCTGGGGGTTATGGTGGCGGATTCCAGTTTATTTCCGTTGGCTGTTTCATTCCGCGCGATACCGGAGTCCGAGTGGCGGCCTTTTGCGGGGACCTCCAGGACAGGCTATCTCCACCCCGCCGATGCCGAGGTCTTTGCCCTTGCCCGGCAGATGGAGTTTCGTCTCATCACTTTGACCGACGATCTTGTTTTGCGGCGGAGGATTGAGGCGGAGGGCGGTACGGTGGCCGGAACGGTAGGCATTTTGGTCCGCGCACTCCAGGCTGGCTTGCTTGGCCGGGCGGAACTCTCCCTGGCGATTGACTCACTTTTTACGACCAGCACCCTCCACATGAGCCGCCCGTTTCGCACATATGTCCGCCGTTTGATTTCCGACATTCTCAAATAAAATCCACCATCCCACCTGACACCCTGGCACCTGATCCCTGCCCCCGGAGCACCCCCATGCCCCTCCCTCCTCCCTCCCTCTTCAACACCCTCCCCTGGGCGTCCATCCAGCCCCACGTGGACGCCCTCCTCGCCGCCGAGCTCACGCCCGCCACCATTGCCGCCTGGCTCAAAGACTGGTCGGATTTGCGCGAACTCATCCAGGAACGCGGCACGCTCGTCAGCATCGCCAACGTCCAGGACACCACCGACCTTGCAGCCGAGGCCGCCTACAAGGCCTACCTCAACGACATCCGCCCGCCTGCCCAACAGGCCAACAACGACCTCACCCAAAAACTCCTCGCCAGCGGGCTATCCGTTCCCGGCCTGGAAATCCCCCTCCGCAGCCTGCGCACGGATGCCGAAATCTTCCGCGAAGCCAACCTCCCCCTCCAAACCGCCGAACAACAAAACGGCATCTCCTTCAACAAAATTGCCGGGGCGCAGACCATCGAATGGGACGGCATCGAACACACCATTACCGGCATCAGCCCCCAATATGAAGCCTCCCCCCGCGACACCCGCCGCGCCATCTTTGAACGCATTGACGCCCGCGAAGAGCAGGATCGTCCTCCCATCAACACCCTCTGGCGCGAAGCGCTGGGCATCCGCGCCCAAATCGCCGCCAACGCTGGCTTCCCCGGCGACTACCGCGCCTACGCCTGGCGCGCCCGCCACCGCCACGACTACACCCCGCCGACTGCCTCACCTTCCACGACGCCATCCAGCAGACCGCCGTCCCCGCCGCCGGGCGCATCTACGCCAAATACGCGCAAATCTTCGGGGTGGAAAAACTCCGCCCCTGGGATCTGGACCTCTACCAATTGACTTACCCTGTCACCCCGGATGAACTCACCCCCTTTGAAACCGAAGCCGAACTGGTTTCACGAGGGGCCGCGATATTCCACCAGATTGACCCGGCCCTCGGGGCGTACTTTGACGACATGCGCCTCCACAACCTCATTGACTTCTCCAACCGCAAAGGCAAAGGCCCCGGCGCGTTCTGCGCCTCCCTCGAAGCCCGCCACAAGCCCTTCATCTTTGGCAACGCCGTCGGCCAGTCGCGTGATGTCACCACCCTGCTCCACGAGTGCGGCCACGCCTTCCACGGCTATGAGCGTTACGCCCTGCCTTACACTCACTTGCGCAACTCCCCGATGGAATTCAACGAAGTGGCCTCCACAGCGATGGAATTCCTCGGCGCGCCCTACCTGACCCGCGATAACGGCGGGTTCTACACCGAGGCCGACGCCGCCCGCGCCCGCGTCAAACACCTCGAAAAGACGATTCTCTTCTGGCCGTACATGGCCGTCGTGGACGCCTTCCAGCACTGGGTTTACGCCAACCACGAAGCCGCCACCGACCCGGCCAACTGCGATGCCGCCTGGGCGGAACAATGGGAGCGCTTTGTCCCCTTTATTGACTGGAGCGGCTGGGAACACACCCGCACCCGCGGCTGGCACCGCAAACAACACATCCACCGCGCCCCGTTCTACTACGTCGAATACGGGCTGGCTGCGCTCGGCGCGGTGCAAATTTGGGCCAATGCCCGGCATGACCAGCCGGGCGCGGTGCAAGCCTATCGCCGCGCCCTCGCCCTCGGGGACACCGTCCCCCTGCCGGCCCTGTACGCCGCCGCGGGCGCAAAATTCGCCTTCGACGCCGAAACGCTGGGGGACGCGGTCAGCCTGATCGAAACGGTCATCACCGAACTGGAGCCATGAGCCGCTACGCCGGCCGCGCCGATTATTACGCCCGCAACCGCCCGACCTATCCGGCGGGGGTGATTTCCCTGCTGGCGGAGGCGGGCTTCCTGTTTCCGGGGGCGGTTCTGGCGGACATTGGCTCCGGGACCGGGAAACTGGCGGAACTCTTCCTGCGGGAGGGATACACCGTCCACGCCGTGGAGCCCGACCCGGCGATGCGGGAGGCGGCCTCCCGCGGGCTGGCAGCCTTCCCGGGGTATCACCTGCTCCCCGGTTCCGCCGAAGCCACCGGGCTGGCGGATGCCTGTGTAGACCTGATCATCGTCGGGCAGGCGTTCCACTGGTTTGACCCCGTCCCCGCGCGGGCCGAGTTTCTTCGCATCAGCCGCCCGCCGCACCGTCTGGCCACGGTGGACAATCGCCCCACCCCGGATTCGGTCTGGATGGAGGTGCGGGAAAACCTGCGGCGGCATGAAACGAACCCGGTGATGAGCGTCCTCAATGAGCGGAACCCGGAGAACGCCCGCGGCAGTTTTTTCACCAGCCACACGTTCCGCGTGTTCCCCAATGACCACTATTTTGATTTTGAGGGATTGGTGGGGCGGGTGCTGTCCCTCTCCAACAAGCCCATGCCGGGCCAGCCCGGTTACGACGCCATGCTTGCCGATCTGCGCGCCATTTTTGACCGCCGCCAGCAGGCCGGGCGCATTCAGGTAAAATTTGAAACCCGGCTCTACTATGGCAATCTCTGACGCCCACCTGACTGCAAAAAACCTGCACGTTGAATACTGGATGCGCAACCAGGAACAATACATCACCGCGCTGGATGATGTCAGTTTCAGCGTTGCGCCCGGTGAGTTCATCACCATTGTCGGCCCAAGCGGGTGCGGCAAGACGACCCTGCTCAACCTCGCCGCCGGGCTGATCCCGGCCACCAGCGGGGAATTGCTCCTCAACGGCCAGCCGATCCGCGGGCCGGGCCGCGACCGCGCCATCGTCTTCCAGTCGCCGTCGCTCATGCCCTGGCGCACCGTCCGGCAAAATATCGGCTACGGACTGGAATTGCAGGGGAAGCCGGGGGACGATATTTTTGCCATCACTGAACGCTTTATTAACCTGGTGGATTTGCGCGGCTTTGAGAACAGTTTCCCCAACGAGTTATCCGGTGGGATGCAGCAACGGGTGAACCTGGCGCGTGCCCTCGCCATCGAGCCGTCCCTGCTCCTGCTGGATGAGCCGCTGGCCTCGCTGGATGCCCAGACGCGCGAGTACATGCAAGCCGAACTCCTGCGCATCTGGCGCGAGCTGGGGAGCACGGCCATCTTTATCACCCACCAGATCAGCGAAGCCATTTACCTCGCCGACCGGGTGATCGTGATGTCCCCGCGGCCGGGGCGCATCCGGGAGATCATCCCGGTGGACATCCCGCGCCCGCGCCAGTTGAGCGCCAAGCACACACCTGCTTTTTTTGAACTGGAAACATATATCTGGAACCTGCTCCAGGAAGACCAGGAGCGCGCGCCGCTTCCCGCATGAAACTCGCAACCACCCAACCCCAATACATTACCCACCTGGCGGGTGAAGTGCGCGGCGCGGCCAGCGCCGCGGACAAAATCCCCTACCGCCGGATTTCTGCGCTCTCCGTGATTCTTTTCATCCTCCTGTGGGAGGGCGTGGCCCGGTTGGAATGGATCCGCCCGATCTTCATCAGCTCGCCCACCCGGATATTCTCCGCCGCCATCTGGCTCTTCCAGCATGACTTTTCCTACGATCTCTGGGTCAGCGGGGTTGAATTCTTTTTGGGATTTGGCCTGGCGATCTTGATCGGCGTCCCCCTCGGGCTGGCCCTCGGCTGGTATCGCACCCTCCACGCCGTCTTTGACCCCTTTGTCTCCGCCCTCTATGCCACGCCGCGTGTTGCCCTGCTCCCGGTCATCATCCTCTGGCTGGGGATTGGCATCAACTCCAAAATCGCCGTCGTCTTTTTGGGCGGCATCTTCCCCATCTTGATCAGCATCATCGCCGGGATGCGCACCCTGGACGAGGGCTTGCTCAAATGTGCGTATGCCTTTGGCGCCAGCGCCGGGCAGATTTTCCGCACGCTTGCCATCCCCAGCACGATCCCGTTTATCGCGGCGGGGCTGCGGATTGGCGTGGGGCGCGCCCTCGTCGGGATCGTCGTCGGGGAGCTGGTGGCTGCGCGGGCCGGAATCGGGCATATGATGAGCATTGCAGGGTCCATATTCCAGACCGATCGGGTGTATGTCGGGGTAATCATCCTGGCATTGTGCGGCTATTCGTTGACGGCCCTGCTCAAGCGGTTGGAAAATCGTTTTGAGTCATGGCGTCCACATCGCGGGTAAAATCAGCCATTCGGGAAGACCGGGAGCTTTTCCCTAAAACACAATATTCGTATAACCGGAGGTAACAGTGAAATCCATCAAATCCCTGTTAGTTGGAATTATTTTGACCGCCCTGCTTTTCGGCTGCACGCCAGGGCCTGCCGCCACGGAGCCTGCCCGAGTTGAGGCCGCCACGGAAGAGCCTGCGCCCGTGGAGCTGGTGAGCATGGATGTTTGTTACAGTTCGATCAGCGCGCACCAATCGGTCATCCAGTATGCGATTGACAACGGGTTCTTTGCCAAGCACGGGTTGGAAATCAACCTGACCTATATCGAATCCGGCACCGATGCCACGATTGCCCTGCTGTCTGGAGACGTGAGCATGTGCGTTGTGGCTGGTTCATCCATTGTGAATGCCGCCGTGGCGGGTGAGGATGTCAAAATCATCGCCGGGGTGGTAAATACCCACATCTACTCCCTGATCGTCCAGCCCGGCATCACGGACGCCGAGGGCTTGCGCGGCCAATCTGTCGGGGTTAGCGATTTTGGCGGCTCGTCCGATACCGCCATGCGCATCGTCCTCCAGAGCATGGGATTGGACCCGGATAAGGACGTTACCATCCTGGCGGTGGGCGGCACCTCCGACCGGCTGGCTGCCCTGGAAGCCGGGCAGATCGCCGCGACCGTGGTCAGCCCGCCCTCCACCGTCAAAGCGGTGGATGCCGGGTTTGTCGAACTGGTCAAAATGTCCGACCTGAACACACCTTACCAGCACACCACCATTTCCGCCTCGCAAGCATTCCTGGATGCGAACCATGAAACCGCGCTCAACTTCCTGAAAGCGATGCACGAAGCCGCCTGGGCCATGAAACACGACCAGCCCGGCACATACGCCACCATTGCCAAATTCATGGAGCTTGATCCCGTCGCCGATGAGAACCTGCTCGCCGAAGCCTTCCAAGTCTCGATCCAGAAATACGTGCAATTCCCGATGTTCCCCACGGTTGAGGGCATCCAGGTCCTGCTGGACGAATTGCTGTCCGAAAATCCTGCCGCCGCCGACTTCACCCCCGGCGACATCATCAACACCAGCTTGATGGACGAGCTTGAAGCCAGCGGCTTCTTTGATGAGATCAGCCAGCCGTAGGGAATGGGCATTATCCACTAAAACCCATCAGTTAGCGTTCACAGGAACTCAAAGGAACTCTTATTGATGAAACAAATCAAGGATGAACAAACTGTCATTCCGAACACATTCGCTTCGCTCAGTGTAAACTCCGTGAGGAATCCCCGCTGTGTTCCGCTCCAAATTAGCTCTGCAGGGATTTCTCCCTTCGGTCGAAATGACACAAATTGTACGGGTTTGAATTATTCTCTCAATTAGAACTCGTGGAAACCCGCAGGATTAGTCACGAGTTCCCAGAGTTCCCACGAGCGCCCTCGGCTCCCATGAGTTTTCATGCCATCCCTCTCCTTCCTGGAATCTGAAATTGACCTCGGCCTCGCGGCGCGCCTGGAAAAGGTGGCCGCCCATTACCCGGAGCAGCTGGCGCTGGATGACGGCAGCCGCACTGTTACCTTTGCCGGTCTCAACCATGCCGCCAACCGCGTGGCGCAGGCCATCCTTGAACACGCTTCCACGGGGCATACGTCCGTCGCCAGCCTGTTTGACTTTGGCATTGACAGCATCATCGCCCTGCTTGGCATCGTCAAAGCCGGGAAAATCTTCGTCGGCCTCGAAGCCTGGTTCCCGGTAAACCGCCTGCAAAGCATCCTCGCTGAAACCGATGCCGGCCTCATCCTGGCCGCGCCCCACCACGCCGCGCTCGCCCGCGAGGCCGCGCCCAGCCCAGGGGTGGTGGTGCTCCCCGCTCCCCCGTTCGATACCGCCCCCTTCCCGGCTCCCGGCCTGTTCCCTCGGGGAGGGGACAATCTCTTCGGGATATTCTTCACCTCCGGGACGACGGGCAAACCCAAGGGGGTGATCGTCTCCGGGAGGATGCCGCTCCACCGGGCGCGGACGGAACCCGGCATGATCGGCGTGGCCCCAGGGGATCGCCAGCCCCTCTTTTATTCCTTCTCCTTCAAAGCCTCCCTGTCCGATTTATTCAACCCCCTGCTCAATGGGGCCACCGTGTGCCCGTTCAACCTGCGGGAACTCGGCACCTCCCGCCTCGCCGGCTGGCTGCGCGCCCAGCGCATCACCCTGCTGCGGCCCTCCATTTCGATTCTGCGGGGCCTCATGGATGCCGTCCAGCCCGGCGAGGGCTTCCCTGATCTCCGGGCGGTTTCCGTCGGCGGCGCAAAAGTGTTTGACACCGATGTGCGGCGCTTCCGCCAGATTTTCCCGGATACCACGCTGCTGCATCACCTGGCCGCCAGCGAAGCCGGGCTGGTAGCGCGTTTTGAGATCACGGAAGCGCTCCAGCCGCGCAACGGTTTTTACCCGGTCGGGCGCGCGCCGCAGGACAAGGAGATTCTCATTCTGGACGAGCAGCACACCCCCGTGCCCCCCGGCGAGGAGGGCGAGATCGCCGTCAGGAGCCGCTATCTTTCCCCCGGCTATTGGCGCGACCCCGCATTGACCGCCCGCAAATTCCTGTCGGCCGGCGAACCCGGCGTGCGAATCTTCCTCACCGGCGATTTGGGCCGTTTCCGTCCCGATGGCCTGCTCGAACACCTGGGGCGCAAGGATTTCATGGTCAAAGTGCGCGGTTACCGCGTTGAGATTGCCGAGGTGGAAGCCGCCCTGCACGCGCTTCCCTCCGTGCGGGAAGCGGTGGTCGTGGCACACAAGGATGCGCTGGGCGAGACCCAGCTGGTTGCCTATCTCATTCCCGCCGGTGCGCCGCCCCGCCCGGCGTCCATCCGGCGCGACCTGGCCCGCACTTTCCCCGATTACATGATCCCCGCCCGGTATGTGCTAATGGACTCCTTCCCGCTGACCGGGAATACTAAAGTGGACCGGAACGCTCTGCCCCCGCCGGGGCGCGCCCGCCCGGAACTTTCCACCCCCTTTGAGGCCGCGCGCACCCCTCTCGAAACCACACTGGCCGCGGCATGGGCGGAGGCGCTCGATGTGGAAACCGTCGGCATCCACGACCATTTGTTTGACCTCGGTGGACATTCCCTGCTGGCGATGCGGCTCGTCGGGCGCGTGGGCGAGGCGCTCGCCCTCGACATCCCGCTCAAACTCCTGCTCCACTCCCCCACCGTGGCGGGCATGGCAGAAGCGGTGGCTGGATACGAGTCTGCCCTCGCGCCGGATTTGGCCGCCCTGCTGGGCGAGATCGAAGCCATGTCCGACACCGAAGTGGAAGCGGGCCTCCTCCCGTAGGGGCGCAGCTCATCCTGAGCGGCGGATTGAGCCTGTCGAAATCCATAGTCGAAGGACGTCGTGTCCCGACCGCCTCATCATGCCTTCCCTTGAAGAACGCATTGCCAACCTGACGCCCGCCCAGCAAAAATTGCTGGCGCGCCGCCTCGGGCAGACCCCTGCGGCCAGCCGCATCCCGCCGCGGGAGATCATTGGTCCCGTACCCGCCTCCCCAATCCAGACCCGCTGGTGGTTCCTCAACCAACTGGAGCCGGACGACCCCGCGCCCAACCGGGCAAAGCTGCTGGAGTTTGAGGGGTTGCCGGAAACGGAAACCCTGCGCCGCGCGCTGGAAACGATCATCCAGCGGCACGAGGCGTTGCGGACGGTTTTCTTTTTCCGGGAGGGCCAGCTTTACCAGCAAATCCTCGATGAATGGGAACTCCCATTTGCGGAGATCGACCTGCGGGAGGCAGAGGATGACGAGGTGCGGACATTCATCCGGGGGCAGATCAGGGAGCCGTTCCACCTGGGGGAGCAGATTCCCATCCGGGGGGCATTGCTCCGCGTGGGTCCCGCCCGCTCGCAGTTTTTGATCGTCAACCATCACATCGCCGGGGATCATTGGTCGTCGCAGATTATCCTGCGGGAACTGACTGCGCTGCTCCGCGGGGAGACCCTGCCCGCGGTCCCCCTGCAGTATGCCGACTTCGCTGTGTGGCAGGCGGCGCGCCTGGCGGGAGGGTTACTCGATGAACAGTTGGCGTATTGGCGGAGGCAGTTGGCGGGCGAAGCGCCGGTGCTGGAGTTGCCCGAACTGCGGCGGGCGGAGGGTGCGCCCCCCACTGATGGCGCACGCCATTCCGCCGCGTTGCCCGCGGAGTTGCTGGCCGGATTGCAGGCGCTGGCGCGGGCGGCGGAGGCCACCCTGCCTATCGTCATTTTGGCGGTGTTCAAGGTGCTCCTGCACCGCTATTCCGGGTAGGCGGACATCTGGGTGGGTACGCCCGTTGCGGAGCGCAGTCGCCCGGAACTGGCCGGGGCCGTAGGGTGCTTCCTGAATACGCTGGTGCTGCGGACGGATTTTTCCGGTGCGCCGTCTTTCCGGGATGTTTTGAGGCAGGTGCGGGAGGTCTTCCTTGGGGCGTATGCACACCAGGACCTGCCTTTTGAGCGACTGGTGGAGAAACTCCAACCCGAACGGGATTTGAATGTTTCCCCGTTTTTCCGCGTGCTGTTTAATTTTCCGGTACAGGTTGAGGGGGAAGAGGATGCGGTTGCCGGGAGCGGCGCGTTCCGCCGGGTTGAACTGCCGGAGTACCACACCCCCTATGACCTCGGCTTGAATGTGCGGGAACAGAACGGCGTTTTACAACTGGAATTTGAATACAAAACCGCGCTTTTTGATGCAGCCACGGTTGCCCGCTTAGCCGGGCACCTGCTTTACCTCACCGAGGCCGCGCTGGCCGACCCCGATTGCGCGGTGGAACGCCTGCCCCTGCTGGGGGAGGCCGAGCGGGCGCAGATTTTGCAGGGCTGGAACGGGACGGCCTTCCCCGTGGCCGAACAGTTTGCGCACGAACGGTTTGAGACGCAGGCCGCCCGCACGCCCGATGCCATCGCCGTGGAGGACTGGGACGCCGCGCTCACCTACGCCGCGCTGGATGCCCGCGCCAACGCCCTGGCCCGGCGGTTGCGCGGGCTGGGCGTGGGGCCGGATGTGCCGGTTGGCATTTGCCTGCCGCGCTCGCCGGGGATGCTGGCTGCTGTGCTGGGCGTGCTTAAAGCGGGCGGGGCGTATCTCCCGCTTGACCCGGCCTACCTGGAAGCCCGCCTCGCCTACATGCTCGCCCAATCCGGCGCGCCCCTGCTGGTAACGGTGGAAACATTGCGCGGCAAATTTGCCGGATTTACCGGGAAACTCATCGGGCTGGATGAAACCGGGGAAACCGCGCCCCCCGCCGGGGAGCCGATCCCGGAGGCTGGTCTGCATCCCGATCACCTCGCCTACATCATCTACACCTCGGGGTCAACCGGGAATCCCAAAGGGGTGGCAATGCCCCACCGGGGGCTGGCGAACCTGATTGACCGGCAAGCCCGCGCCTTGCCGGGGGCTGCCCGCACCTTGCAATACACGACTCTCGGCTTTGACGTGTCCTTCCAGGAAATTTTCGCAACCTGGGCGGTGGGCGGCACACTCGTCCTCATCCCCGAGGAAACGCGGCGCGACCCGGAGCAATTGCTGGCAACCCTGTCCGCCCGGCAGATCGAGCGGCTCTGGCTGCCCTTTATCGCCCTGCAACAACTGGCCGCGGTTGCCGGGGGGCGCGCCGCGCTCCCCGCCCACCTGCGGGACGTGATCACGGCGGGGGAGCAACTCGTCGCGACGGGGCAGGTGGCGCAGTTCTTTGACCGGCTGGGCGGTGCTCGCCTGTATAACCAGTATGGCCCCACCGAGACGCACGGCGTCACCGAATACCTCCTGCCGCCCAATCCCGCGGACTGGCCGCCGCTCCCGCCCATCGGCAGGCCGATTGATAACGCCCGTATTTACATCCTGGACAGCCAGCTTGAACCCGTACCCATCGGCGTGGCGGGCGAACTGTACATCGGCGGCGACACGCCCGCCCGCGGTTATTTCGGCCAGCCGGGGCTGACGGCGGAGCGTTTTATCCCGAATCCGTTCCTGCAACTGGAAAAGGAGAAAAGGAGAGAAGGAGAGAAGGAGCAACCCCTCGTCTCCTCATCCCCTCCTCCCCTTCGCCTTTACCGCACCGGCGATCTGGTGCGTTATTTACCGGATGGGAATATCGAATTCCTGGGGCGGCGCGACCAACAGATCAAACTGCGCGGCTACCGGGTTGAATTGGGTGAAATCGAGGCGGCGCTGGCCGGGCTGCCCGAGGTGCAGGAAGCCGTGGTCGTGGCCCGCACCGACCCTCACAGGGGTACGGTCCTCACGGGGTATCTGATCCCCCGGGAGGGTGCGGCCCTTTCCGTGGATGAGATCAAATCGCAGTTGCGCCAAAAATTACCGGAATACATGGTGCCCGCCGGGATCATGACCCTCGAGGTTTTCCCGCTCACCCCCAGCGGCAAGGTGGATCGCCGCGCCCTGCCTGAAGTGGGGGCGCAAGCCAATCAGGGGGATGGGGAACTCCAGGGAGCGCGTGACCCCCTGGAAACCCGCATTGGGGCGGTCTGGGAGAAAATTTTGGGGGTTGCTCCAATTGGAATTGATCAGGATTTCTTTGCGCTGGGCGGGCATTCCCTGCTCGCCATCCGGTTGTTTGACGCGCTGGAGCGGGAGTTGTCCATCCGGCTGCCGCTGGCAACGCTGTTCCGGTCGCCCACGGTGGCCGGGCTGGCGCAAGCGGTGCGGGCGGGAGGCTGGCATTCGGGCTGGGAGGCGCTGGTGCCGATCCGGGAGGCGGGGAGCCGAAGGCCGTTTTTCTGCGTGCATGGGTTTGGGGGCGGGGTGGCCGGGTATGGAGAGCTGGCCGCGCTGCTGGGGGAGGATCAGCCGTTCTGGGGGTTGCAGGCGCGCGGGCTGGACGGGATGGGCGTGCCGCAGGATTCGGTGGAGGCGATGGCGGCGGAGTATGTGCAGGCGATGAAGCAGGTGCAGCCGGAGGGGCCGTACCAGTTGGGCGGGTATTGCCTGGGGGGAACCGTGGCCTTTGAGATGGCGCGCCAGTTGCAGGCGGCGGGTGAGGAGGTGGCGTTGCTGGCGCTGTTTGAGACGAATGTGCCGGGCCGGGTGCGGAGGACGCCGCCGCGCTGGCATCCGCAGATGGTCTGGTATTTTTTCAGGAACCTGCCGTACTGGTTTGGCAATTTTATGCAATTGGGCGGGAAGCAGATGTGGGGGCGCATTCGGCGGAACCTGCGTGTGCGCGGGCGGGGGATCAATGAGCATTTTGCCAGGACGGGCGAGGTGGAACTGGATGACGTGCTGGATGACAGTACGCATGTGCCGGAGAGCCTGCGCCGCCTGATGGAGCGGCAGGTGGCCGCCACGATGGTGTATAAGCCCGAGCCGTACCCGGGGCGGGTGACGGTGTTTCGGACGAGGGGGCGCTCCCTGCTCCGCTATTACCCGCCGGAGAAGGCCTGGGCAAAGATGGCGAAAGAGGTGGAGGCGCGCATGATTGCCGGCGCGCACCATAATATTCTTGAAGCGCCGCACGTAAAGTCGCTGGCGAAGGAACTGGGGGAGGTGTTGGGGGATGGATGGTAAACTATTCTCAATAGGGCTTACACAAATCCAAACTTCAGCTTGGATTTCGCACAAAAAATTCGTGAAATTCGAGTGAGGCAATTCGCCGAAAGTCTTTTTGCAAACCGCAGCGCGGAAACGGCGAATTGCTTGGTAATCGGGCGAAATAGCAGACTTCAAAAATAAAAACACTTTCGCCCGATTACCGAATTCGCGGTTTCTCTTTTTTGCGAACTTAATAAGTCCGCAAAGCCTAACCCAAGGACTCCCATGCAATACACCCACCTCGGCCGCACCGGCCTCAAGGTCTCCCGCATCTGCCTCGGCATGATGACCTACGGTACTTCCCAATGGCGCGACTGGGTGCTGGACGAAGACGAGTCGCGCCCCTTCATCCAGCGCGCCCTGGAGGCGGGCATCAACTTCTTCGATACCGCCAACGCCTACTCGGCGGGTGTCAGCGAGGAAGTCACCGGGCGCGCCCTGCGCGACTTTGCCCGCCGCGACGAAGTGGTCATTGCCACGAAAGTCTTCTTCAACCTCAATGACAAACCCAACCAGGGCGGCCTGTCCCGCAAACACATCCTCAGCGAAGTCGAGAACTCCCTGCGCCGCCTGGGCACGGACTACATTGACCTCTACCAGATTCACCGCTTCGACCAGCACACGCCCATCGAGGAGACCCTCGAAGCATTGCACGATCTCGTCCGCTCCGGCAAAGTGCGCTACATCGGCGCGTCCTCCATGTACGCCTGGCAGTTTGCCAAATCCCTCTACCTCGCCGACCTGCACGGCTGGACGCGCTTCGTCTCCATGCAGAACCACTACAACCTCGTCTACCGCGAAGAGGAACGCGAGATGAACCCGCTCTGCCGGGATCAGGGAATTGGCCTGATCCCGTGGAGCCCGCTGGCGCGCGGGTTTCTCGCGGGGAACCGTACCCCGGAGAAGGGAGGCGAGACGAAGCGGGCGCACAGCGACCTCTTCGCCCACGAGATGTATTATCGGGATAGCGATTTCGCCATTGTTGACCGCGCCGCCGCGCTGGCCTCAGAGAAAGGCGTCACCCCGGCGCAGATCGCGCTGGCCTGGATGCTCCACAAACCGGGCATTACCGCGCCTATCATCGGGTCCAGCAAAATGAACCACCTCGAACAAGCCATCGCCGCCGTCGAAATCTCCCTGACCCCCGAAGAGATCGCCCGCCTCGAAGAACCCTACGAGCCGCATCCGGTGCTGGGGCATCGGTAAGGGCGGGTCTCCTGGGCAGGCTCGCCTCGCAAATGGGTCGGAAGCCGGGCGAGGCCTCTTTGAATAAGAACCTATCCGAAAAATATGGATGTCATTGCGAGACCCCGTAGGGGTCGAAGCAATCTATCGTCAGGACGCGCTCAAAACGCCTGTTAAAGATTGCTTCGTCGCAAAAACCGCTCCTCGCAACCGCTCCTCGCAATGTCAGTTTTCGAGGCTGGAACTGAAATTTTGGATAGCCACTAAGCTGGAGACACGCCCCTCCTGGGACTTACGGTAGAATCCGGCTTATGGAATTCACCCCCCACGGTATCCCCACCAGTTTGCAGGTAGAACGAGTTTCAAACACATTCCACGGTCTGGATGTCCATGAATAACCCCCTCCACCACGCGGCCTCCTCCGGCGACCTGGGGAAAGTACGGCAGGCCCTCGCCGAAGGCGCACAGCCGGATGCCCGCGACGAGGATTTCCGCACCCCTCTCCATCTCGCCGCCGCCCGCGGCCATCTCGATGTGGTGCGCTTCCTCTCCGCCCGCGGGGCCAGCCCGGAGGCCGTGGATAAATACGGCGAGACACCCTTCTTCTTTGCCGCCACCGAAGGGCAGGTGGAAATAGCCCGCTATTTCCTCGATAACGGCGCTGACCCCGACCAAAAAAACAACGCCGAGTTTACCGTCCTCCATTTTCTCGCCCGCCACGCCGCCCGCGTCCAGCTATTCCCCCAATATCCCGGCTTCCTCGCCGTGGCCGAACTGCTCCTCTCGCATGGCGCAGACCTCGAAGCGCGCACCGACACCGGCACCACGCCCCTGCATTTTGCCGCGGCCCACGGCCCGCTTGAATTTGTTGAGCTTTTCCTCGACCACGACGCCGATGTCACCACCGCCGATTACGAGGGCATGACCGCCCTGCACTTCTCCGCCCGCGTCCAGCCGCTTCCCCTCGTTGTCGCCCTCGTAGAGGCTGGCGCGCCTGTAAATGCGCCTGATCAATACGGCTTCACCCCGCTCCACGAGGCCGCCGAAAGCGGGAGCCTCGCCAAAATTCGCTATCTGCTTGAACACGGCGTAGACCCTGAGGCCCGGCTCGACCGCCCCTTCCAGGCTTACCAGGCCGGGTTCACCCCGCGCGATGTCGCCGCCGCATCTGGTTATGAGAAGGCCGCGCGCTGGATCGACTTGATCCTCGAAAGGAGTAATTTTGGCAAATAACATTTTGCAAACCACGGGCCTGACGGTCTATTACGGGGAGCATCGCGGTATCGTTGATCTTGACCTGTCTGTGCAGGAAGGTGAGGCCTTTGGGTTTCTGGGGCCTAATGGGGCTGGAAAAACCACGACCCTGCGCGTCCTCATGGACATCATCCGCCCTTCCCGGGGGCGCGCGACCATTTTTGGGTTGGATTGCCAGACCGAGGGGGTCGCCATTCGCCAACGGGTCGGGTATCTTCCCGGCGAACTCAGCCTGTACCCTACGATGACGGGCAGCCAGTTCCTCGACATGGTCGGGTCGGTGCGCGGGCATGAAGATAAGGCTTACCGCCGCGAACTGTGCGAGCGCCTGCAACTGGATACCAGCCGCAAATTGCGCGAATACTCCCGCGGGAACAAACAAAAAGTCGGGCTGGTGGCCGCCATGATGCACAAACCCGATCTGTTGATTCTCGATGAGCCAACGAGCGGGCTGGATCCGATCGTACAGGCGACCGTACTGGAGATCGTGCGCGAGGCCAAGGCCGGGGGCCGCACCGTTTTCTTCTCGTCGCACATCCTCCCGGAAGTCCAGGAGGTCTGTGACCGGGTGGGCATCATCCGCGATGGGCGGCTGGTGGCGACGGAGAGCGTGGACGTGCTGACCCATCAGCAATTCCGCCGCCTCAAGCTGACGTTTGCGGCGCTGCCCCCGCCGGATGCTTTTGTATTGGAAGGCGTCTCCGAAGGAGGGCGCGACGGGCTAACGGTCACGCTCGAAGTCCGGCAGAATCTGAACGCCGTGCTGGGGAAGGCGGCCACGTTTGGTGTCATTGACCTCGAATCGCCTCCCATCAGCCTTGAAGAGGCCTTCCTTGCATATTATGGCTCCCACGAAGGAGGTGCGCATGTTTAACCTGTTTCGCTTTGAGCTGCGCCTGCGCCGGGGTGCCATCATTGGCTGGGGGATCGGGCTGGCGGGTTTCGCCATGATGTACCTGATGTTCTACCCATCCATCGAAGAACAGTTCGGGGATATTGACCTGTCCACCATTGCCATTTACCAGGCCCTGGGGGAGATGAGCATGGCCAGCCTCCAGGGATATTTTGCCTCGACGGTGCTCAACTTCCTCCCCATCATTTTCTCCGTTTATGCGGTTATTGCCGGGACGGCGGCGCTGGCGGGGGATGAGGAAGCGGGTACGTTGGAACTGCTGGCAGCCATGCCGCTCAAACGCTGGCAGATCGTGATCGCCAAGGCGCTCGCCCTGACCGTCTCAGGGGTGTTGATCATCGTCATGGGTACGCTGGGCACCATGCTGGCGGTGAACATTGTTGGCAGCCAGGTGGAAACAGACCTAACCGGGCTGGATGTACTGCCCGCCGTGCTCAACACCCTGCCGGTCGGCCTCGTGTTTATGATGTTCAGCCTGTTCATGGGTGCGTACCTGCCCGCCCGCCGCATGGCAAGCGCAGTCGGCACGGTTGCCATTATTGGCAGCTTCCTGGCCAGCAACCTGGCCGGAACCGTGGAAGCCCTCGAACCGCTCAAACCCTTTCTCCCGTTCACCTATCACGACGCCACCGCCGCCGTCCTCACCGAAGGCGTCAAGGCCGGCGATGTCTTCACCCTGTTGGCCGCTGCCCTCATTTTTCTCATCCTGGCCGTGCTCAGTTTCAACCGCCGCAACCTGACCGTGGGCGCCTGGCCCTGGCAGAAATCAAAAGGAACCTGAAGTAACATGACCGAATCCCTCAAAATTGTCATCCCCATGGCCGGGTTTGGCTCCCGCATGCGCCCGCACACCTGGAGCAAACCCAAACAACTCATCCAAATCGCCGACAAAACCCTGCTCGGCCACGTGCTGGACATGCTCAACACCCTCCCGCCCACCATGCCGCGCGAACTCGTCTTCATCACCGGCTACCTCGGCAGCCAGATGAAGCCCTTCATGGATGAGCATTACCCCTCCGTCACCGTCTACTTTGTGGAACAGCAGGAAATGCTCGGCCAAAGCCACGCCATCTGGCAGGCGCGCGACCTCCTCGGCGGGCCGATGATCATGGTCTATTCTGACACTCTCGTGACCACGGATTTATCCTTCCTCGCCGACGAACCGGCTGGGGGGGTCGCGTGGGTTCGCGAGGTGCCTGACCCCCGCAGGTTTGGCGTCGCCGAGGTGGATGCGCACGGCCGCGTCACCCGCCTGATCGAAAAACCCGACAGCATGGACAACAAACTCGCCGTCGTCGGCTTCTACTACTTTGCCGACTCGCTCGCCCTGCTGGACGCCATCCAGGAACAGCTCGTACAGGACATCAGCTTCAAGGGCGAGTATTTCCTTGTGGATGCCATCAACATCCTGATCCGGCGCGGGATGTTCATGCGCATCGAACCCGTGGAAGTCTGGCTGGATGCCGGGAAACCGGATGCCACCCTGGAGACCAACGCCTGGCTCCTCGAAAACGGGCGCGCCAACCTCAAAGGGGGGAGTGAATCCGATGGGGTCACCATCATCCCGCCGGTCTACATCCCCGCTTCGGCCAAAATCGAAGAGTCTGTCATCGGGCCGCATGTCTCCCTCGGGGAGGGAGTCCGCGTGAAGGGATCGGTCATCCAGAATTCAATCATCGAGGCCGCGGCCGAGATCATTGGGTCGCAAATTCACGACTCCCTGATCGGACGGCGGGCGAAAGTGCGCGGGGTGCAGGGGAAGCTGAACATTGGCGACGATTCCGAGATCGAATTGTGACGAAAAAAAACACCCCGAATCCGGGCCATCTGTCATTCTGAACGAAGTGAAGAATCCCTACGATGATTCGTTTTATAGCATCAATGCAGGGATGTTTCGCTCCGCTCAACATGACAAACTTTGTTCAAGTATGGACGAATTTGTCCAAAGGAGCACATGAATATGGCAGCAGACGTGGCCGGGAAATTTTTGAATACGCGGGTGAGGAGCCTGAAGCCCTCCGGCATCCGCAAGTTTTTTGACATCGTGGCGACAATGGACGACGTGATTTCGCTCGGCATCGGCGAGCCGGATTTTGTGACGCCCGCGCCGATCCTGGAGGCGGGGGTGCAATCCCTGCGCGGCGGGCGGACAGGCTACACATCCAACGCCGGGATTTTGGAACTGCGCCAGGCGGTCTGCGACCACCTGGCGGCCATGTATGCCGTGCGCTACAACCCGGCGGACGAAATCGTGATCACGGTGGGGGTTTCGGAGGCGCTGTACCTGGCGATGACGGCGGTACTCGAACCGGGCGATGAGGTCATCATCCCCACGCCCTGCTTTGTGGCTTATCAGGCGGAGGTGATTTTGGCGGGCGGTGTGCCGGTGGAAATCCCCAGCCGCGTCGAGAACAACTTTATGCCCGACCCGGCGGCGATTGAGGCGGCGATCACGCCCCGGACGAAGATTATCTTTATCGGATATCCGAACAACCCCACCGGGGGGGTGGCGTCCCGGGAGGTCATGCTCGCCCTCGCCGATATTGCCGAGCGCCACGACCTGCTGGTGATCTCGGATGAGATTTATGATCAACTCGTGTATGGCGTGCCGCATGTCTGTTTCCCCGCCCTGCCGGGGATGCGGGAGCGGACGATCCTGCTGGGCGGGTTCTCGAAGGATTATGCGATGACGGGCTGGCGGGTGGGGTATGCGTGTGCGCCCGCCGCGCTGTTGCAGGGTTTGCTGCGAATCCACCAGTTCACGATCATGTCCGCCCCAACGACGGCGCAGGACGCCGCGCTGGTGGCCCTGCAAGTGGGCGCGCCGCACGTGGAGGAGATGCGGGCGGAGTATGACCGCCGCCGCAAGCTGATCGTCGGCGGGATGAACGAACTGGGCCTGCCGACTTTTGAGCCGCTGGGCGCGTTCTACGCGTTCCCCTCCATCCGCGCCTCAGGGATGGACGACGAGACGTTTTCCGAGTTGTTATTGAAAGAGGAGCGGGTCGCGGTCGTGCCGGGGTCGGCTTTTGGCGCGGGGGGTGAGGGCTTCGTGCGCTGTTCGTACGCGACGGCGTATGAGGATATCGAGGAAGCGCTGGTGCGGTTGCGGCGGTTTATGTTGAGGCATGGGTAGGGGCGGAGAGAAAGAGGGAGGGTAGCTCTTCAGCACGAAAGGCAAACCGCAATGAACGAAAAAATACAGTAGTGGTAGAAAATAAGTCACAAGTCTGTCACTGCGAGCGAAGCGAAGCAGTTCAATCGACTGGATCAAGTATTGGCAGCAATTCAGATTGCTTCGTCGCAAAAGACAATGCTGTGCATCGTGCGCTCCTCGCAGTGATAATACTTAATGTAACATTAGTGGACCTAGTACGACAACATATTTTTCAAGACTTGAATAATCTCCATTCGCGACAATTAATGTAAGTGCGTCTTTGAGCTCTGGTTGCAATTGAAAAAGTTTATTATCAAAACCATCATCTGCCCATGCTGTAAACGGGTAAACAACGATATTAATACCTATAAGATTACTTGGCTCTACTTCTACCATTTGGTTGCCCTTAGGGCTGCCACCCGATACAAATATCACTCCATCTATAGTTTTAACTGCGACAATAGTACCAATAAAATAATCTGTGCTACCTGGAATTAGTATTTTCCACGTTTCAACAATCTTTACTGACGAATTAGACCCATCTGGATTTGGAGTTTGTATAATTATTACTTGATCACCACTCATAGATATAACTGCATTCGGAACATTTTCGTCAAATATTGACGCCATAAATTCTTCATCAGCGTGCATCGCTTCTATCATTTTTTGGGAATCTTCAAGGCTTTTCAGTTCATGAATATCGGGAGAGCTGGGATCCTCAATTCTACCATTCGGTGTAAATTCAAATTCCGGCGGCGTGGGGGTGGGGGACTCACTTGGTACTGCGGATGGGACAACTGTTGGGGGTCTTGCCTGTATCACTGCTTCAATATTTTCCCACGTAAGCGAGTTAAACCAAGAAGTAAAATAGAGCTCACTGTCTATTGAGGTTAATGGCCCAATAAATATTCTTGGATAATTACCGCTATAACCCACTACGCCATGTTCTGAACCTTCAATGAGAACAAGACGGACGAGCGGATCAGGAATAATATTCCCTGCATCATCGAATATTAGAGCAATAGGAAAGCTTGAAAGAGATCCATCGGTAAACCGTACCCAGTATACTTTCGCTGTTTCGATATCACGAAAATATAATATCCAGTTTTCTTCTTGATCAAAAGCATGTAACAACTCAACTGATTCAACTGGAATACCACTTATTCTCAATTGCTCAATCGCAGCCTGTTCGTACCTGGTCATATTGGTTTCTGACACGCCAGCATCCTTAATTTCTTGTCGAATAACTGCATCGGGCTTTGATGTATACACCGATTCTAAAAGTGTCGGCTGACGGCCCGGCGCATCGTCCCGGGGATAAAATTCAAGTCCGGTTGTGCCCGGGGGTTCTATACTCTCTGATGCGGCTGGTACTCCAGTGCCTTCATCCGTGTATCCGGGAGTTGCTGGATTATCTGCTTTGTTACATGCAGCGAGTACAATGAGCAATAAGAACAAAGGCGTTGCGGCTTTGGCCTTAAATCCGGCGGTAAATTTTTTTCCGGTTATCATGATGATCTCCTCAGGCTGGATACAAGTTTCCACTATACCATGTGCCCAGCTTTAGGGACCCACTACCTCTCGATCCGTGGATGCTACATGAGTGGCCCGATATGATTGATGAATTGACTGCGGGGGCACGGTTGTGGGAGGGCGAGAGAGTTTAGGCCGCCCCTCACCGCAACCGCCAGAATTCCTCAGTCAGTCCCAACTCCGCAAAGAGCGCTTCCACTTCGTCCACCGTTTTCCTGCGCCAGTCCGGGACGCGCCGGTCAGGGGTATAGAATGCCAGCGCCAGTTGCCAGCATTGTTCCAGTGAAATCACCACCCCGCGGGGCATGTGCCAATCATTCAACCATTTTGCCAGGTGTTCTTCCGACCGGAAGATGAGCATGGTCTTTCAGGAAAAGGCAATGTCCGCCCACCAGCGCGCGGCTGGGACGGCAAAATGGACAAGCCCCGCCGCGGGTTCCAGCGTCCCATTGATGACCCGCAGGGGCATGGCGGTCCCGCAATCACCGCACGAGGTCTGGATGAGGGCATCGCGTCCCAGCATGGCGGGAATCCCCAGCACGTCCCAGATGCAATTGCCGTAATAGCTTCGCCCGTCCACCTGTGCGAGGAAAGGGGTGGGCACGGCGGAAAAAGGGTTTGCCATCAGGATTTCGCCGGTGTCCCGTTGCAGGACGAGCATGCGCGTCTCGGCGAGGCGCTGGAAGGCGGCCCGGATTTCGGCCGGGGTACTGGCGAGGGCGGAGGCGGTTGCGGCGATGGTGGGGGCAACCCCGGTTTGCATCACCTGATCATAGGCATAACGGCGGACTTCCTGGTCAAACGTGGGTTTTGAGGGGGTGGGATTCACTTGGGGGATGCTCCTTTTAGGGGGACGCCGATCCCGGTGGGGGTTGGCGCAGTTGGGCTTTCCATTCCCTCCGAAGCAGTCCATAGAACCCGGTATCCGAGATTTCCCCATCCACGATCCAGCGTTCGCGCAGGAGACCCTCGTATTGAAAGCCGAGGCGTTCGAGGCATTTGGCGGAGGCCAGGTTGCGCGGGTCAATATCGGCTTCCACGCGGTTGAGGTCGAGTTCACGAAAGCCGTATTCGAGCAGGGCGGTGAGGGCTTCGTGCATGTAGCCATGCCCCCAGAACGCACTGCCCATGGCGTAGCCGATTTCGGCGCGGCGACATTGGGCATTGAAGTCATAAAACGTGCACGTTCCAATCAGTTGGGTGGTATCCCGAATTTCGAGGCCCAACCGGAGATGCTCCCCGGCGGGGAGGGATGTGTGATCGTTGGCGATCATCTGGTGGGCGCGGTCAATGGATGTCCAGGGCGGGGTGCTCCAGTAGCGCATGACTGCGGGGTCGGAGAAAATGGCAAACAGGGACTCCGCATCGGCAGGGGCGAGGGGGCGCAGGAGCAGGCGCGGGGTTTTCAGGGGGAGGTGATCAAAAGGGGTCATGAGGCTCCGAGGGGCTGGTTCCGGTCTATGTGCCCGCCTCTTCAAACTCCGGGCGGTATTTCACAGTTGCTTCGATGCCGTGCAGGATGCCCGGCGTCAATTCCATTGCCATGAATTCCTCATCCACCTGGTACTCATTCCCCAGCCCGAAGCCATGCGCCCGCGCAAAGCCAAAACGCCCGTAGTAAGCCGGACTGCCCAGAACGACCGCGGCATCCCAGCCCGCCGCGCGGCATTTCTGTAATCCGGAGCGGATCAATGCCGAGCCGATCCCCTGATGCTGGCAGCGCGGCAAAACGGCGAGTGGGGCAAGGCCAATGGCGCGCACGTGTTGGGGCGGATGAAAGGTAACGGGCGAGAACAGGATATGCCCCACAATTTCATCATCGGAAGAAGCAACGAGGGAGATGGGTGCCTGCCCACTGGCGTGGAGCAAGGCAACCAGCCGCGCTTCCGCCGGGCCGGGGAAGGCTTGCAGGTGGACTCGTTCGGCGGCGGAGAGGTCTTGCGGTTGGATGTCGCGGAGGGAGATGGGCATGGATGTAAGGGATATAGGACTTAAGCAACCTGGAAGAAATTGCTGGTCGAGTAGGCGGATGCGCTGGTTTCGATACGCAAAAACCGCACTCAACCAGCGCATCCGCCGTATCGAGACCTATTTTGCGTAAGTCCTGGGATATAAGAAACGGGAGCGCACCTCACAAAGGCTGGCGTTGGTCAGCGTTTGTGCTTCAATTGGTTGGTGCAGGACTTTGAGCTTCCGCCATGGCAGACGGGATAATCGCATCCTTTACGCCTTTCTTTCGGAGGCTTTCGATTGAACGAATCATCTCGAACTTGGGCTATGGCTGCCATTCGTATACTGGGAAGGTTCGGGCGGAGCGGGATATCCTGCTCATGGGTGGGGGAGATTTCTCCACGCTATCGCTCGTCAACTGGAAAAGCCACCCACCAGTTTGTTTTTATGTTTGAAGATACGCCGTTCAAGGTTGTGGTCATGCCGATATACATAGCCTCGTCAGTCCAATTGGCGAGAATGTAAACATGGAAGTTGTAAACGCTCACCGTTTATGCCAGCAAAATCACCTGAATATGCTGGCTCAAAATACCGGCAGTGCCATCGTTGGCCTCCGCCGCCCGCCAAACCTGGCCCACCGAATATCCCCCAGCTACCGGCACCTCCGGCCCAATCTCTTCGCCAAGCACCTCAGTAATCCGGATGCCCTGCGCTTCGGCCAGCATCTTCCAGGCCACATCCACAAAGACCAGCGCCAGCCCCGGTTTTTGGCCCGCCCCCAACCCGGCCAGCGCCTGCCGCGCCGCCCGCCGCACTGCCTCCTCGCACGCAGCCGCGCTGCCCACCATCAGGTGCCCGGTGCCTCCCCCGGCAACCGGGGCGGACATGCGAAAACTGCCGTCCACCTCCACCTGCACGGGCGAGCAGACGTGCAGTGTGCCGTTTCCCCCGTCCATGCCAAATGGGTACAGCCGCACCATTTCGTTCAGGGGCGGCACCAGCCATTGGCGCGTCTGCTGGCCAAAAATGCCCGCATAAACCTCCGTGGCCGGGCGTTCATCCAATTCGCGCACCCAGAGGCCGTCGGCTTTGGAAATGGTGAAATGTAATCCAACCGGCTGCCAGCCATGATCCACCCCGACGCCCAGCCCAAGCTCACCGGTGAGGATGGCGGCGGCCAGGCCGGCTCCCCCCTGGCCCCCTCCAAATTGGTACATGCCCCGCGCCTGCCCAGTTTCCCCGGTCAGGCAGCCGACGGGAAGCCAGGCCGGAGCTGCCAGGGTATCCAGCCCTTCGGCAAAAATGAAGAGGGGATGCAGCCTACCCCCGCTCACGGGCTGGGAGGCGAGCCATTTACGGGCGGACGCGCCAGCCTCCGGGGGGAGGCCGCCCCACCATTGGGCCGCGCCCTTGAGGTCGTCGCCAGCCATGAGGGCCACAGCCACCCCGTGGGTACGCGCCCCCTCTGAAACCAGTACGTCTGAGGTGCTGTATCCGGCTACGGGTACGTCACGCAGACCGGCGTTGATCCCGTTCATTAAATCGGACAGGGGAAATTCGTTGGAGGAGAATATCAGGGCGAGCGCCACTTCATCCGCCCCCGGTGCGAGGCTGGCTTTGGCGCGCTCAATGGCCTGGATGCAGACTTCACGCCCATCCACCCCGGCCGCATACCCGACGGAAAAATAATTGGGCATAGCGCTCAGGCCGCCTCGGCGACCGGGATGGTGAAGTAGAAGGTGGTGCCTTTGCGGAATTCGCTCTCAAACCAAATGCTGCCCCCCTGCATTTCGACGAGGTTTTTGGTGATGTTGAGGCCCAGGCCGGTGCCGGGGGCTTCGCGCGCTTTTTGATCATCGGAGCGGAAGAACTTGGTGAAGATTTGCTCCTGGTCTTCGGGATTGATGCCGATGCCGTTGTCCCGCACCATCACCTGGATCAGGTCGGTGGCGCTGCCGCGCTCCAGTTTGGGGAGCATCGTGGCCTCAATCCGGATGGTGCCATCCGGGGGTGTGTATTTATGGGCATTGCTGAGCAAATTGACGAGCACCTGTACCAGCCGGGTGCGGTCACCCCAGATCGGCGGGAGCATGTCCGGGACGACGACTTCGAGACGCTGTTCGATCTCATCGGCCTGGCGGCGGGTGGAGCGCACGACTTCGTCCACAATTTCGGGGACGGAGACCGCGCCGTAATCGAGGCGTAGGCGGCCCGCCTCGATGCGGGAGATGTCGGCGAGGTCGGAGACGAGGGTGGCCATGCGGTTGACGTTGGAGCGGATGGTGGCGAGGAACCCACTTTGCGCCTCGTTAATCTCGCCCACCGCGCCAGCCGACAACAGATCGGTATAGCCCTTGATCGAGGTCATCGGCGTTTTCAACTCGTGCGACACGAAGGAGATAAAGTCGCTTTTGGCGATGTTGGCGGCCTGTACCTCGGCATAGAATTGGGCGTTGGCGATGGCGATGGCGGCATGGTCGCCGAGACGGTTGAGGAAGAGCAAGGTTTCCGGGTTGAACTTTTGCTCCCCGGTGCTTTCCAGGAAGAGCAGTCCGATTGGCTTTTGCTCGCGCTGGATGGGGATGGCGATTTGGCTTTGGGCCGCATCGAGCAGATATTCGCCAGCCTCCTGGGGGGTTGAGCCATCCTGCATTTGTGGCTGGCGCAATTCGAGCGCGGCGCGGACGATGGCCAGCCGCGCCAGTTTTTGCGGGTCATCGAGGGCCTGCCCATTCACATATCCCTGCGAATCCATGATCTGCATCCCGCCTTCCTGCGGGATAATGGCGACCACCCCGGCATCTGCCTCCGACTGCCGCATGGCCCAATCAAGTGTGATGTGGAGCGCCCGGCCCAGATCAAGGCTGGCATTCAACTCACGGTCAATCCGCTGCATAACGGAAAGCTCGTCCACGCGGGCGGCCAGCGCCTGGTCGGTCATGGTAAAGAGACGGGCGTTCTGGACGGCGATGCCAGCCTGGGCGGTAAAGGCGGTCAGCAGGCGCTCATCGTCAGGCGTAAAGGGCGAGCGGTCAGCTTTGTTGATTACTTCAATGACGCCGACCACCTCATCACGCACCTGCATCGGGACGACCAGCAGGGCGCGGGTGATAAACCCGGTGTCCTGATCGGTTTTCTCAAACCAATCCTTGCTTTGCTGAACATTATTGTCGATGATGGCCTGGCGTTTTTCCACGGCCTTGCCCACCAGCCCGGTTCCCGGAGCCAGCCTGACCCCGAGGAGGTCTTCCGCGCCCCCCACCACCACCTCGAAGACCATCTCCCCGGTCTCCTCATCGATCAGGAAGAGACTGCCAGCCTCGCAGTTCAAAATCCCGACCGCGCTTTCCAGGATGCGGTTTAACAGCGGGTCCAGTTCTAGTTCGGAGGTCAGGCTGCGGGCCACCTGGTTGAGCATTTCCAACTGGCGGGCACGGCGTTCAGACTCTTCGAGGAGTTGTGTCTTGACGATGGCTCCGGCGGCCTGATCCGCAATCGATTGCAGGATCGTTTGCTGCTCGGCGGTGTACACACCGGCAGGCTCGCGGCTGCCGAGGCTGATCGCCCCGATCGTTTTCGTGCCCGTATTGAGCGGCACGCCCACCCAGGCATAGAGTCCCTGCTCGGCGGGGATGACGCTGCGGCGGCGGCATTCGCGATCGTAATCCTCGGTCAAAATCGGGCGCTGGCTGCGCACGACTTCCTGCTCCAGCCCCAGCCCATCGGGCAGGGTGCGGTTTTCCTGTGTGGTCAGGCGGTCATCGTTGTCGAGGTAGAAGACGTGCTGGAAGGTTTGGGCCAGGTCATCATAGAGGGTGACGCGGAAATGTTGGGCGTTGAGGACCTGGGTTGTTTGGGCATAGATCAGCTCAAGGATGTCGTCAAAATTGAGGGTAACGTTCACCCCTTGAGCCACGCGTCCGAGGACGTTCATTTCGTGGACACGCCGTTGGAGGTCAAAGACCACCTGCGCCCGCTCAATCGCGACCGCGGCCTGATCGCTCAAGGATTCCACAAATGAAAGGTCCCTGCGCCCGTAGGGTTCGCCGGTGCTGCGGGCGGCCAGCGCCAGCCAGCCGGTAAGCTGGGTATGTCCCGGCAGGGGGACGTAGAGTTGGGCGCCCAGCAGGGCCAGCCGCGCCCGGTCTGGCATCAGCGGCTTGGGCAGGCTGTTGAGTTCGCCGAGAAAGATGGGCGCTTTCTCGCGGGACATGTGCTGGACGAAGGCGCTGTGGATGGAAAAACGAATGTCGGAGGTCAGGTTGCCTTTTTCGTCCGGGGTGACGATGTATTGATCGCTGAGCGGGTCATGCAGGAAGATGTGTATTTGGCCGGGCTGGAGGCTGAACTCGATATATTGCCGTAGTAATTGGATAATTTGGGGCAATTCCAACGCCTGGGTGAGATCGTGGCTGAACTGCTGGAGCCGCTCCTGGTAAACGACCTGGCCGCGGAAGAACACGATGTCTATGCTGCGCTGGAGTCGGTCCCGCACCGGGTTGAGCGACGCTGCCACGATAAACACCATCAGCCCGATCAAGAGCGGCTGGTCTGCGGCGATGACCCGGCCCAACAGGAGGCTTGCGCCCCAGACCAGGAGGACGTAAACCGCCACACCGAGTACGGTCAACAGGGCATACAGGAATCCCCGGCTGAGAATGTAATCCGTGTTGAGGAAACGGTAACGCAGGATGGAATAGGCCGTCGCAATTGGGAAGAAAACGAGGGGGAGCAGGAGCAGGGGGGAGAAGAGCACCCCCGGATTAATCGAGGTGAGGACAAACCAGGTGGAAAGCGGCACGAACGAGACCACCGCGCCGAGCAGGATCAGCCTCCCCTGCTCCCGGACAATCGGGGAAATGGCCGTCGCCGCGCGATAGATGGATCCGGAAATAAATACCAGCACCCCCAGCGCGGTGAAAACATATTCGTTCCGCCAGGTAAAGACGTATGCGCCCGGTGCGCCGAGGTTAAAGAGTGAATATGCGGTAAAGACAAAAAGGATCGCAATCGGCGCGAGCGGGAGCCAACGCAAGAGCGGCGTGCGCTGGACGAGGCGCATTTCCTGCGGATAAACCAGCGCCATAATGAACAGGCCGCCACCCGCCAGGAGCAATCCGCCCGCCCACACGTACGTCAACTGGTTGGTGGTGTATACGTCAAAAAGCGTCCCCAGCGTAATCGCCACTGAGGCGGAAAACATCACAAACGCCCGCCCGGCCGGTTCGTTGCGGCGCAGGTTGAACACCCACAAGCTCGTCAACAGGTAAACGATCCCCAGCAAATAGGGAATATAGAAATACGTGACCTGATCCTGGATCGGGAAAGACTGGAGGGTGGTCGAGATGGTTTTCCGCTCCCCGGTGTCGATGTGGACAAACTCCAGTTCCACCTGATCCCCAACGTTCCGTGCCTGCAACTCCTCGTGCAAATCCGCGGGCCGGAGCACCCGCTCCCCGTCAATGGAAAGCAACTGGAACCCGAAGGCGTCCAGCCCCTGCCCATAGGCGTCCCACGTCCCATCCTGGCGCGGCCCAAGGCCATTGGCGATCATCGTGTGTTCGATGAAAGCGCCAATAAAGGGCGTGCGTATCCAGTTGATGGCTAAAACGGGGATGACGGCAAAGATAAATACCGCGAAAAGTTGGTATCCCGTCGCCACGATTGTGCTCAGGCGGTCTTGCAGGGACAGTTCCGAAATCGGCGCAGAGACGGATCGGGCATCCAACATTAAGTCAATTGTATGTCAGGCACGCCGGCTTTGCAAGCCGCGTACCGCGCGGGTGCGTTTCAAATGGATGGCGGGCGGGGGGACCCCGCCCCTACAGCGCAAACGCCCGCGCCGACTCTACATACGCCAGGCTTTGATGCCGGAAATACGTGTTGTACAACTCCGCATAATGCCCGCGCCCGGCAATCAACGAGGCGTGATTGCCCTCCTCCAAAATCCGCCCTGCCTTCAATACCAAAATCCGGTCGGCGGCCTTGACCGTCGAGAGACGATGGGCGATCAGGATGCTCGTCGTATTCTTCAAAATCAGGTTCAGCCCTTGCTGGATCTGCCACTCGGTAAACGGGTCCACGCTGGCCGTCGCCTCATCGAGGATAAAGATGGCGGGTTTCTGCACCAGCACGCGCAGCAGCGCCACCAGTTGCCGCTGGCCCATTGACAGCCGCCCGCCGCGTTCGCCCACCTCGGTCGCCAGCCCGTCGGGCAGGGTCTCCAGCCACTCCCCGTCGCCGATCTGGTTCGCCAGCCGCAGGATTTCCGTATCGGTCGCCTCCGGCGTGGCGTAACGGATATTCTCGGCCACCGAACCGGAAAACAGGAACGGCACCTGCGACACAATCCCCAACTGCCGCCGATACGCCTGCAAGTCAAACGTGCGGATGTCCAGCCCGTCAATCGTCAGGCGGCCTTCCTGGAATTCGTAGAACCGCGCAATCATCCGGGCCAGCGAAGATTTCCCGGAACCGGTATGCCCCACGAGCGCCAGGTTTTGCCCCGCCGGGATGTGTAGATCAAATTGGGTCAGCACTTGTTCCTGTTCGTTATAGCGGAACGAGATCCCCTCAAACCGGACTTCGCCTTTCAAGGGGGGCGCTGATTCATTCTGGATTTGCCTCACCGATGAGTCGGCATCGATCAAAGCAAACACCCGCTCCGCCGCCGCCAGCCCGGATTGAATCTGCGTCCAGAATGCGGACAGGTTGAGTACGGGGAACCAGAAACGGTCCAGGCTCAACAGGAAGAGATACCACGCTCCGGCAGTCACCACGGCGGTGGCCGCCTGGTAGCCGCCCACGTAGATCAGGGCCGCCGTCCCAACGCTGTTCAAGGCATTCAGCACGGGGAAAACGAGCGCCAGCACAAACCCGCGCCGGATATTGGTGTCGTAGGATTGCCGGTTGGAGCCGTCAAATTCCCTGTAAATCACACCTTCCTGCCGGAAATTCTTGGCGACGGCAATCCCGCTGATCGTCTCCTTGATCGCCGCGTTTACATTGCCCATCGCCTTCATCCCGTGGCTGGTCACGCGCCGCGTCAGGTTGCGGAAACTGATGGCGGCCCAGAAAACAAATGGCAGGAAGGCCACGAGAACGAGCGCCAACTGCCACTCCGTATAAAACAGGAAGACCAGCAGGAAAACGGTCTGCACCACCTGCGAGACCAGTTCGGTCACCAGCACGACCACCTGCGCAAATTCCTGCGTGTCCGAGGTGATCCGGGAGACAATCCGCCCCGAGGAGTATTCGTCAAAGAACGAGAGATCGTGCCCGGCGGCGGAGCTGAACGCGGCTGTGCGCAGGTCCATCACCACATCCCCCACGGCCCGCGAGGTCAGCCGCCGCCGCACCCAGTTCGCGCCCCAGATCAGGAAGCCCGTTGCCAGCACAGCCAGGCTGATCAACGTGATGGCCCCCATCTGCAGGCTGGCTCCCAGTTGATCCACCGCCACCCCGACGAGGATGGGCGTGGCCGCCCCCGCCAGCGAGACAATGATCAGGGCAATCCCAATGACCACCATCGGCCCCAGGTGCGGGCGAAAATATTCGGCAATGCGCCGGACCAGTTCCCGGTCGGCGTACTGCCGGTCATAGCCTTCGTCGGAAAGACCGCCAAAAAAGCTCATGAGTTCATACTCGTAGTGGCGAATTCATTCGCCGCCTGACGATTGAAATCGTCACTACCATTCCAATTAGATTGCATCATTGAAAATCCTGCGGTACGCCTCGGACGAGGCCAGCAATTCATCATGCGTCCCCACCGCAGCCACGCGCCCCTGGCGCATGACCACAATCAGGTCGGCCCAGCGGATCTGCGACAGGCGGTGCGTGATGATCAGGGTCGTGCGCCCCTTGGAGGCGGCAAAGATGGCGCGCTGGATTTTGTCCTCCGTGGCGCTATCAATGGCGCTCGTCGAATCATCCAGCACGAGGATGCGCGGGTCGGTCAGGAAAGCGCGCGCCAGCGCCAGCCGTTGGCGCTGGCCCCCGGAGAGCGTCACACCCCGTTCGCCGACCACCGTCTCATATTGATCCTTGAAATCGCGGATGAACTCATCTGCCTGCGCCGCTTCGGCAAAAGTTTCAATGGTCTCTTGCGAGGCGTCCGGTTTGCCAAAGGCGATATTCTGCGCCACCGTGCGCGAAAACAGGAAGACATCCTGTTCAATAATCGAAATATTCTGGCGCAGGGTCTCCAGGTTCCAGTCGCGCACATCCACCCCATCCACCAGCACCTGCCCGGAAGTGGCCTCGTAGGTACGGTTGACCAGCTTGACGAGCGTCGTCTTCCCGCTCCCCGTCTGCCCGACCAGGGCGACCGTTTGGCCGGGTTTGACTTTAAAGGAAACCGCGCGCACCACCGGGTCTGCATCCCCCCCATAGGTGAAAGTGACCCCCTTGAACTCAATCTCCCCTTTCATGGGGGCCGCGTACCCCCCGGGGTTCTGGTCGAATTCGGTTTCCCGATTAATCAATTCCAGGATGCGCCGGGCGCTCGCCATCCCGGAGGAAACCTGCGAGTAGGAGAATAGCGAGACGAAAGTGGGGAACCCGAACAACTGGAGCAGGCCAAAATAAGCCACTACGTCCCCCAGGCCAATCAGCCCATCCTGATACAGGAGGAAGGAGTGGAACAACCCGGCGGCCTGGACGATGAGCATGAGCAGGAGCGGGAGGAAGCGGGCTTCCACATCACCCTGGCGGACGAACGCATCCCGGAGGTGGCGCGCGTTGGTGCGAAACTGCCCGATCTCATCCGCCTCGCGCGCGGCCCCTTTGACCGTCTCGATCCCATCGAGGGCCTCTGCCAGTCGGGTGTTCAACCGGCCAAAGGCGGCCCGGATGTTGGTGGTGATCGGGCTTAGCTCGTGTAAATACTGCCAGAGCAGGAGGATATAGCCGATAAAAAACACGACGGGGGCGAGCGTGAGCGCCGGGTGGTAGCGCGGCGCAAAGAGGATGGGCATGATGAGGAAATTGGCCGAGCCGATCACGAGGTTGATGCCGGGGTTGAGCATCAGGTTGATCTCACGGACGTCGTTGGTGGCACGGGCCATCGTATCGCCAATCGGCTGGAGGTTGTGAAAGGTCATACTCTTGCCCAGCAGGCTGACGTAAAGCTCATCGCGAATATCGCGCTCCAGCCGCTGGCCGATGATCTCGGCGGCGTAATTGCGCCCAAACTGGAGCACACTGCGGATGACCTGGCTGATGATCAGGGCGAGTGAGATGGGGAGCAGGAGGTTGACAAGCGGGGGGGACTGGATGATCGCATCAAACGCATCGCCCGTATAGACGGGCACGAACGCGGCCAGCGCGGCATTGCCCAGTGCGCCGATAAAGAGGACCACTCCCAGCCCCCAACTGCGCGCGACATGCGTAAGAATCCAGCGCAAAGCGCCATTGCGGTTGGAGGCATGTCGGTCGGGGAGGGTGAATTCAGCGGGTTGGGTGAGGGCGGCCATGCGGGGGTCAGACGGCTCGGAGGGTGGAAGAGGCGCAAAGGATACCACAGGCCCGGATAATTTCCCCTGTGTCGAGGTTTGAGCCGGGCGGCCTTCAACTGCCCTTGCTGGCTGAAGCCTTTGAATCCTATCCGAAAATCCGTGGCTAATGGACAAACCAATTCAAACCTGGACATTACCCGCACCTCAGGGTCGGTGGTCGAGAGACGGGCTTCATCTTTCCAGGCCAGCGTTTTCCTGGCTGCACGGGCCGCGGGCATGGCGGCCAGCGCCGCTTCCAGGCGCACAGTGCGTTCCTCAGCAGCCTGCGCTTGCGCAGCCTGCTGGGCGAAGCTGGCCTTGGGTCGGTGTGTTCCCCAGCCTGCACTTCCGCCAGAAACGTCTGGGCCTGGCTGAAAGCTTTTTCCAAGGCCGCTTCACGCCGAAAGGAAGCCGCCCCAGCGCTGGCCCGCACCCGCATCCCATCCTGGGCGACCTGCTCCAAATCCACCAGCCCGGCTGCCAGCACATGCCCCAGCAGTTCCGTCAGCAAGCCGTTCAAGGCTTCGGCATGCTGCACCCGAAAATCGCTCAAGGTATGGTGGTTCATGCTCACCCCGCCGCCCAGCCGGATATAACCCAAATTCATGACACACCACTCACTCAACTGCCGGGCGCTGCTGACCCCTTGCGAAGCAGCATAAACCCACAGGGTCAGCATTATCTGCGGGTGCGGGGCCGTGCGTCCGGGGCCGGTTGTGCTAACCCGCGGCCCCGCAGAGCAGGCCGACCAATCCAGCAAGGACACCGCCTCGCAAATCAGACGAGCCAGGTGGTCGGCGGGCAGCCGCGCATCCAAGCGGGCCGGGCGTTACAGCTGTGCGCTGCGCACAGCGCAAACGCAAACCTTCAGCAGCGGGGGCGGAAGTAGAGGGTAGAGTCATGCCGCTCTCTATACTCCATTCAGGGTATAAAGACCAGCCTGCCTGTTGATTATTTCACACGCTCTCAAGGATGATTGATTATCACGCTGAACGGAGGGCGGACAGCTTCCCTTCGACCAGCTCAGGGCAGGCACCGTCCGCACGCAGTCGAAGCGCCAACTCCCAGCCTGCAATGTATGGCAAACAAAAACCCTGGAAACAAAACTCCCGCCTGATTGGGCGGGAGTTTTGTTTTAGTAGGGGCCTTCGCGGAAGATGCGCACCCGGCGGTAGGGTTCCTTGCCGTAGGAGTGCGAGACCAGCTCGGCTTCGCGCGCCATCTCGTGCTGGACGCGCCGCAGGTAGGACGAAGTGGGCGGGAGCTCCACCCAGCGCTCGCCGTTAAGCACAGCGTCAATGGCGGCGCGCGTGCTCGTGATCACCTGGTCTTCGACTTCTTCATCCTCGCCATCCGCCGAGCCCATCCCGTAGAGGTCCATCAGGAAGCGTTCCATTTGGCGGACGGTGTTGGCGCGCAGGACGTAAATAGGCATGCCGCGGTTTTCGGCATCAATCACAGTCTGCTGGCGCTTGCGATAGTAGGAGCGCAGGGTGACGAGTACGTTTGCGTCGCCCACCTCGCGCGTGACGACGGCCGGGACGCGCAGGTGTTTGGCGGCCTGGATCAGGCGGTTGCGGGCGACGCCATAGGCGTAGATGTTTTTGGTCTCAGCTTTGCCCGACTCGCGCGGCAGTTCGGATTTGCGGGTAAACGTGTTTTCACCCTGGCGGGCGAAGGTGTTTTCGGCATTTGAGGGGGAGGGATAGTCTTCGGGAGTGTGGCCGTTCCCCTGGCGGCGGAACCCCTGGGGGTCGCGCGCGGGGGCCTTCTGGGGGGTGGGTGCCCGTTCAATTTGAATTTGCCCCTCAGCATCCCGTGACCGGATTTCCGGGGGCATGGGGTTTCCCCGCAGGAGGGAGTCCACAGCGGCGGCGACATCCGGGTGGACGGCGAGGCGGTCGCGCGTCTGAATTTCGATCAGGATGTCGAAGGTGGGCGGGGAGCGGCGCTCGAGGACGGTTTTCTGGGTGCCGCGGCGGCGGGCTTCCTCGTCGGAGAGGGTGACGGATTCGATGCCACCAATGAGGTCCGAGAGGGTCGGGTTGAGCAGGATGTTGTCGAGCGTGTTGCCGTGGGCGGTGCCGACAAGTTGGACGCCGCGCTCGGCAATCGTGCGGGCGGCAATCGCTTCCAGTTCGCGCCCAATCTCATCAATGACGATGACTTCGGGATTATGGTTTTCGACAGCCTCGATCATGACTTCGTGCTGGCGCGAGGGCGTGGCGACCTGCATGCGGCGGGCGTTGCCCACGGCGGGGTGCGGCACGTCGCCGTCGCCGCCGATCTCGTTGGACGTATCCACGACGATCACGCGCTTCGGGTCGGCGAGGATGCGGGCAGCTTCACGGAGCATCGTGGTTTTGCCCACGCCGGGGCGGCCCAGGAGGAGGATGTTTTTGCCGCTGCGGATCAGGTCTTCGATGATGTCAATGGTGCCATAGACGGCCCGCCCCACCCTACAGGTCAGGCCGACGATACGCCCGCGTCGGTTGCGTATAGCCGAAATTCGGTGAAGGGTACGCTCCATCCCGGCGCGGTTGTCTTCATCGAAACTACCGATGCTTTCGACGACGTGGTTGATCTCCTCGAGGGTGATCTCCCTCTCTGGGCGCAGGATGACTTCCCCGTGGGTGTAGCGCGCGGTTGGGAGCCGCCCGAGGTCGAGGATGATTTCGAGCAGATTGGCGTTGTCGTTTAGCGTTTCGACCGGTATGCGGATTGAATCAGGCAGGACGGCAAGCAAATTATGGAGATCGTCAGTGATTTTTTGTCTGGTCATGATGATATAAAACGGGTTCGGTCATGCTTGAGGTAAAGCCGGTGGACGGCATTTCCGGCTGGATGGCATCCATGCCTTTTGGAATATGGATGGGTATAGTGATCTTCTGAGTCTTGACCAGGCGCTTTACCATGACAGCCTGGCGGGGCGCAGAATTGTATCCCAACTTATTGAGAAATGGCGCCAGCCAGGCCTGGTGGGAGCGGACGCACAGGTAAACATCCCGGGAGCGCAGGTTGGGAATGGCATGATAAATTCCCAATAGCAAGTCTTCCACTGTTTCGACGTCCTGATGGATAAAAGGTTGCGCGAAGACACCTTTGGAGCCAAAGGCCAGGTGTATGTAGCCCAGCAACTCACCATTTTGAATGTATGTCAGCCCGCTTACTTTTTCCCACGGCGGCGGCTCGGTTTGCTGGACGATGGCGGGGACGAGCGTATGGTAAAGGTGATGGACGTGTGTCTCATCCTGATCTTCGGCGGGACGCCAGGGCTGGCTGGTTGGCGTTTCACGGCTGTCCAATTTCCAAACCCACTGGCGGGTGTAGATGGCATAGCCAGCCCGGCGCAACACTTCATAAGCGGCTGAGCGTTCATCCACTTCAGCCAGGAGGTTGAAGGCACCTCGTTCACCAGCCCGGTCGGCCAGGTGGTCAAGCAGGGCCGGGACGTCGTGCGAGCCAATTTCATCCTCCGGGGTGATGAAGGTCAGCTTGGCATTGGCCGCTCCTGGCGTGTGCATGAATTGGCCCACCACCCGCTGCGCTGTGTTCCCCTCATTGGTGGCGACAAAAGTAAAGATACCGGTGGCAGGGGCGAGCGTTGAGAGGAGCGCCCCGGCGGGTACAAGCGTCATGCTGCGCGTCAAGGCGAGCGGCGTATCGAGCCAAATCCCTTCATTCCGATTCCGGTGGAGTGTTGGAAAATCGCGCAGGTCAAAAGAACGGATCATTTGATCAGCGAGAGGAAATAGCGATGAAAACGGTCATCGTCGGTTAATTCGGGGTGAAAGGATGTCGCCAGCAGATGCCCTTGTTGTGCGGCGACTATCCGTCCATCGGCCAGTTGCGCCAGTACCCTGGCCGTGCCGTGCACCGATTCGATGAGCGGCGCGCGGATAAAGATGGCATGGTATGGGCGCATATCACCGTTCATCGCAGTGATTTCGGGGACGGGTAAATCCACCTCGAAACTGGCCACCTGGCGGCCAAACGCATTCCGTTCAACGACAATGTCCATTAATCCAAGCAGGGGCTGATCCCGTTGGGCATCCTTGGAAATGAAAATCGCGCCCGCGCAGGTCCCCCAGACAGGATGCCGGGAGGCAAACTCCTGTAGAGGGGGGATGAGATCATAGGCAACCGCCAACTTCCCGATGGTCGTCGATTCTCCACCAGGAATAATCAACGCATCCAGACCCACAAGGTGATCGGGCAACCGAACCTCGCTCGCCGCCACTCCGAGCGCCTTCAAGATGTGGATATGTTCGGCGAAATCACCTTGCAACGCCAACACGCCGATCTTCATAAGCAGTTACCACCCTCGCTGGGCCAGCAACTCGGCTTCAGGGATATCGGTCACCTGGCGGCCTACCATAGGTTCCCCCAGATTCTTGCTAACCTCCGCGAGGATAGCCGGGTCATTGTAGTGCGTCACTGCTTTCACGATGGCGGCGGCGCGGCGTGCCGGATCACCGGATTTGAAGATACCAGAGCCGACAAAGACGCCGTCCACGCCCAACTGCATCATGAGGGCGGCATCAGCAGGCGTCGCCAGTCCACCGGCGGCAAAATTCACCACGGGCAGCCGGCCCAATCGGCGAGTCTCAACAACGAGCTCATAAGGCGCGCGGATCTCCTTGGCAAAAGCCATCAACTCTTCCTCTGGCGTGTTGAGCAAGTGACGAATATCGCCGAGGACGGAGCGGGCGTGGCGCACGGCTTCGATCACATCGCCGGTGCCGGCTTCGCCCTTGGTGCGGATCATGGCCGCTCCCTCACCTATCCGGCGCAGCGCTTCCCCGAGATTCCGACAGCCACACACGAAAGGCACATTGAAGACATGCTTATTGATATGATGCGCATCATCGGCCGGCGTGAGGACTTCGGACTCGTCAATATAGTCCACGCCAATGGCCTCCAGAATCTGCGCTTCGACAAAATGCCCGATGCGGGCCTTGGCCATAACCGGGATGGTCACGGTATTCATAATCTCTTCAATCAATCCAGGATCGCTCATCCTGGCGACTCCCCCATCGGCACGGATATCCGCCGGGACACGCTCAAGCGCCATGACGGCGCAAGCGCCCGCATCCTCGGCGATGCGCGCGTGTTCCGCGGTGACCACATCCATAATCACCCCCCCTTTTAGCATTTGCGCCAGCCCTTTCTTGACCGTAAATGATGCTACTGTTTGCTCCATGGAAACTGCCTCCTTAAATTGATTACGTAATCGTTTTGATTCTACCATGCAGACCAAGTCGGTCAATTAAGCCGGGCCAATTGAAGAGGCGGTTCCTGTCATATAATGGAGGGGAGACCAGAAATGCTTGGCTGTTTCACGTGAAACACCAAATCCGTGCAGAGCATCCAGTGACCACTGAAACTGTAATTTTGGCAAAAAATCTTTCGAAAACATTTGGTGCAAATGTTGTTGTCGATAGTTTGAGCTTTGATATTCATCGGGGCGAGGTATTCGGCTTGCTGGGTCCCAATGGTGCCGGAAAAACCACCACGATTCGCATGCTGGCCGCCCTGATTGCGCCCACCAGCGGTGAAGCCATCGTCTCGGGCTATTCCGTATTGAGCCTCGGGCACTTAATTCGCCGCAAAATCGGGATTCTTACCGAGTCGCCCGGCCTGTATGATGGCCTCAATGCCGAGCGAAATCTCTCCTTTTTTGCCCAAATGTACGATCTTGAGAATCCAGAACAGCAGATTGAGAAATATCTCAAAATGCTGGGCTTATGGGAACGACGTTTCGATCTCGTCAGCGAGTTTTCGAAGGGGATGCGGCAAAAGTTGGCATTGGCGCGCGCCCTGTTGCATGAGCCGGAAATATTATTCCTGGATGAGCCAACAAGCGGGCTGGATCCAGAGATGGCCCGCCTCGTGCGCGACTTTATCAATGAAGTTCGGGAGCAGGGCCGAACAATTTTACTGACGACGCACAATCTTGATGTTGCTGAAGATCTTTGTGACCGGGTGGGTATCCTGAAGACGCGCTTGCTGGCATTGAGCGAACCGGGCATTTTACGGCGCGATCTGTTTGGTAGAGCGGTGGTATTTCATCTTGGGCAACCCGCAACGGGTTATCTGGATATGGTCAAATCGCTTTCATCTGTGCAGAGCGCCGAGGCAATCGAGAATAAACTTGTGCTCAAATTGGCTGATCCGGAAACCGAAAACCCCGCCATCGTCCGCATATTGGTTGAGGCCTCTGCTGATATACAGTTTGTCGGCGAAATCCGCCGTTCTCTGGAAGATATATATTTGCAAATTGTCCGGGATGACGAGGCGAAGCAATTATGAATAAGGTAATCTCAATTATCAAGAAGGAATGGTCCGAAGTCTTCAAGAATCGGCTGGTATTATTTTCCACAATTTTTTTGCCATTATTGCTGACGGCGATCCCGCTGGTCATCCTGTACTCACTGGTCGGCTCGGGATCCGCCGATTCGTTCTCCCTGGGCGAATTGTCGCCTCAATTCCAAAGTGTTTGCGGCGATCTCAAGGTGGGTGAATGCAATCAGTTCGTTATCATTACCCAATTTATGCCGATGTTTTTGATGATGCCAGGAATCATCCCGGTTACGATTGCGGCCTATAGTATCGTTGGGGAGAAAACTTCCCGCACATTGGAGCCTTTGCTGGCAACGCCCATCTCCACCATCGAATTGCTGTTGGGCAAGGGGCTGGCGGCTGCCTTGCCAGCGATTATCGCCACCTGGCTTGCTTTCGGCGTGTTCGTGTTGGGTGCCATTGTTATGCGGCTTGCCCCAAGTATTATCGAAAAATTCTTTGAGGCGCTTTGGCTGATCGCCATTTTCATCGTTGGCCCATTATTGGCCATGGCATCGGTGAGCTTTGCAGTGATGATCTCATCCCGCACCAGTGACGCGCGCGTTGCCGAGCAAATTTCCGGCCTTTTTGTTTTGCCCGTTGTTGCATTGATCATTGCCCAGGTGTCCGGCGCGATTTTTTTGAATGAGACTCTGATTCTCTGGATTGCGCTCGTCCTGGTTTTGGTGGATGTCGTGCTGATTTATATCGCCGTAAAACTGTTTCAACGTGAAACCATCCTCACCCGCTGGAGATAAATGGATGAAAGCTAAACTTCGGGCAACGTTGCTCCTGGTGGCCGGGCTGGCTCTGCTGGTTCCCGAATCCGCCCAGGCGCAGGCACAGACCCTGGAAATCAAGATCAATCGCGATTGGGGATATGGCGGTTTCAACGGGGAAGTCCAGGGTAATTTTTCCATGATCGCCACCGGGCCGGGTAACCTGTCCGAGGTTCATTTTCAGATCGATGATGAAGAAGCTTTCGTTGATATGGAGCCTCCCTTTCGTTTTCAATTCAACACGGATCAATTTGACCCCGGCTGGCGCGCTTTATCCGCTTTTGGTTTGCTGGATGATGGCGAAAGGATCGCTGGGCCGGTCACGAATTTACTGTTTCTTTCCGCCGAGGAAGCACGGCAAAAATTCACCGGGCTGATTTTCCCGCTTTTGGGTGTCATCCTGGGCATCTCCGCGCTCGCTTCGATTGGCCCCCTGCTATTGGGGCGGGGCAAAAAGCATAAGCCGTATGAATATGGGGCCGCCGGGGGCGCTGTCTGCCCCAAGTGTGCCCTCCCGTTTTCGCGTCACATCATCTCCGCAAATATGCTCACCGGCAAAATGGAACGGTGTCCGCATTGCGGCAAATGGTCCAGCGTGCCGCGGGCCAGCCCGGAGGACCTCAAGGCCGCCGAGGAACGCCTGGCTGCACAGGCCGGCGTGGGTGCGCCTACGATCCAGAGTGAAGATGACCGGCTCAGGAAGCTGATCGATGAATCCCGTTTTGACAACTAAATTTGCAAAAATCAGAATACTGCAACGAATTATGCGTCAACATTGCCCCCTCCTGCAACAACGCCTTTACGCAGGTCAGCTAATCAAACTCGCCCACACCCTGAGCCGCCCCCCAGCGTTCCAGCCGATCTTCCAACAAATCCAGATAGCCATCGAGTGCGGCCACGCGCTCGCCAAACCCCTCGCCCGCCAAGCCGGCGCGCGCCACCGCCTGTTCCCACGCTGAAATCAACCGCTGATTCCCTGCCGCTTCCCTGGCCGCCAGCGACCATGAGTTGAACAACGGCCAGAGCAAATCCGCCGGACGCTCCGATTCCAATAGGGACTGGAACGCCCCCTGATAATACCGGAACCGATCCGGGTGCAGACCCAATTGAACGGAGGCAGACTTGGCCGCAGCGGTGTACGCCTCCCCCCAGGCTGGCAGCCAGCCCCGTAGATCTTCCCGATCCACATGCGCGCCGCCCAACAATTCCACCACGCCCATATAGAGGCCCGGTTCCCCCCAGGCCGCTGTGCACCCAAAAAATTGGGTCAGCAGCCGCCTTTCGGGCAAGGGGTTGCCATCCAGCGAAGCGTAGGCATTGATGGCGCTGGCGAGCGCGCCGAGGTAAAGGCTGACCGTTCCCGGCGCGGGCTGACTGCCCAGGAGTGATACCCAGGCCTGCCGCGCTTCATTTGCAAAGCTGCGGGCGCGTGCCAGCGCCTGCGCCGGTTGGTGAAAGCGATCCCGGACACTGGCCTGCGCAAAATCCAGGAAATGCCGGGGATCGTGCAGGATGCGAAAATTGTAGATGGCCGGGCCCAGCCAGGGATGTGTGCGCAGTTCCCGCGGGGTACGGTAATCCCGGCGGGTGTGATGGGCGATGTCGAGGTGGTAATCATCGGTGATGCGGACAAATTCGCGGGGGGCGGGCGGTTCCACCTCGTGGATGAAAACTAAATCCACATCCCCGGTATCCCCGAGGGCGGGTACGCCTTCCCCGTTCATGGAGCCGCACAGGTAGACGGCCAGGAGTGTATGGCTGCCCTTCACCCTCTGCTGGACGGTGTCCTCGGCGATTTTGATCAGGGTTTGGGTTGTGATGCGCATATCCTGTCAACGACAACTAGAAATACCCATGGCGACAATTAGAAATACTCATTGGCCAAGGGGTTCTGGCTGATCCAATCAATGGATCGGATCAGGATTTCTCCTGCTG